>Ga0209274_10000355_pt1 | contig 30198 bp, 28 predicted proteins | sample HubBroMetageREF1_FD_188343 | JGI IMG/M metagenome (GOLD analysis project Ga0209274, IMG submission 188343) | Reference soil microbial communities from the Hubbard Brook experimental Forest, New Hampshire, USA - Hubbard Brook CCASE Soil... | ecosystem: Environmental > Terrestrial > Soil >...
GATCGCCGTCAATTCCTGCAAGATCGCCAAGTGCCGCTCGTGCCGTACCCCGGCCTCGTCGTCCTCGGACCGGGCACAGCCCTCCGCCCGATCCGGCGACGGATCGTGCAAGGCCGGATCGGCCGATGCAGGGCTGGTGCGGGCGGTGCTCATGAGCGAAAACGGACCTCGAGACGGGGGGATCGGGAGAACTCTCTGACGCGGCGGGGTGCTATGGGACGGTGTTCGGGTTGGGCTGCTCTGCCTCGGCTGCGATATTCTGTAGGAAGCATGCCGGACGTTTTCCTGTTTGTCAATAGGAACAAACCAGAAATCGCGCATTTCCTACGCATCGTCATGCGCCGGGAGTTCCCCGATCGAGATCGTCTCCCTCACGGCGGCCCGTTCATGCGACACTATGACGGAGCCGTCGGGGTGCCTCGACCTGAATTACACTCGCCCGGCCGCGGCCTTGCCGCAGCCGGACCCTCGAGGCCCGTCCGCAGCACGCCATCCCAGGGAGGAGCAGAGCCATGAATGAGCGCGTAGACGTCGAGATCCGCGACGGCGTGGCCGATGTCCGGCTGGTCCGGGCCGACAAGATGAATGCCGTCGACGACGCCATGTTCCAGGCGCTGATCGACACGGGCGACCGGCTGAAGACCGAGCGGGGCTTGCGCGCCGTGGTCCTTTCGGGCGAAGGCCGCGGTTTTTGCGCCGGGCTCGATCGGGGCCGGTTCGGCAAGATGGCCGAGGGTCCGGGCGCCCCGCGCCACATCGGCCTGCGTAGCTACGGCATCGCCAACCGCTCGCAATATGCCGCCTGGGTCTGGCACGAGCTGCCGGTGCCGGTCGTGGCTGCCGTCCACGGTGTGGCATTCGGCGCCGGTTTCCAGCTGATGCTGGCCGCCGATCTGCGCTATCTGGCACCCGACACCCGGCTCTCGATCATGGAGATCAAATGGGGGCTGGTCCCGGACATGACCGGGACCCAACTGCTGCGCCACCTGGTCCGCGACGATGTCGCCCGCGAATTGACCTATACCGGCCGGATCTTTTCGGCCGAGGAGGCGCTGGGCTATGGCCTCGCGACCCGGGTCACGGCCGATCCGCGCGAAGCCGCCTTCGCGACCGCCCGCGAGATCGCCGCCAAGAGCCCGAGCGCCATCCGCGCCGCCAAGCGTCTCTTCAACGCCTCGCGCGTGATCGCGGTCGAAGCCGGGCTGGTCCAGGAGGCGATCGAACAGGAGGCGCTGATCGGCAACCCCGATCAAGTCGAGGCGGTGCGCGCCAACCTCGAGAACCGGGCCCCTTTGTTCAAGGATTGACCGAACCCGGTCAGAGCCCGGTGAGGTCGGTCTGGGTCAGCCCGCTGAAATCGGCGACGCCGGCACGGTGCTGCTGCGCCAAGCCGAGGTTGGCGATGGCCTTGCCGTTGCCCGGATCGAGCTTGATCGCCATGCTGTAATCCTGGACCGCCAAGGCGAATTCGCGCCTGCCGGCATGGATGACGCCGCGATTATTGTAAGCCCAGGCCAATTTCGGATCGAGGGCGATGGCCTGGTCGAAATCGGCGAAGGCGCGATCGTTCTTGCCCGATTTGGCGTAGACGACGCCGCGATTGTAATAGGCCAACGCATCCTTCGGGCTGACAGTCAGCGCATGGTCGAGATCGGCCAGCGCCAGATCGAGCGCTCCCTTGTCGGAATAGGCGGACCCGCGATCGATCAGCGCGATCGTCAGATTTGGGCTGATGCCCAGCGCCTTGGTGAAATCCTGAATGGCCGCGTCGGTATTGTGCCGGGTCAGATAGACTGCACCGCGATTGGTCAAGGCATCTTCGCTCCGCGGATCAATGCGGATCGCCGCGTCGTAATCGGCCAGCGCTCGGTCGTAGTCGTGCTTCTTGTCGTAGACGATCGCGCGATTGTAGAAAATCACGGCATTCGTGGGGCTCAGCCGGAGCGCCTCGGTCATATCCTCGAGCGGCAGGTCCAGACTGCCCCTGGCCAAATAGGCCGAACCTCTCCCGCCCAAGCTCAGCGCATCGTTCGGGTCGAGCGCGATCGCCTGGTTGAAATCCTGGAGCGCCAGATCCTGCTTGCCGGTCTCGCTGTAGACCAGCCCCCGAACGCTGTAGAGCTTGCCGTCCTTCGCGTCGAGCGCGATCGCCTGGTTGAGATCCGCGAGCGCCAGAGCGAATCGGCGGGCCCGCTGATACATCAGCGCGCGATTGTAATAGGCGATCGAGAGCGTCGGATCGAGGTTTATCGCCTCGCTGTAATCGCCGATGGCGACATCGATATCGTCGCGGTTGGAGGCCTCGACCCCACGATTATAGGCCGCAGCACCACGGCTCACGGGCCCGGATTGGCTGGAATTTCCGCCATTCGGGGCGGCGCAGGCGGCGAGGAGAGCGAGGGCCGGCAAAAATGTCAGAAAGGTGCGGCGCATTCCTGGCTCTTTCGCGAGTTCGGGGAAGAGCCGCGGCTTCTAGCAGCTTCGCCTGGCGCTTACCAGCTCAATCTCCACGCGGCGGTGTGGGGATAGGGGCGGCTCGAGGCCGGCGCGGGCGGTGCAGGTGTAGCCCGAACGTCCGATTGAACGCCGTAGGACCCAGCCCCGCTGTGAGCGCGCTCGCGAACACGGCCGGCGCACTCGCGATCTCGTCGAACGCCTGCCCAGCGCGGCGAAAGCTCACCCCTACCCGGCCGCCGGTCAGGTCGTCGAGGATCAGGCGGTTCAGCATGCGGGCGGTCTCCCCGAGGGAGCTTCGGCGACGAGGAAATTACGTCTGCCGCAATCCAGCCGTTAGCGGACGAGAAGGAAAGCCCGCAACCACCCCGCTCTATTGCTGCTGCTGCTCTTCCTGCTGCTGCTGGCGATCCAGCCGTTGCTGCTGTTGCTGCTGCTGGCCGAGTTCCAGCCCGGGGACCCGGCCGGTGCCGGCGAGGTTGCTGCGCCGGACGATGTGCAGGGCGGCGTCCTGGACCGGTTCGCGCCTGGTCTTGGAGACCGAGACGGCGACCGCCAGCTCGCTGTCGGCTTCGCCCTTGTAGACGCCCTTGGTCGGCGGGACATCGGCGTAATCGCGGCCGACGCCGATGCGGATATGGTGGTCGGCGGCGATCCGGTCGTTGGTCGGGTCGATGCCGATCCAGCCGAGCGACGGCAGATAGGCCTCGACCCAGGCATGCGAGGCGTTCGAGGCAACGTCGCGGTCGCTGCCTTCGTGGAACAGATAGCCGCTGACATAGCGCGCCGGAATCCCGAGCCTGCGCAGGAGCGCGATGGCGATATGGGCGAAATCCTGGCAGACGCCGGATTTGAGCCGGATCGCCTCGTCGATCGGGGAATCAACGGCCGTCGCCTCGGAATTATAGGCGAAGCGGCGATAGATGCCGCGATTGACGGCGCGCAACGTGGTCAGCGGGTCGTGGCGCCGGTCGTCGAGCTTGAGCGAGCGGGCGAGTTGATCGAGCGCCTTGGTTCGGGTCGCGAAATGGGAAGGCTGCAGCCAGTCCCAGAACTCGCCATCGTCGCGCAAGGCGTCGAGCCGGTCCCATTCGCCCCCGGTCAAGGATTCGGGCAATTCCGGTGCGGCTTCGACTTCGACGGCAGCCGAAGCGTGGATCTCCAGCTTGGCGTGCGGCGTCGGCACGTCGAAATGATAGACGACATTGCCGAAATGATCGTCGTAGCGCAGGACCTGGACATTGGGCCGGGTGGTCAGCCGGAACTGGAAACAGCGCTGATTGCCCTCGGTCCTGGGCGCCATCCGGATCTCGGTCAGATTCTCGTGGACGGGGTGGCTGTAGAGGAAGCGGGTGGTATGCTCGATGAAATATCTCATGGGGGCTGGGGCGCTCCGGGCCGGTCACGCGATCAACGCGTCGTCCAGGGAATAGAGAATGTAGGATTTGTAGATGGCCTCGTGGATTTCCAGACACTGCGTCTCTATGCCGTGGAGATATGTCCCCAGATCGCCGCCCATGATGTCGTCGACATGGCCGAAATTGAGCTGGGCCTGCAAGCGTCCGGCCAGGCGCTGCGACCGGCCGGCGCGCTGGCCGGCGGCGACCGCGATGTCGCCCAGATTGGTCTGGACCCGGTCGACGCAATAGCGGATCGAGTGCGGGAATTCCGTGTTGAGCAGCAGGAATTCCAGAACTCCGCGGGCTTCGATGCCGTGCGCATAGGCCTTGCAATAGGCTTCGAAGGCGGTGCAGGAATTGAGCAGCCCGACCCAATCGAGGAAGTTCCGGGCCGCGGGCTCGGCGCCGTCGGATGCTGCAGCCGGGACCATATAGACATCGAGCAGGCGCGCCGCCGCCATGGCGCGCTCGATATAGCGGCCGACCTGGATGAAGCGCCAGCCTTCGCCGTGGCTCATCGTCCCGTCCATGGTCCCGCGGACCAGGTTGAGCGCCTCGACCACCGAATGCAGGAAATCGAAGAGCTCGGTGACGCCGACCCGCTCCGGCTCGGTCCCTCGCATCCGCAGATAGAGCCGGTTGACGCATTCCCAGGTCTCGGCGCTGATCTCCTCGCGGATTTGGCGAGCATTGTGCCGGGCGGCGGCGACGCAGCCGAAGATCGAGGTGTAGCGGTCGCGGGCGAAGACCAACTCGCGCAAGGCCGGCTCGTCGAGCCCGGTCTCGTCGTCGCGCCCCGCCATCCGGAGCGCCTCCAGGACACGGTGCCAATGGCCGGGTGCCGAGTCCGAGGAGCGCTCGATCATCAGATTGAGATTGACGCCGAGCAGGCGCGCCGATTGCTCGGCCCGTTCCAGATAGCGGGCCATCCAGTAGAGATTGTCGGCGACGCGCGACAGCATGGCCATGGTTCTCAGGATCTCCAGACTAGCCGTCCAACACCCACGTATCCTTGCTGCCGCCGCCCTGCGAGGAATTGACCACCAGCGAGCCGCGGCGCAAGGCCACTCGGGTGAGCCCGCCCGGGACCACGGTCGTGCGATCGCCGCCATAGAGCACGAACGGCCTGAGATCGACGTGGCGCGGTTCGATCGCGCCGTCGACGAAGGCCGGTGCCGTCGACAAAGCCAGGGTCGGCTGGGCGATGTAATTGCGCGGATTGGCCAGGATGGCGCGGCGGAACTCCTCGCGCTGGCGCGGGCTCGAATGCGGGCCGATCAGCATGCCGTAGCCGCCGGATTCGCCCACGGCCTTGACCACCAGCTTGTCGAGATTGGCCAGCACATGCTGGCACGCCTTCTCTTCGTGGAGCAGATAGGTCTCGACATTGGGCAGGATGGCATCGGCATCGAGGTAATAGCGGATCATCTTGGGGACGTAGGCATAGACTGCCTTGTCGTCGGCCACACCGGTGCCGATGGTGTTGGCGATCCCGACCGTGCCGGCGCGATAGGCGTTGAACAGGCCGGGTACGCCCAGGCGCGACTGGGCGCGGAAAGCCAGCGGGTCGACGAAATCATCGTCGACCCGGCGGTAGATCACATCGACCCGGCGCAAGCCGGCGGTGGTCCGGGCGAAGACGACGTTGTTGTGGACGACCAGATCGCTGCCTTCGACCAGCTGGATGCCCATCTGGCGGGCCAGGAACGCATGCTCGAAATAGGCCGAGTTGAAGATGCCCGGCGTCAGCACGACGATGGTCGGGTCGGCTCGGCCAGCCGGAGCGAGAGTGCGCAGGGTCGCCAGCAGCGCCTGGCAATATTGCGAGATCGGCTGGACCTGGTAATTTCGGAACATCTCGGGAAAGACGTGCTTCATCACTTCCCGATTGGCCAGCATGTAGGACACGCCGGAAGGCACCCGCAGATTGTCCTCGAGCACGGCGAAGCCGCCGTCGGGCAGGCGGACCAGATCGCTGCCGCAGACGGCGACATAGACGTTGCGGGGCACGGCCAGCTCGCGCATCTCGCGGCGGTAATGCTGGGCGCTGAAGACCAGCTCGCGCGGGATCACGCCGTCGGCCAGGATCTTGCCTTCGTTGTAGATGTCCTTCAGGAACAGGTTCAGCGCTTCGATCCGCTGGGTCAGGCCCGCTTCGATCAGCGTCCATTCCGCCGCCGTCAGAATGCGCGGCAGCAGGTCGGTCGGCATCACCCGCTCCGTACTCTCCTGCTGGCCATAGACGGTGAAGGTGATGCCCTGATTCAGGAAGGAGAGATCGGCGCGCTGCTGCCTTTGCAGCAATTCGTCGGGACCCAGTTCCTGAAGCCGCTCATGGAGAATCTGGTATTGCGGCCGCTGGCGGCCGTCGCGGTCGAACATTTCGTCATAGGGCGCACCCAGCGCATAGCCCTCGAAAGGCTGCGCGCGGGCATCGGCGGGGATCGGGAACGCCAGCTCGGCCTCCGCGGTCTGGGCTCGCTTGTGCTGTTTTGTCAAGGCTTTGGCCACGATCCTCAGAGACGCGTCGAGTAGCGGCGACAGGCGGGCGGAACGACCGATCCGCGTTTCGCAGGTGCAATAAGCTTGCCACGAGTCGGCCGGCAGAGGAAGTGCTGAACTGCATCGCGGCGCGATTGGCGGTTGCTGAAATTTTAGGCAGAATGGTGTGGAGCGCCTGGATCGCCGGTTAGGATGGTGCTGCGGAGGGAAGGGTGCGGACGGCGTCCTCGAGATACCGGGCGAAGCCGTCGACGGCTTCCTGGTCGCGATAGAGGCGGTGCTTGTCGCGGGCGATGCGTCGGCGGAGTTCCCGGCGGGCCTCGGGATCGAGGCCGAGTTCGATGGCGTGATCGACGAATTCTTCGGGCGTCCGGGCGATCCGGTCGGCCATCCCGATCATGGTCAAGATTCCGGCGCCGTGCCGGCCGCGCATCAGCTCGCCGGCCATGGTCACGACCGGCAGATCGTTCGCCAGCGCCTCGAACATGGTGTTGCAGCCGGACCAGCCGAGACTGTCGAGGAACACGTCGGCGACGCGTCCGACCGCGCCGAACCGCGCCACATCGAGCGGGACCGAGAACCGGCAATGGCGCCCGGCGTCGAGGCCGGCCGCCGCGAACGCCGCGCGCAGGCGCTCGCGGAAGATCGAGGTCACGGTTTCGCCTCGGCCATATTTGACGAAGACGAAGCAGGCATTCGGCACCGCTCTGGCGATCCGCGGAAAGACCCAGTCGTGGCGCGGCAGATATTTGTAGAGAGCCTGGCAGCACCAATAGAAGATCGCGTCCTCGGGCACGCCGAGTTCGGCCCGGGAGACGGCGACGGCCGGCAGCGTCAGCGGTTCGTAGAAAATCGACAGATTGGGCAGGCGGACCAGCCGCTCGGTATAGTGTTCGTCGCCGTTTTCCGGCTCCATGAACGCGCTGCTGAGATAATGATCGATCGTCGGCAGCCCCGTGGTGTCTGGATGGCCCCAGGACGTGGCTTGAACCGGTGCCAGCCGTACGGCGGCGAGCCGGTGGGTCATGGCGTCGAGGCCGATGCCGGGAATCACCAGGACATGCAGCCGGTCGGCCCGGATCGTCTGAGCCCAGCGTTCGAAACTTCCCCGGCCGCGAACGAACCGGTCGCAGAGCCGCTCGGCGACTGCCGTTTCCTCGTCGGTGCGGTCGTCGACATGGTAGCCGAAGATCTGAAACCGGCTTCGATCGAGCTCCGAGAGCCAGCCCTGGATCGGGATTTTCCAGTTCGAATGGTTATAGAAAAAGGCCGAGAGGAACCCTACTCGGATCTTCTCACCCGGAAGCGGGGGCCCGACCTCCGGCGGCGACACCCAGGCGGGGAACAGGGCGGCCATGACCATCGCCACGAAGCCGCCGTAGCTCGCCTGCAGATCGCGGTCGCAACGCCCTTGATAGGCCAAATAAAAGGGCGGCAGTCCGGCAATCGGCTCGACGCTCGCTTCCTCGGGCCCCAGCCGGCAGATCGCTTCGAGCTCTTCGGCGAACAGCGCGCGCGCCCGCTCCAGCTCGGCTTCGTCGCGATAGACCACCGGCAAGCGGCTGACGCAGTGGTTGAGCCGGACCGACACCGAGCCCGGCTGCAGGCGCAGGATCCGGTCATAGCAGTGGACCGCCTCCTCCTGGCGGCCGAGAATGCCGAGGACATGGGCGAGGCTGTTCCAGACTGGCGCCAGATCGGGATCGGACGCCAAGAGCGCGCGATAGCACTCGGCCGCCTCCTCGTAGCGATAAGCGTCGGCGAGCTGGTCGCCCAGGGCCTGCCGGGCTTGCCGGTCGTCGGGCACGAGGCGCAAGATTTCCTGAAAGCATTCGACTGCTTCTTCGGCACGCTGGCGGCGGGCGAGGAGGTTGCCGAGATTGCGTAGCCCCGAAATGTCGGGCTTGAGCCGCAGGGCCGTGCGAAAGCTCGCCTCTGCGTCGTCGAGCCGGCCTTGGGCGGACAGGGCCAGGCCGAGATTGTTCAGCGCCGCCGGATAGCTCGGCCGGAGTTCGAGCGCCCGGCGGCAGGCCGCCTCGGCTTCGGCCGAGCGGCCGAGGCAGTTGAGCGTATGACCCAGATTGTTGTGCGCCTCGGCCATCGCCGGGTTGAGCTCGAGCGCCGCGCGATAATGCGTCTCGGCTTCGGCGAAGCGGCCGAGCCGCGCGAGCGTGTTGGCGAGATTATTATGAGCCTGCGGGTAGGCCGGCCTGAGGGCGAGAGCGGTGCGATAGCATGCCAAACCGGATTCGGCCCGGCCGAGCGCGTCGAGGATCATGCCGAGATGGAGCTGGTATCCGGCTTCGCGCGGCCTCAGGGCCACGGCCGCCTCGGCATGGCCGAGGGCGAGGTCGTGGCGGCCGATCCGGACGGTCAGCCCGGCCATCTTGAAATGGCCTTCGGCATGGCGAGGATCGATCCCGACGACCCGGCGGTAGAGCGCATAGGCTTGTTCCAGGCGCCCGGCCGTCTCGTGTCCGAGCCCCTCCTGGAACAGTTCCGCCGCGCGGCGTGACGACATCGACGGCCCCTCCCCTCGGTTACGGACTGCGTCCCGACGCTCGCGCGCCCCGAGCCGCTGCCGCCAGATAGCCGGCGAGCCCGTCGATCGCGGCCCGGTCCCGATAGAGCCGATGCTTGTCGCGGGCGATGCGGCTGCGCAGGTCCCGGCGGGCCTGCGGATCCAGGCCGAGGGCGACGGCCAGCGCGATGAACTCTTCGGGCGTCCGGGCGATCATGTCCGGCATCCCCAGCATGGTCAGGATCGCCGAGCCGTGCCGGCCGCGCATCAGCTCGCCTGCCATCGTCACCACCGGCAGGTCGTTCGCCAGCGCCTCGAAGGTGGTGTTGCAGCCCGACCAGCCGAGACTATCGAGAAAGATATCGGCCACCCGGCCGATCGCGGCGAACCGCGACTCGCCGAGCGGCGGCACGAACCGGCAATGCGCCGCGGCATCCAGGCCTCGAGCCGCGAAGCTGGCGGTCAGGCGTTCGCGAAAGACGGCGGTCACCGCGGTACCGTCGGGATGTTCGATGAACAGAAAGCACGCTCGGGGCACGGCGGCGGCGATCCGCGCGAACACCGGATCCCAACGCGGCAAATACTTGAACAGGGATTGGCAGCACCAATAGAGTATCGCGTCGTCGGGCACGCCGATCTCCGCCCGCGACAATGCCACCGGCGGCGGCGGGAGCGGGTCATAGGCGATCGAGAGATTGGGGAGCCGGATCAGGTGCTCGGTATAGTGCTCGTCGGCATCTTCCGGCTCCATCAGGGCGCTACTGAGATAATGGTCGATGGTCGGCAGCCCGGTCGTGTCGGGATGGCCCCAGGATGCTGCCTGGACCGGCGCCAGACGCAAGGCGGCGAGCCGGTGGGTCAAGGCGTCGAGGCCGATTCCGGGAATGACCAGGACATGGAGCCGATCTTCCCGGATCGCCCGGGCCCAGGCTTCGAGCCCGAACAGACCTTGGACGAAGCGGTCGCAGAGTCGTTCGGCAAGGGCGGTCTGGTCGTCGGTTCGCTCGCCCAGATGATAGCCGAAGATCTGAAACCGGCTCTTGTCGAGTCCGGAGAGCCAGCCCTTGATTGGAATTTTCCAGTTGGAGTGGTTGTGGAAATAGGGTGACAGAAAACCCACCCGGACTTTCTCGCCCGGCAGCGGGGCGGCGACCGCGGGCGGCGACGACCAGGCGGGGTAGCGCGCAGCCATGACTGCGGCGACGAAGCCGCCATAGGCCGCCTGCAGGTCGCGGTTCGAGCGGCCCTGGCAGGCGAGATGGAAGGGCCGGGTCCCTGAAATCGCCTCCAGGCTCACCTGATCGGCGGCAAGGCCCGAGACCGCCTCCAATGCCCGGGCATAGTCGACACGCGCACGCTCGAGCTGGGCCTCGCAGCGATAGATCGCCGGCAGCAGTCCGACGCAGCGATTGATCCGTGCGGGCATGCTATCCGGCTCTTGCCGCAGGATCTCGTCCCAGCAGGCGAGCGCCTCCTCCTGCCGCCCGAGCAGGCCCAGGATCAGCCCGAGCCGGTTCCAGGCGTCGGCGATGCCGTCGTCCAGCCGAAGGGCCGCGCGATAGCAGGCCTCCGCTTCTTCGAGGCGCCGGCCGAGTGCCGCCAGATCGCCCAGGGCCTTGTGCGCCAGGGCATCGTCGGGTTGCAACTGCAGGGCTCGGCGACAGCAGTCCGCGGCTTCGTCGAGGCGGCGGCTCCGGGCGAGCAGATCGCCGAGATAGCGCAGGGCCGAGGCCGTGGGCTTGAGGCGCACCGATTGGCGAAAGCTCGCTTCGGCTTCTTCGAACCGGCCCTGCACGGCGAGCGCGCCACCGAGGTTGTTCAGCGCCGAGGCGTAATTCGGCCGGAGCTCCAGCGCGCGGCGGCATGCCGCTTCGGCTTCCGCGGGACGCTTCAAGGCGTTCAGCGTGTAACCCAGATTGTTGTGCGCCTCGGGCAGTGCCGGATCGAGGGCCAGAGCCGTGCGATAGTGGCTCTCGGCCTCGACGAGACTTCCCTGCCGGCTGCGCGCATTGGCCAGATTCAAATGGGCTGCCGCGTCGTTCGGCTGGAGGGCGAGCGCCGCGCGATAGCACGCCGCGGCGTCGGTGCCCCGGCCGCCGGCCTCCAGAGCGAGACCCAGCCGGGTCTGGTACCCGGCCTTGCCCGGATCGGCCGCGACGGCGGCCTCGAAGTGGGGCAGGGCGAGGTCGTTCCGCCCGATCCCGGCGGCGAGGACGCCCATCCGAAACTGGCACTCGGCATGGCGAGGGTCGAGGGCGACGACACGGCGGTAAATCGTATAAGCCGTTTCGAGGCGCCCGGCCGCGTGATGGCCGGCCCCTTCCTCAAACAGCGCAGTCACGCGGCGCGACGACATCAGCGGATGTCCGCACCCGAATTCGGGATCATCGTCCCGATCCCCCGGGCGGCCTCTTCCAGATAGCGGGCGAGGCCGTCGATCGCGGCCGGGTCATGATAGAGGCGGTGCTTGTCGCGCGCGATCCGGCGGCGCAGATCCCGCCGCGCCTCCGGATCGCGGCCGAGCGTGACCGCCAGGGCGACGAACTCGTCGGGTGTCCGGGCGATCATCTCCGTCATGCCCAGCATGGTCAGGATCGCGGAGCCGTGCCGGCCGCGCATCAGCTCTCCTTCCAGAGTGATCACGGGCAAGTCGCTGGCCAGCGCCTCGAAGGTGGTGTTGCAGCCGGACCAGCCGAGGCTGTCGAGAAAGACATCGGCCAACCGGCCGATGGCGGCGAAGCGCGCCCCGGTGAGCGGCGGCACGAACCGGCAATGAACCGCCGCATCGAGGCCGCAGGCTGCGAAGGCGGCGTCGAGCCGCGCGCGAAAGACTGCGGTCACGTCTGCGCCATGGGGATATTCGATGAAGACGAAGCACGCTTCCGGCACTTCGGCGGCGATGCGGGCGAACACCCGATCGTGGCGCGGGAGGTATTTGTAGAGGGCCTGGCAGCACCAATAGAGGATCGCCTCCTCGGGCACGCCGATCTCGGCCCGCGACAGTACTGCCGCCGACGGCGGCAGCGGCTCATAGGCGATCGACAGATTCGGCAGCCGGATCAGCCGCTCGGTGTAATGCGCGTCGGCCGCCTCCGGCTCCATCAGATCACTGCTGAGATAATGATCGATGGTCGGCAATCCGGTCGTGTCGGGATGGCCCCACGACGCTGCCTGGACCGGGGCCAGACGCAATCCCGCGAGCCGTTCGGTCATGGCGTCGAGGCCGATGCCGGGGATCACCAGGACATGCAGGCAGTCGGCGCGGATCGTCTCGGCCCAGGATTCGAAGCCGGGCAGGCCCTGGACGAAACGGTGACAGAGACGCTCGGCCAGCGCCGTCTCGTCATCGACCTTGTCGCCGAGATGGTAGCCGAAGATCTGAAACCGATTCCGGTCCAGCCCCGAGAGCCAGCCTTTGAGCGGGATCTTCCAATTGGAGTGGTCTTTGAAATAGGCCGAGAGGAAACCGACCCGGATTTTCTCGCCCGGCAACGGTGCCGCCACGGCCGGCGGCGACGAATATTCGGGGTAGTAATTGGCCATGACGCCGACGACGAGGCGGCCATAGAGCGCCTGCAGGTCGCGATCCGCGCGGCCTTGATAAGCCAGATAGAAGGGCAGGGCGCCGGAAATCGTCTCCAGACTCACGGCATTGGCGGGCAGGCGACAGATTGCGGCCAGTTCGCCGGCATAGTCGGCACGCGCGCGCTCGAGTTCGGCTTCGTCGTGATAGATCACCGGCAGCCGCGCGATGCAGCGATTGACCAGTGCCGGCACGAAATCGGGCCGCTGCCCCAGGATTTCGTCGTAGCATGCGATCGCCTCGCTCTGCCGGCCGAGCTGGCTCAGCATGATCCCCAGACGGTTCCAGGCATCGGCGAGCGTTCGGTCGAAGCGCAGAGCCTGGCGATACCAGGCTTCCGCCTGGGCGAGACGGCGGCGCTGGGCGAGCAGATCGGCCATGGCCTTGTAGGCCAAGGCGTCATCGGGTTTCAGCCGGATGGCTTCGCGATAGCACTCGGCTGCTTCGTCCAGCCGCCGGCTCTTGGCCAGGAGATTGCCGAGATTGCGCAGCGCCGAGGGTTCGGGTGCGCAACGCACCGATTCGCGAATGCTCGCTTCTGCTTCCTCGAAGCGGCCGAGGGCGACCAGGGAGACGCCGCGACTGTTCAGAGCCGCGGCAAAATTCGGCCGGAGGAGCAAGGCCCGGCGGAATGCTTCTTCGGCTTCGGCCGGGCGGCCGAGATAATTGAGCGTGGATCCCAGATTGTTGTAGGCCTCGGGCATTGCCGGATCGAGCGCCAGTGCTGCACGAAAATGGCTCTCGGCCTCGGCCAGACGGCCGAGACGGCCGAAGATGCCGGCGAGATTATTGTGGGCCTCCGGGTAATCCGGCTTCAGGACGAGGGCAAGGCGATAACACGCCTCAGCTTCTTGCAGCCGGCCGAGCGCGGCCAGGATCATCCCGCGCTGGAGCTGATAGGGCGGCCGATGCGGTTCCAGCCCGATCGCGGTCTCGACATGTTCGAGAGCGAGATCGTTGCGGCCGATCTGGGCGGTCAGCAAGCCCATCTTGAAATGGCAATCGGCATCGCCGGGGTCGCTCTCGACGACCCGGCGATAGAGTGCATAAGCCTGTTCCAGGCGGCCGGCCGCGTGATGCTGCACCCCCTCCTGGAACAGCAGCGCCGTGCCCTGGCTCGACATCACGCCGCTCCGCCTGCGGACGACTGAGCGCCGGGTCGCTCGCCGCTCGACGGCGACATCGCCGCAAGCCCGCGCGCCGAGTCCTCCAGATAGCGTTCGAGGCCTTCGACGGCCTCGCGGTCCCGGTGGAGGCGGCGCTCGTTGCGGGCGATCCGGGCGCGCAGATCCTGGCGCGCCGCAATCGCCGCGTGGGGATGCTCGAGCGCCACCTCGTTACGGCCGCTCCGGAAAGCCAGCAAACCCAGATTGAAATGGCAATCGGCATGGCCGGGTTCGGCCGCGATCACCCGGCGATGGATCGCCTGGGCCTGCTCGAACCGCCCGGCGGCATGATGGCCGGCGCCCTCCTGGAACAATGCCGCGATCCGGCCCGACGACATCGAAATGCTCCTATCTCTGACGCCGGCCGAACGCCGCTTGCGACGCCGGGGGTCTCGTTCGATAATGCCAAGGGCATCCGCAGGGGAGCAAGGCTGAATGCGCTGCCGGCAGGATAAGTCGGGACGCTCTCGGCCCCCCACGTTCCGGGACCCCCGGCCCGCCTCTACTCTCTCGATCGGCGGGACGTCGCGTGCCCCGCTGCGAGCTTCCAGCACGCGGAAGTGCTTCAAGAGACCGTCGACACCCGATAGGTAGGATCACATCGGTGATGTCGCGGGGGGCCATTGGATGCCGCGCGCGGCGTCTTCCAGATACTGTGCCAGACCCTCGATCGCGGCGCGGTCGCCATAGAGGCGGTGCTTGTCGCGGGCGATTCGGGCGCGGAGGTCGCGGCGCGCCTGTGGATTCGAGCCGAGTCTGATCGCCAGTTCGATGAAGTCTTCGGGCGTCCGGGCGATCATGTCCGGCATTCCGAGCCGGGTCAGGATGGCCGAGCCGTGCCGGCCGCGCATCAGGTCGCCCTCCATGGTCACGACGGGCAGGTCGTTGGCCAGCGCCTCGAAGGTCGTGTTGCAGCCGGACCAGCCGAGGCTGTCGAGAAACACGTCGGCCAGCCGGCCGACAGCGGCGAAATGGGCCATGGGGAGAGACGGCACGAAGCGGCAATGCCGGGCCGCTTCGAGGCCGCAGGCGGCAAAGGCAGCCGTCAGGCGCTCGTGGAAAATCTCGGTCACCGCGGCGGCGCGGGCATTTTCGACGAACAGGAAGCAGGCCTGCGGCACGGCGGCGGCGATCCGCGGAAAGATCCAATCCCAGCGCGGCAAATACTTGAACAGGGTCTGGCAGCACCAATAGAGGATCGCCTGGTCGGGCACGCCGATCTCGGCGCGCGACACCGCGACTTCCGGCAGGACCGGCGGGTCGTAGGCGATCGACAGGTTCGGCAGGCGGATCAGCCGTTCGGTGTAATGCGCGTCGCCATTTACCGGCTCCATCAGCTCGGCACTCAGATAATGATCGATCGTCGGCAGCCCGGTGGTATTGGGATGCCCCCAAGACGTGGCCTGAACCGGCGCCAGACGCAGCGCCGCGAGCCGCAAGGTCATGGATTCGAAGCCGATGCCCGGGATCACCAGGACATGCAGGCGATCGGCCCGGATCGCCCGGGCCCAGGTTTCGACTCCGGTCAGACCCTGGACGAACCGGTGGCAGAGACGCTCGGCGATCGCAGTCTCGTCATCGATCTTGTCGTCGAGATGATAGCCGAAGATTTGAAACCGGGTCGGGTCCAGCCCGGCGAGCCACCCCTTGATCGGGATCTTCCAATTGGAGTGGTTGCAGAAATAGGCCGAGAGGAAGCCGACGCGGACCGGCTCGCCCGGCAGCGGCGGCCCGACGTCGGGCGGCACGGCCCAGGCGGGGTAGAGGGCGGCCATGACGGAAGCGATGAAACCGCCATAGCGCGCCTGCAGGTCGCGGTCGCAGCGGCCCTGATAGGCCAGATAGAAGGGCGGGACTCCGGAAATGTCCTTGAGGCTCACTTCTTCGGCGGGAATGCGGCAGATCGCGTCGAGGGCCCGGGCGAAGGCGGCACGTGTCGTCTCGATCTGGGCTTCGTCACGATAGATCACCGGCAACAGGGCGACGGTGCGATTGACCAGCGCCCGGACCGAATCCGGCTCGATCGCGAGGAATTCGTCATAGCACGCGATCGCCTCCTCCCGGCGACCGAGCAGGTTGAGCGCATTGCCGAGGCGATTCCAGGCATCATCCAGATGAGGGTCGAAGCTCAGCGCCGCGCGATAGCAGGTCACTGCTTCCTCGAGGCGGCGGCGCGAATCATGGACATCCCCCAAGGCCTTGTGAGCCTGGGCGTCGTCCGGTTGGAGGCGCAGGATTTCCCGGAAGCACTCGGCTGCTTCTTCTGGGCGCCGGCAGGAGGCGAGGAGGGTGCCGAGTTTGTGCATGACCGAAATGTCGAGCTCGAGCCGGCACGATTCGCGATAGCTCTCGACCGCCTCCGCGTGCCGGCCTTGGGCTGAGAGGGCCGTGCCCAGATTTTCCAGCGCCGCCGCATTGTTCGGCTGCAGCGCCAACGCCCGGCGGCAGGCCGCCTCGGCCTCGACCGGGCGGCCGAGCCAGTTGAGGGTGTGGCCGAGATTGTTGTGCGCTTCGGGCATGGCGGGATCGAGGGCGAGGGCCGTGCGAAAATGCTGCTCGGCCTCGGCCAGGCGACCGAGCTGGCCCAGCGTATTGGCGAGATTGTTGTGCGCCTCCGGGGAGGCGGGATCGAGGCCGAGGGCGGCGCGATAACAGGCGACGGCCTCTTCGCCCCGGCCGAGCCCGGCGAGGATGACGCCCAGCTGAATCTGGTAGCGCGCCTCGCCCGGCTGCAGCCCGATCGCCGCTTCCAGATACTGGACGGCCAGGTCGCTCCGCCCGATCCGCGCCGTCAGCAGGCCCAGATTGAAGTGGCAGCCGGCGTGGCGGGGTTCGGCGGCGATGACCTGGCGATAGATCGCGTAAGCCTGTTCGAGCCGGCCGGCCATGTGGTGGCCGGCCCCCTCCTGGAACAACGCCGTGATCCGGCGCGACGACATCGAGACGCCCCTTCTCCGTGATGCCGGCTGCGGGACGGCGCCCGCTCCCGGCTGCCGTCCGATAATGCCGAGGATGACGCTCGTTCGGTAGTGATTCGGTGTCGATGCCACGGTGCGGTTCGGCGGCCTACCGCCGGCGATCCGGGCAAATTCGGTGGCCGGCGCGTCGATCTCTGTCGGCGCTCAGTCCGTCTGGATGGTCGACCGGTCGCGTTCGTTCTTGGTGATGACGAGCGGCGGGAACGAGACATAGGCATTGATGCTGGGGTAGAGATCGTTCGCCATGGTGTCGATGCCGTTATTCGGCACGTCGCCCACATATCCGGGGAAGAAAACGATCATTTCCCGCAGCGGAATGCAGTGATCGCGCAGGAGCTGGGCCCCCTTCGGGGAAACCGAATAGCAGACGAGGCCGAAGGCGCGATGCAACCGGTAGAGCCAGGGCGAGATCAGCTGCGTCCGAAAGGCGTCGATGCCCGACCGCATCGCCCCCTGGTCCATATAGGAGAGGCAGGACGAGACGCCGGGGAGCGCTTCGAAATTGACGACGGAGTCGAAGTTCCATCCCCACAGCACCAGGTCCCAATCCGCCGGCAGCAAGCTGATGAGGTATTCGGCGCAGGCGACGAAATGCTGGTTGAAAATCGCATCGTCCTCGCAAATCGTCAGAACTTCGTTGCCCTGGATGGCTCGATCCCACAGCTTGAGGTGCGAGAGTGCACAGCCGATGGCACCCATCGTGTAGGTTGGCAGGATCGCACGCTCGACGAGGCCGATCTTGACCAGGGCTTCGATGTCCAGCGTCCTTCCGTCCACCGCCCGGAAGCGCTGGACGTCTCCGAGATGGCCGTTGACGCTATTGAATTCCGCCAGCCGATCGGGGCTCCGGTCGAGATTGATGAGTTTGATCTGCACAGCTTCATCCGCACGGGTACGACAAGCGGCCGATTCCGCCGCGCCGCGGGTCCGTTCTATGACGAGGCAGAATAAGCTGCAAGTTTTTCTCGCCCGCAGGTCCGTGGTGCCTTTCCGGCCATGCAGTTCGCGGTCGACTTGCGATGTTCGGGAACGTTCCCCGGTCGAAGTGATCGCAATCCCAGTTGCCAGCACCGCGTTCCAAGTTGTAACGATTGCGGGCCGGCGCCCGCTGCATTCAGGCCTTCTGGATGATTGCCGCCCGCTATGCGTGTCGAAACTGGTCTGAACTTCAGAACTTCGGGGGAAGTACATCATGGTAGTGGTAAGAATCGTGCTGCTCATCATCGGGATCTTGGCGACCTTGCTGGGATTGCTCTGGATCGGCCAAGGCACGGGATATGTCGCCTGGCCGCCGCAAAGCTTCATGATCAGTCAGATCCAGTGGGCCTATTATGGTGCGGCGCTGGCCGTCGCCGGCTTGGTGGCGATCTGGGTGTCGCGAAAAATTTGAGGTCTCGTCCGCGGAAGCAGGCCGTTGACGGGGCGACGGCGCCGCCAGTTTCCTGGGTTCGGCGGCGGCGCCCCGCCTCTGCCGAGTGCCGCCGGGTTCTGCCCGATCAGCTTGCGGGAGCCCCGATGATCGCCGTCCGCAGACGCGCGGAAACGAGATCGATGAGCGAGACGGTGACGAGGATCATCAGCACGAGAAAGGCCACGCGCTGCCATTCATTCACCTGGATCTCTTCATAGAGGCTGGCCCCGATGCCGCCCGCCCCGACGATGCCGATGATGGTCGCCGATCTCGTGTTCGATTCGAAGAAATAGAGGATCTGGCTGAGGAACACGGGCAGCACGCGCGGCAGCAGCCCGAAGCGCAGGCTCGCCAATCGTCCGCCGCCGGTCGACAGGATCGCCTCCACGGCGGTCGAATCCGTGGCCTCGATCGCCTCGGAAAAAAGCTTTCCGAAGGCGCCGAAATCGGAGGTCGCGATCGCCAGGATCCCGGCGAAGGGCCCCAGCCCCACGACATTGATCCAGATCAGCGCCCAGATCAGGGTATCGACGGCGCGCAGCGTATCGAGGACCCGGCGCACCGCGAAATGCGCGAAGATATTGGGAATGACGTTGCGCGCGGCCAGAAAGCCGAAAGGGAGTGCCAGCAGCGCCGCCGAGAGCGTGCCGAGGAAGGCGATGGCCAGCGTCGCGGCGAGGCCGCCCAGATAGAGCGACAGTTTCGCCATGGTGCCGAAACCGGGCGGCAACATCAGCGCGGCGAATTCGCCGAGCCGGCCGAACCCGCCGAGAACGGCGCCCCAGGAGATGTCGAGGGTCGCCAGCCCGAACACATAGACGCCGATGATCGCAGCACCGACAGCGATCACCCGGGCGGTCCGGGCGCGATCGGGCCCGAAGACAGTCGGATGGCGGCCGGCGATTTCGCGCCGTTCGGCGAGCAAGGCGCCAGCCAGGCTGGCGGGAACCGGCTTCATGCTCCGGCCTCCCGGCCGAGCAGCGCGTGACGCAGCCGCTCCGTCACCAGATCGATCGCCATCACCGTGGCGATCAGGAGCAACAGGATGGCACTCACGTCCGAGTAATAGAACTTCCGGACGCTGACCAGCAGTTCCTGGCCGATGCCGCCGGCACCGACGAACCCCATGATGCCGGCGCTGCGGACATTGATCTCGAAGCGGAGCAAAGTGTAGCTCACGAAATTCGACAGGACCTGCGGCAGCACGGCGAAGCGCACCCGCTGCAGCCAGCCCGCACCGGTCGCGGTCAGGCCCTCGACCGGCTTCATGTCGATGTTCTCGACGATCTCGGCGAAGAGCTTGCCGAGGGCCCCTGTGCTGTGGATGGACAAGGCCAGAATGCCGGGGAGCGGTCCCAAATGAAACGCCACCACGAAGACGAGGGCGAAGACGAGTTCCGGCACCGTCCGGCAAAATTCGAGAAAGCGGCGGGCGACGAAGCGCAGCAGCGCCGATTGCACCAGATTTCGAGCCGCCAGAAAGCTCCAGAGGAAGCCGCCGACGGCACCGGTGATCGTCCCGACATAGGCGATCAGCAGCGTCTCGCCCAGGAGCGGGAGCCATTTGTTCCTTTGGGTGATGCCCCAGAACCATTCCCAGACGTCGGCGAACACCGATCGGCCGCTGTCGAGATAGAACAGCCTGCCGATATAGCTGGTGAAATTGCCGAGCTTGGCGAAGAATGTCGCCGGATCGACTTCGCCGGCACGCCCGGCGAGAAGGATGGCCGCCAGCAGCAGGGCGGCACCCAGCCAATTCCGCCGCCGGCGCGCCGCGAGCTGGCTGTCATAGGCCCGCAGCAGGGAAGCAGCCTGAGCGTCGGGCAGTGACGGAATCGCGCCGGCCAATCTCACTCCCTCCCGGACACCCTCGGTCGCTCAGGATTTCTTCAGGCCGTCGACGAATTTGATGAGCTTGATCGTCGCATCGTAATCCTTGGTCTCGACCGGCTGCCAGGGCTTGTTCTTGCCGTCCGAGAGCTTGGCGAAGGCGGCCGGATCCTTGCTCGCGGCGTCCAGGAACGCCTGGCGGATCGCCGCCTTCAGGTCTTCCGGCAGATCCGAGAGATAGGCGTAGGGCGCGTTGATGATGAGATCGGACTTGAGGATGATCCGGAAATCCTCCGTCGTCATCTCCGTCCCGTCGGGGTTCTTCAGCATGTGCTTGTTGAGCATGCGCGTCAGATTTGAGTCGTCCGGCGCCGTCCAGAAATTGGCGGCGACATCGACCGTCCCCTGGGTGAGGGCCAGCACCGCGTTCTCGTGGCTGCCGGTGAATTGGACCTTGCTGAAATAGGTTTCCGGGTTGATCCCGAGTTCGTTCAGCTTGAAGCGCGGCATGTTGTTGCCCGAGGTCGAATTCGGATCGACCAATCCCAGAACCTTGCCCCGGAGGTCTTCGAGTTTCTGATATGGGCTCTTGGCCAGCACGTAGAAGACCGAATAATAGCCCTTCGAGCCGTCGGAATTGACGTCGATGACGAAGGCATCGGTCTTGACCCCGGTGACCCGCGCCCGGGCGAAGGAGGCCGGGCCGTAATAGGCGATCTGGATATTGCCGGCGCGCTGCCCTTCGATGATCGCGGCATAGTCGTTGGCGATCCGGAGCGTCACCTTGGTTCCGAGTTCCTTCGACAGATAGCTGATGAAGGGACCGACCCGATCCGAGAGGCCGCTGCCGTTCTCGGCCGGGATGGCGCCGAACACCAGTTCCGGATATTGCGCGTGCCAGTCCGCGGCGCGCGCCGACGGGGCAAAAGCGATCGCGGCCGCGAGGCCGAGCATCGAGCGGCGAGTGAACATCAGGGTCTCCTGCTCCGGGCCGGGCGTTTCATGCCAGCGCCGGCGCGCCGAAGGCGCCGGCATCGGCGGTTTCGGGCGTCGCCATCGCCTCGCCGGCTTCCAAGCCGTAGAGTTCTCGGGCCACGTCCTCGGTCAGCGCCGCCGGGGCGTCGTCGAAGACCACGCGGCCCTGGGCCATGCCGACCAGGTGGTCGCAATACCGGCGCGCCAGATCGAGCGAATGCAGATTGCAGATCACGGTGATCCCGAAGTGCCGGTTGATCCGCTGCAGCGCGTCCATCACGATCTTGGTGTTGTGCGGATCGAGCGAGGCGATCGGCTCGTCGGCGAGGATGATCTGCGGTTCCTGAACCAGCGCCCGCGCAATCGCCACGCGCTGCTGCTGGCCGCCGGAGAGGCGATCGGCCCGGTGGGCGGCGAGATTGCCGATATCGAATTGCTCGAGGGCGGCGAGTGCGATGTACTTGTCTTCGTCCGGCCAGGCCCGGGCCAAGCCGCGCCAGGTCGAAATCTTGTTGAGCCGCCCGGTCAGCACGTTGGTCAGGACATCGAGCCGGCCGATCAAGTTGAATTGCTGGAAAATCATGGCGCAATTGGCGCGCCAGTCGCGCAATGCCCGCCCCGAGAGCTTGGTCACATCGGTGCCGTCGAACAGAATGCGGCCCTCGGATGGATCGACCAGCCGATTGGTCAGGCGCAGCAACGTCGATTTGCCGGCACCGGAGCGTCCGATAACGCCGATGAACGCACCTGTCGGGATCGACAGATTGACATTGTCGACTGCCGCCCGGGCGCCGAAACGGCGTGACACGCCTTCAAAGACCAGCATCAGCAGCTCTCCGCGTCTCATCGAGGGATAGCAGACTCGTGCGACGCTTTTGTGACGCCGGGGGACGCCCGAACCTGCGTAGTTTCCGAGCCTGCCCGGGCCGATCCGCCCTCGGCTATCGTCGATCAACCGGCAGTATCGTGCGCCGGCGTGGCGTCGCCGGGCAAGTCCGGCCTAGGCCGCCGCCACCCGGACTTCGGCATTTTCGATCGGCGATTTGATCGGGATCAAGGCCGCGCGGCGCCGAGAGCCGGATCATGGCTGCGTATTCGTCGAGGCTGAGACTCGAGGGGATTCCATGGCTGTTGCTGCATCGAGCGGTGTCGTCGTGTCGGTTCGAGGTGCCGTCGTGGATGTGCGCTTCGCCGGCGACACTCTCCCCGCGATCGATACGGCGCTGGCGGTCGAATGGGACCGGCCGGAGCCGCTGGTCCTCGAAGTGCACAGCCACGCCGATCCCGTCACCGTATGCGCGATCGCGCTTCAAGCCACCGCCGGGCTCGCCCGCGGGACTTCGGTGCGTGCGACCGGAGCGCCGGTTTCGGTGCCGGTCGGCGATGCGGTGCTGGGCCGCCTCATCGATGTCGTCGGAACGCTGCGCGACCGCGGCCAGCCCCTGCCGGCCGACACGCCGCGGCGCGGGATCCACGGCGCCCCGCCTGCCCTCGAAGCCTCGACCTCGACCAATGAAATGTTCGAGACCGGGATCAAGGTGATCGATCTGCTGGCGCCCTTGGCCCAGGGCGGCAAGGCGGCGATGTTCGGCGGCGCCGGCGTCGGCAAGACCGTGCTGGTCATGGAACTGATCCACGCCATGGTCGAGAAGTACCGGGGCATCTCCGTCTTCGCCGGAATCGGCGAGCGGTCCCGGGAAGGCCATGAATTGCTGACCGACATGCAGGGCTCGGGCGTGCTCGCCCGCAGCGTGCTGGTCTATGGCCAGATGAACGAGCCGCCGGGTGCGCGCTGGCGGGTGCCGCTGACGGCGCTGACCATCGCCGAATATTTCCGTGACCAGAAACATCAGAACGTACTCTTGCTGATGGACAACGTCTTCCGCTTCGTCCAGGCCGGCAGCGAGCTGTCGAGCCTCTTGGGACGGCTGCCGTCGCGCGTCGGCTATCAGCCGACGCTCGCGACCGAAGTGGCGGCACTCCAGGAGCGAATCGCCTCGGTGGCGGGGGCCGCGGTCACTGCGATCCAGGCAGTCTACGTTCCGGCCGACGATTTCACCGATCCGGCAGTGACTGCGATTTCCAGCCACATGGACAGCATCATCATGCTGTCGCGCGATCTCGCCTCCCAGGGCTTCTATCCCGCGATCGATCCGCTCGCCTCGTCTTCGGTCCTGCTCGATCCGCTCGTCGTCGGCGACGAGCATTATCGCCTGGCCGAACGCGCGCGCGAGGCGCTCGCCCGCTTCAAGGACCTCCAGGACATCATAGCGCTCCTGGGCGTCGAGGAACTGGGTGCGGCCGATCGGCTCATCGTCAAGCGCGCCCGCCGGCTCCAACGCTTTCTCAGCCAGCCCTTCGTCGTCACCGAGGCCTTCACCGGGACGCCCGGCCGCAGTGTCAGCCGTGCCGATACGCTCGCCGGGTGCCGGGCCATCCTCGACGGCGAAGCCGATGATTGGTCGGAAACATCGCTCTACATGATCGGCACCCTGGACGAGGCCCGGCAGAAGGAGGCAGCGACCCAGAAGGAGCCGGCGTCGTGAGGCTCCGGATCGTCACCCCGCTGTCGGTTCTGATCGACGAAGACGGTGTAGGGGCTCTGCGTGCGGAGGATGCAACCGGCAGCTTCGGCATCCTGTCGCATCATGCCGATTTCCTCACCCGCCTGGCGATCTCGGTCGTCAGCTGGGAGAGCGGTGACGGTGCTCGGCATTACTGCGCCGTCCGCCGTGGTGTCCTCACCGTCACCGGCGGCCGGGACATTGCCATCGCCACCCGCGATGCCGTGGCCGGCGACGATCTCGACCAGCTCGATCGGACCGTACTCGACCGGTTCCGGGCCGATATCGAGGCGGAACGCACCGAGCATATCGAGAGCACGCGGCTGCAACTCGACGCCATCCGGCGGATCATGTGCCATCTGCGGCCGGGCGGGCCCGGGTCGAGGCTCGCGTCATGACCGAGCCGGGCGAGCAGGATCCGCTGGTCGAGAGCGTTCGCCTGCGCTCCGACCGCCGGCGTCGCCACCTCAGCGAGGGCGATCCCTCGGTCGCCCGCCGTCTCGCCCAGATCGGCGTGCTCGGCTGGATCATCGTCGTGCCCATCCTGCTCGGCGTCTTTCTCGGCCGCTGGCTCGACGGCACGCTCCGCACCGGCCTGTTCTGGACTGCACCGCTCCTGCTCCTCGGGTTGGGGCTCGGCTGCTGGTCCGCCTGGAAATGGATGCAAGATTCATGAGCCTTCTCGAGATCCGGTTCCTGCCGGCCTATCTGATCGCCGGGATTCTGCTCGGCAGCCTCTATTTCGGCGCGCTCTGGTGGACGGCGCGGTGCCTTGCTTCGGGCAGTCGCCCCGTGACCGCGATCGCTCTCTCCTTCGGCCGCTTCGCCCTCCTGGGCGGGCTCCTCTATTGCGCCGGCCGGCAGGGGGCGCTGCCCTTGCTGGCGATGGCTCTGGGCATCCTCGTCGCCCGGCACGCGGTGATGCGCCGGATCCGGGAGCCGGCACCATGAATTCGCCGCTCACCAGCCCGGCCTTGTTCCATCTCGGGCCGGTGCCGATCACCGAAGCGGTCATCGCCACCTGGGCGATCATGGCGGTGCTGACGATCGGCGGATTTCTGGTCGGGCGCCGCCTCACGCTCGTGCCGTCCGCGCTCCAGGCGGTGTTCGAACTGATCGTCGATACGGTCGACGGCCAGATCCGCGACACCATGCAGGCCGAACCGGGCCCGTATCGCGCCTTCATCGGCACGCTTTTCATCTTCATCTTCGTCGCCGACTGGTCCTCGCTCATTCCAGGGGTCGGGCCGCCGACGGCTCAGCTCGAAACCGACGCGGCCCTGGCGCTCCTCGTCTTCCTCGCCGTGATCTGGTTCGGCATCCGGGCCGGCGGCGTCCGCGGTTATCTGGCGACCTTCGCCCGGCCCAACCCGATCATGATTCCGCTCAATTTCATCGAGAGCCTGACCCGCAGCTTTTCCCTCCTCGTCCGCCTGTTCGGCAATGTCATGAGCGGGGTGTTCGTGATCGGCATCGTCCTGTCGCTCGCCGGCTTGCTGGTCCCGATCCCGCTGATGGCGCTCGATCTCCTGACCGGGGCGGTGCAGGCCTACATCTTCGCCATCCTGGCCATGGTCTTCATCGCCGGAGCGATCGGCGACCCCGAGCCCGCTCCCGACACCTCCAAGGAAAGTACGCCGCCATGAACTGGCTCGCCTTCATCAGTATCTTTTCGGCCGCGATGGCGGTCTCGTTCGGGGCGATCGGACCGGCACTGGCCGAAGGGCGGGCGGTCGCCGCCGCCATGGACGCGATCGCGCGCCAGCCGGAATCGGCCAGCACGATCTCGCGCACGCTCTTCGTCGGCCTCGCCATGATCGAGACCATGGCGATCTATTGCCTGGTGATCGCACTGCTCCTGCTCTTCGCCAACCCGTTGCTGAAGTGAGCCCATGACCATCGACTGGTGGACGCTCGGTCTCCAGACCGTCAATGTCCTGATCCTGATCTGGCTGCTCGAGCGCTTCTTCTGGCGCCCGGTCGCAGCCATGATCGAAACGCGCCGGGCCGCTTCGGCACAGGATCTGGCCGCGGCGGCGGCGCAGCGAGCCCAGGCGGCGGCGGCACTGGCCGACATCGAAAAAACGCGCGCCGGCTTCGCTGCCGAGCGCGCGGCGATTCTGGCCGCGGCCGAGGCCGATGCGGCGCAGGCGCGCACAGCCGGTCTGGACGAAGCCGCCCGGACGGCTGCTGCGCTCCGCGCCGCGGCCGAGGCGGCACTCGCCGAGGAGAAGAAGGCCGCCGAACAGGAATGGGGGGTGCGGGCGAACCGGCTCGCGATCGACATCGCCCGGCGCCTGGCCGAACGCCTGACCGGCTCGGAGGTGCGCCAGGCCTTCCTCGACTGGCTGGTCGCCGCGATCCGCGCCTTGCCCGAGCCCGTCCGGCACGACGCTGCAGCCGATGGCGTCACCCTGGCAGCGATCAGCGCCGCCCCGCTCCCGCCGGCCGAACAGGAGCAGTGCCGGAAGGCGATCGGTGCCGCCTTCGGTGCCGCGCCCCGGATCGAGTTCACGGCCGATCCGGCGCTCATCGCCGGGCTCGAACTGCACGGGCCGCATCTGGCCGTGACCAATAGCTGGCGGGCCGATCTCGGCCGAATTCTGGCGGAACTCGGCCATGACCGCCGCCCCTGACGGCCGCGCCGATTCGTGGTTGGAGCAGGCGCGGGTCAAGCTCGGGGCCGCTGCCTTGGGACCAGTGGCCGAAGCGATCGGCCGGGTCGAATCGGTCGGCGACGGCGTCGCCCTCGTCTCCGGGCTGGCGCGTGTGCGGCTCGACGAGCTGCTCCGGTTCGACAAGGGCCAGTTCGGTTTCGCCCAGGTACTGGAGCGGGACCGGATCGGCTGCGTCCTGTTCGACGATGTCGACGGAGTGGAGGCCGGCGATGCGGTGCGCGGCACCGGCGATGTCGTCCGGGTTCCGGTCGGGCCGGGGCTGCTCGGCCGGATCGTCGACCCGCTCGGCCGCCCGCTCGACGGCAAGGGTCCGGTTCCGGCCGAATCCTCGCAACCAGTCGAGCGCGCAGCACCGGCGATCATCGACCGCGATCTGGTGACCGAGCCGGTCCAGACTGGTCTGGTCGTCGTCGATACTCTGTTCGCCCTCGGCCGCGGCCAGCGGGAATTGATCATCGGCGACCGTGCCATCGGCAAGACCACGATCGCGATCGATACCATCCTCAATCAGAAATCCAGCGACATCGTCTGCATCTATATCGCGATCGGCCAGAAGACCTCGAGCGTGCGGCGCGCGATCGACGCGATCCGCGAAAACGGGGCGTTCGAGCGGTGCATCGTGGTCGTCGCCGCGGCTTCGAGTTCGCCTGGCCTGCAATGGATCGCCCCCTTCGCCGGCGTCACCATGGCCGAGTATTTCCGCGATCGCGGCCGGCATGCGCTGGTCGTGATCGACGATCTGACCAAGCATGCCGCCAGTCATCGCGAGATCGCGCTCCTGACCCGGCAATCGCCCGGGCGCGAGGCCTATCCGGGCGATGTCTTCTACGTTCACGCCCGCCTGCTCGAGCGGGCGGCCAAGCTGTCGAAAGAGAAGGGCGGCGGTTCGCTCACCGCTCTGCCGATCGCCGAGACCGACGCCGGCAATCTCAGCGCCTATATCCCGACCAATCTGATATCGATCACCGACGGCCAGATCGTGCTCGACGCGAGGCTGTTCCATGAAGGGCAGAAGCCGGCGGTCGATGTCGGCACCAGCGTCAGCCGGGTCGGCGGCAAGACCCAGGCGCCGGTGTTGCGCGCGGCGGCCGAGACGCTCCGGCTCGATTATGCCCAGTTCCTGGAACTCGAGATGTTCACCCGCTTCGGCGGGATGCCGGATGGGCGGGTCCGCGACCAGCTGCGCCGGGGCGCCCGGATCCGCGCCATCCTCGATCAGAAACAGCACGCGCCGCTGCTTCTGGCCGAGGAGGTCAGCCTGGTCCTGGCCGTACAGGCCGGGCTCCTCGACCGGCTGCCGCTCCCGGCCGTAGCCTTGTTCCGCGAGCGTCTGCGAGCGGCCCTCGAGGGCGAGGCTTCCCAGACTGTCCGGCTGATCCAGGAAACCGGGACGCTCGACGATCCCGGCAAGCAGGCGCTGATCGAGTGCTTGTGCCGCCTCGCCCTGACCTTGGTGCCGGCGAAGAGCGAAGGTGCGGCGTGACCGAACGCCTGGCCGATCTCAGTCAGCGGATCGAGGGCATCCGCCAGTTGGGCGCCGTGGTGAACGCCATGCGCGGCATCGCCGCGGCCCGGGCCCGGCAGGCGCGCAGCCAGCTCGCGGCCGTCGATCTCTATGCAAGGACGATCGCCGCGGCGATCGCCCGGGTCCCGGCGCCGATCCCGGTTGCCGGCGCGTCCCCGAGCCGGACGGCCTTGGTGCTCTTCTGTGCCGAACAGGGCTTCGCCGGGGCCTTCAGCGAGCATGTGCTGGATGCGATCGGTGCCGATCTCGGCCATGCGGAACTCTTTCTCATCGGGACTCGCGGCCGGTCGGTGGCGGCCGAGCGGGGAATCGCAGCCTTCTGGACCAGCGCCATGCCGTCGCATTCGCAAGGCGTCCCGTTGCTGGGCGATCGGATCGCCGAGGCGCTCTACGCCAGGATCGCTGCCGGCGCCATCGGCCGGATCGACGCCGTGTTCAGCCATTGGCAGCCCGGCCACGGCGTCCGGGTCGAACGAAAGCGCTTGTTTCCGCTCGATCCCGCGGATTTCCCGGGGTCCGAACGGGCCGATCCGCCGCTCCTCGATCTGACGCCCGAGGCGCTGCTGCTCGAACTGGCATCCGATTATCTCCATGCCGAGCTGTGCAAGACGGCACTGCACGCGTTTGCTGCCGAGAACGAGGCGCGGATGGAAGCGATGGCGGCGGCGCGCGGCCAGATCGAGCGCCAGCTGAGCGAACTCCAGGCCCGCTCGCGCCAGGTCCGGCAGGAAGAAATCACGGCGGAAATCATCGAGCTGGCCGCCGGCGAGACGGCGAGCCGAGCGGGGCAGGCCGAGCCCGGTTCGCCAGGAGATAGGGGGATTCCATGAACGACAGTATTCTCGTCCTCAATGCCGGCTCGTCGAGCCTCAAATTCTCGGTCTTCGGGGCAAGCGCGCGGCCGAGCCGAGCGGGCCTGGTCTGCGACGGTGCGTGCGAGGGGATCGGCCATCGCGGCCATTTCACTGCGCGCGACCGGGCCGGAGCGACGCTGGTCGACACGCTGCTCGACGAGGCGACGACGCAAGAGTCGGCTCTCGCTGCCGTACTGCGCTGGCTCGACCGGCATTTTCCGGACGAGACGCTGGTCGCGGCCGGGCATCGGGTCGTCCATGGCGGCGCCCTCTATACGAGCCCGGTCTGGATCGATGAGGGCGTGATCGCCGAGCTCCAGCGCCTCGTCCCCTTGGCGCCGCTGCACCAGCCCCATCACCTGGCCGCGATCGCCGCACTCGCGGCACTGCATCCGGCACTCCCTCAGCTCGCCTGTTTCGACACGTCGTTCCATCATACTCAGCCGGAATCCGCGACCGCCTTCGCGCTCCCGCGCCGGCTCGCGGCCGAAGGTGTGCGGCGCTACGGGTTTCACGGAATCTCCTATGAATATATTGCCGGCGTTCTCCCGGCGATCCTGGGTCCGGAAGCCGCCGAAGGCCGTATCGTCGTCGCCCATCTCGGCAGCGGCGCCAGCATGTGCGCGCTCCGCCAGCGCCGGAGCGTGGCCACGACCATGGGGTTCACCGCCCTCGACGGGCTGCCGATGAGCCGCCGCTGCGGCGCGCTCGATCCCGGCGTCGTCCTCTATCTGATGCAGGCGCACGGCATGAGCGCGGAAGCGGTTTCCAGTCTCCTCTACAACGAGTCGGGGCTGCTCGGACTTTCCGGGATCAGCGACGACATGCGGGTGCTGCTGGCCTCCGACCAGCCATCGGCCCGGGAGGCGATCGCGATCTTCGTCTATCAGATCGGCCGCGCCCTGGGCTCGCTCGCGGCCGCCCTGGGCGGGCTCGACGCCCTCGTGTTCACGGCCGGGATCGGCGAGCACGCCACCGAGATTCGCCGCTTCGTCTGCACCGATGCGGCGTGGCTGGGCGTGGTCCTCGACGAGCAGGCCAATGCCGAAGGCGCCCCGCGCATCACCCGGGCGCTCAGCCGGACGTCCGCATGGGTGGTTCCGACTGACGAAGATCTGATGATCGCGCGCCATGTCTGGGAGATGTCGAACCCTCCGGCGTGACCGCCGCGAGCCCGGAACACCGAGAGCGGCGGTGCTGCGGTCACTTCTGAAAGGTCGCCTTCCATTGCTCGTACGGCATGCCATAGACGGTCTCGCGCGCAGCCGCGTCGGTGAGCGCCAAGCCCCGGGCCTCGGCTGCTTCGCGATACCAGCGCGACAGGCAGTTCCGGCAGAATCCGGCGAGGTTCATGAGATCGAGATTCTGGACCTCGGTATGTTCGCGCAAATGCGCCACGAGCTGGCGAAACGCAGCGGCTTCGAGTTCGGTGCGGGTCTGGTCGTCCATCATCGGCATCCTCGGGCAGGGTCGCGACGGCCCGATCCTAAGCCCGGTTCCAGCCTGGGAGAAGAGCGGCGAGGCTGTGTCGCGCGTGGACAGCCGCTCCCCGCGCCGCACCGGCTCGAGCCTCGTCACGTCCTCGTCCCTCCGCCGCCCGACCGTACCCGTCCCGCTCACGGCGGTCGCTTTCGGGCGAAGTATCCGCGCGGGTTGGGCGGCTCGCCCTTGCCGCGCCCGCGGGTTTGTTCGACATAGACCCGGTCGAATTCTTCTTCTCGTTCGAGGGTGAAGGGAAAGAAGCAATAGGGCGATCC
>Ga0209274_10000357_pt1 | contig 29994 bp, 26 predicted proteins | sample HubBroMetageREF1_FD_188343 | JGI IMG/M metagenome (GOLD analysis project Ga0209274, IMG submission 188343) | Reference soil microbial communities from the Hubbard Brook experimental Forest, New Hampshire, USA - Hubbard Brook CCASE Soil... | ecosystem: Environmental > Terrestrial > Soil >...
ATTGACGTACCAGGCTTTTGCGAAGTATGGCCTGCCTATAACGCCCTCGTGAATCTTTTCGACGATCTCGATGGTGTGTGGTGAAGAGCGCTGCTGCGTGCCGATCTGCACGAGCTTCTGATACTTCCGCTGCGCCTGCACCAGCATTTCGCCCTCAGCAGGATTATGGCTGCATGGCTTCTCCACATAGACGTGCTTGTCCGCCTGTAACCCAGCGATCGCCATTGGTGCGTGCCAATGTTCGGGAGTGGCAATCGTGATCGCGTCCACATCTCTCTGTTCGAGAATCCTGCGAAAGTCTTTGTCAGTTGCGGGAGCCTCGCCCATTTCCTGCTGCGCACGGTCGGCGAACTTCTTGAGAATATTGCTGTCCACATCGCAGACATGCGAGATACGGGCAGCGTTTCGATTCGCCTTGAGCGCCGCGAGATGAGCGTAGGCGCGCCCATTAAGACCGATAATGGCAAAGTTGAGGCGGTCGTTAGAACCAAGGATCTGGCCATAACTCTTTGCCGTACTCGCAACGGCTAGTCCCGCCGTGCCTGCGGCAAGTGCATCGAGAAACTCACGTCGCGTAATCATCATTTCTCCTTGCTTCTGATCAGCAGGAAATTCCAGCCTTCGTCAGCGTCTTGCGAAGTCCATCCATACTGACACGTGTGGACGCTTCTGGCGTGCCTGCCCCGCGCCAGTGGGTTTCGAGGCTGAGCCCATAGTGGAAGCCGTCACGCTGCAAAGCCCGCAGTTGCCCAACCCAATCGACGATGCCGCCGCCGACGGCGGCCCAATCGTACTTGTGGCCGGGCTTGGTCACCACGTCTTTGCAGTGACAGTGCCCAATGCGCTCTTTGGGCAGCAATTCATAGCCGTTCGGATAAGGCGTGCTTCCCAGCGCGGCGGCATTGCCGGGATCCCAGTTCAACATGAAATTCTTACTTGGAACTGCCTTCAGCACCGCAGCTGACTCTTCGCCGGTGGCTGTGTTGCAGGACATCTCGTTTTCGAGCAGGAGCACCAGGCCGTCCTTGGCGCAGCGTTCCGCAGCCTGCTGCAGTTTGGCGTTGATGGCCGCCCGGTAGGGTTTTTGATCATCGAGTCGCCAGTAGTCGAAACAGCGAATCCTGTTGGTATGGAAGGACTGGGCCAGCGAGATACACCGCTCGAGCAGTTTGTCTTGCGCGCTGGCGTCGAAGTCCGCATGGAACTGATCGCGCGCTTCACTCTGCGATGACCTCGGAGCCCCAGGCCAGTCGGTCTTGAACAGTGGGCTTGCGATATCCGTGACTCGTAGATTGTGTTCCTGGAGAATGGTCCGCGCTTCGTCAACTTGTTTCGCGTCGAGTTCGGTCACGTTCTTATTCCACATCGAGCGCAGCTCGATCCAACGCAGCCCGAAATCACCGGACACGATTTGACACGCCTTCTCGAAGTCCTGCGTGATCTCGTCATTGATCACCGCCAGCCGGAACGGGCAACTCCCGGCGCCTATCGCCAACGGATTCATTGCTACGGCCTTCTGAACCAGAGGCGACATCGCGGCACCGACTCCTGCCAGTCCCAATCCCGCGATGAACCTGCGTCGTGTGTAGCTATGCATCCTACCTCCTGATATCCACACGATTCTCTACCGTGACGATCCATCTTCCATCGTCTCGAGGCCCTGTGTATTCCCTCAACCAGGCTATTGGTTGACGCCGCTGGCCAGAAATCCTCCGTCGACGATCAGAGTCTGCCCGGTAACGAAGGAAGCGGCATCGGAGCATAGGTAGACCGCCGCTCCGACGAGTTCTTCGGTACTGCCAAAGCGCCCCATGGGCGTGCGTGTCAGCAGTTCCTGACCGCGCGGTGTGTTGTCGAGCAAGTTTGCATTCAGGCCGGTGCGGATAACGCCGGGCGCAATGGCGTTCACCGTAATGCCCTTCTTTGACCACTCCACCGCAAGCGAGCGCGTGAGCGAGACAACGCCAGCCTTGCTGGCAGCATATGCGGCGACTTCGTTGAGCGCAACGAAGCTGTTGAGAGATGCGATGTTGACGATGCGCCCGTAGCCACGTTCCAGCATGTGCCTGCCGAAGATCTGGCACGCGCGCAGGGTTCCGGTCAGGTTCGTGTCCACGACATCGGCCCATTCCTCTTCCGGCATGGTGAGCGTCGGCGTGTGCTTAATTTTTCCAGCACAGTTAATAAGGATGTCCACTTTGCCGAAGTGCGGGAGTGAGGCGGCGAGTAGTTCTTCGAGCGAGGCACGATTGCATACATCCGACGAGAGGCGGAGGGTTTGGCGCCCACGCCGTTCGATCTCGGCTGCTGTTTCGTCGACCCGTTCGCGGCCTCGCGACGAAGCGATGACATCGGCTCCAGCATCTGCGAGGCCGAGGCTCAGGGTCCGCCCGATCCCGGAGGTACCTCCAATCACGACCGCGGTTTTGCCTTCAAGGCTGAAGATATTGGTAGTCATTATTTCTGCGCTCCGGATTTCTCCGCTGCGGTGGTGAGCAGGCCTGCATCGCGCAGCCGGGTGAGGATCTCTTCAACGGCTTCCTCCGGACTTCCGGCGACGGAGATGGACCAGGCGTCGGAGGGAACCTCCAGCGTCGCCAGTTGGCTCTCGAGCAGGTCGGGGTTCATGTATGGATGTCGTCGAGATTTCATGCGCTCTTTGATCAGAGAGGCGGGTGCGTGCAGAAAGACAAAGCGCATTTCGCTCTTTGCGAAGCCGCCCGCCAGCAACTCTCGATACTGCTGCTTCAGCGCGGAGCAGGCTAAAATGGCGCTCCCGCCCTTTTGCCGGTGCTGCAGCATGCGCTCATGCAGGGCCTTGAGCCACAGTTCCCGGTCGGAGTCGGTCAGGGGGATTCGGGCAGCCATTCTCCGTCGATTTTCCTCGGAGTGATAGTCGTCGGCGTCTTCGAACGTCCATCCCGTGCGAGCGGCGAGCAACTTGCCGATGGTCGTCTTGCCGACGCCGCTCACACCCATCAAGACTACGATCATGCGTCGCTCCCCAGCAATTTAATGCGGTATGCCCACAGTCCTAGCCCCGGATGGGGAATAAAAAAGATCTCTTCCCCGTCAACCTGGTTGTAGCCATAGGAAAGCATCTGCGGGTTGTAGAGCGTTTGCATGGTTTTCAAATCACCATATTCAAAGCCCACTCCTTCAACCTCATCTTTGCCTAGATGACCGGGGCACAGCCGGATTGTGAAACGCCCTTCGGAGGAGCCGTGTATGAGGTGAGCTGCCGCGCTCAGGTCGCTCGCGAGATCCGCATTGGCACTCACGGCTTCGAGCGTGGCCGGAGTTCCGCGATACCCATACTTGCGGATCAACCCGTCTATACCTCTGTCTTCGCCAAATTCCTTTACACCGGGCGCGAGGATAATCAGCTCGGCAGCGTCGGCCAGGGCCATCCGCGTACGGTAAATTGCCTTGTTGCCCAGCCACGTGCTGTGAAACTCATGCGGGTCGAGATACACGACAGCCTTCTGGATGGGCGTGTCCATCTTCTCGAAGTTCACTTTCAAGCTCAATGCGGCGGCGCGGTGAAAGCACTCGGCATCGTCGCCGATGAAAAGGCCGCGCACAGCCAACCGGTCGTCATTCGTGCGTCGGACAACGGTAAGCACGTAGACAATGGGCAGATGTCGCAGGAAACAATCGGCCGCGTAATTGAGAACGTTGCGCACGGGATTCTCAGCGCGGCCCATGATGCGCTCCATCCCATAAACTGCGCCTAGATAATGGCTGCGGTTTATACTCTCGCGGCCTCCCGTGCCCACGAGAATGTTCTTGTTGTAATTGGCCATGCCTATAACCTCATGGGGCACGACCTGACCGATCGAAAGGATGAGATCGAAGTCTCCACGCGTGATCAGCCGGTTTATCTGTGCCGGCCACGCATAGTTCAACTTGCCTTCCGATTGCTCGTGGATGAACTCGGCAGGGACCTCGCCGAGAGTCTCGACGTCAGTTCGCCAGTTATGGGCAAGGAAAAGCTGCGTCGGCATGGCCCCAAACATTCGGGCTATCTGCCCGGGATTCATCGCAGCATGCGTGCCAAGAGCGGGTAAAACTGCCTGGAGTCGATCGCCGAAATACTCCCACGCAAAGCGTGTCAGATCGCCGGCGCGGGAATGCACGCGGCTTTGATCTGGCGGCACGACAAGCACCCGTTTGCGTTCCCCGAGCTGCTCGAGACTTTCCACCAGCAGATCGTGCAACTGCTGCAAAGACAAGTCGGTTTCAACACCACCGGTGGCGCAGTAGACACTCATGCGGCGAGTTCCACCTCATTCTTCGCAAACCATGCCGCGTGGGTATGCCCGTGAGGGCTGACGATGGGCAAGGTTCGCACATGCTCATAGAGCGTTCTGGCTATTCTTCGTGTGCCGGGCTCGGCCGGAAACAGACGATCTGGATGGATCAGCATAACTCCGATCCTACCTTGTCCCTTGGCATCGATGAAACGCGATGCAGGAGCGGCGCTGTGATCTGACACCAGCATACACGTCGCTAACAAGTCTGATAGAGCTGGCGAACTGATGTCATCACATAGTCGGCCAACCTTCAAGCAATCGCCGACCATGCTAACGACGATTCGACCAGAATCGTCGAATCAGCTGCGTATTAATGAAAGGCGATCCAATTAGCGATACGAAGGGCAGGCTAATCCTCGGCCGCCAAATTGCAGAGCCTGGTGTGCTGCGCTGGATCCGCAGAATTCCAGGGACTCCTCTATTCAGGGATGACTTCAATCGCGCTTACAGATGGATAGTTGACAGCAGGAGTAAAGTAAATCTCGATTTTGCCCTGGGGCGTGGGCTCAATATGCTGGAATGACTTGACCAACGGCTCGGAGCCGGCTTCCCGGAAAATATCAAACCCCTTCAAGAGCATCGATCCGTTACAAGAGACATCAAAGACCCGGCTGCCCACGCCCCCAATGCCGCCATTCTGGACACCAAACCAATGCTCCATAAAGTGCAGTTTCAAAGTGTACTTCCCGCCCGTCGCAACAGGCACCACGTAATGGAAGTGCCCAAACCGATGCCACTCGTAAAGACGACCATCGGTGACCTTGGATAGATCACCGCCGAAACTGCTAAGGCGGCCGCCGAAGAAGTACCTGTCCGGCATCCAAACATAGCCGTTAGAATCCACGAACGGAAAATGCCCGGCGACGATCCTGACCGGAAGCATGCTATGCGGAGCGCCTGGCAGAATTTCAACCGCATTTACGAATGCCTCGGCAGTGGCGAAGTCCACACGAATGGTTCCGTCGGTCGCGGGTGCGACATCTGTAAATACTTTCGTGGTTGCAATGTCATCCCCGCCCGCGTCGTCCACTACATCCAGGTTGGTAGAAGGTCCGCCATTGATCGAGAATGCCACGTTCCGGCTAGCCTCTTGAAGTCCCGACGTTTCAGCGAACAGGAGATGAACCTCGTAAGTTCCCGGCGGAACGGGATAATTGCAATGAAAAACGCCGCGCCGCCCGTTGGAGAAAAGCTGCGGATCTTCTGTGCCTTGGATGACGTGACCGGTAACGGAGAATGAGCTTCCTCCCGAGCAAAAATGATCGCGATCCCATCTAGAACCGCCCCCGTCTACGTAGGAGGCAGAAGTATTGCCCACCATAGCCCGGAGAATCTTCCCGGACGCGTAGTCTGCAGCGACAGCGGCTTGGGCCAGTGGAAGGCTCTCGCGTCCAATTCTCCGATTCCATTTCTCCCAGGCAAACACAGAGAGCACACAGACGGAAATTGCAAAGATCGCGGCCAGCGTTGCCAATCCGATTCGTACCCTGAACTTACTCTTGGATCCGGCAGCATCGTACCGTCTTGCGCCGTCGTCTGCATCTGAGGCCTGCGGTGGCTGAGCGGCATTCTGTTGCCGATCTTCTTTTATTTCTATTTCCTGCCGTCGACCGTTCCCTGCGGAGGGAACTCCGTTGTGAGATTGGCCGTTATGTTTCTCATCGAGGGTGGATTCGTCTCTCGATATTTCCAAGTCGCTTGCATGAATGAACTTGGGAACGTAGTGGCCGGGGGGCAGGCAAATATGAACGGCATGTTCCGCCCCGGCGCTTCGATAATAATCTTCCAGCCGCTTTCGCAATGCATGAGCAGTGACCCGGACAATAGTGTCCACTTGTGGGTCGAAAGATTCCGGGCGCCCAAGGGCCTGCACCGCGATGCTGTACTCCTTGATTTCGTCGACGGCTCCTTCGAAATACTTGTCGCAAACAAATGTCAGGAGTCGAACAGGGTTGTTTGTCCGCCCAAAAACGCCGGACGATAAGACGGCGTCTACTTCGGCCCGTTCGGTCTCAAGTTTGCTGATCGCCGGTTGCAAGTGGTTACCCCGAAAGAACGGCACAGTGGTTTCGGTCTACCGTCACCCATCTTAGGGGTGAAGTATAACCGAATTTTCGCCGCAAGACACTGGGCCGAAAACACCTGTGATTTCACTGACTTAAGGTGCAAACGCAGCGACCAAAGCTGCCTGCTTGCAACCGAAATCAGCGTTGCGCCCTCACTGTGAATTCACGGTTATCTAACTTCCCAGCCAGATGTCATTACTGCTTTACTCTATCTTCATCCGATTCATTCGTTTCAGTCCAATTGTTAGCAGCTTCCTGAGCCACTGTAATGGCGGGTAGTCAGAGGAGCAAATGTAGCAACAGAATTGCTGTGCCATTCCAGGAGACCAAAATGATTCTGGTCCACCCGAAAAGTCATTTTTCACCCATCGGCTGCCGCGCAACAAAACGTCTTCGTTTGGCCGCGGTCAACGCCCTGATAATCCCCATCGCTGCGATGCTGCTGTCGGGGTCGGCTGAGTTCGCGATTGCTCAGGACATAGTCGGCCGCATCGCGGGGACTGTCACCGATTCGTCTGGCGCCGCTGTTCCGGATGTCAAAGTGACCATCGTGGACGAGGCGACGCAAGTAGTCCGCAGTGTCACCTCAGACCGGAATGGTTACTTCGTGGCGGATGAACTGCCAGTAGGCACATATACCGTGGCAGCGGAGAAGGCCGGCTTTAAGAGGATCACCGAAAAAGGCAACGTTGTAACCGCTGGCGGCCGTCTGACAGTGGACTTGAGAGTGGAAGTCGGCGCGGTCACAGAGATTATAAGTGTGACTGCGACCGGAGACACGGTGAATACAACCTCGGGGGAAATCTCGACCACCATCACAAACCAAGAAGTGGATAGCGTGCCGCTGAACCAGCGCCACTATGAGACGGTCGTGGGTATGATTCCCGGAGCGGCTCTCCAGAGTTCGGGACTAAGCGCCGCGAGCATAACGAGTGGCTACAACAACAGCATCGCGGTCATCAACGGCCTGCGGCTCGACGGACAAAACTGGAGCGTGGACGGTGGATGGAACCTCGATGCCGGATCGAACAACAGCGTGTTCAATGAAGTGGGTATCGATTTCATTCGCGAAGTAGACGTCCAGAGCTCGAACTATGACGCTGAATTTGGCCGCTCGGCTTCAGCCACGGTCAATGTGGTAACGAAGAGCGGGGGAGAGCAATATCACGGCGGACTTTTTGAGTTCGTCCAAAACAATGTCTTCAATGCGGCAAATGCGGGCACCAAGCTGACGTTTGTGCCGAGTTCGAGTGTACCGAGCCTTACCGGGTACAATGCGGTGCCGCCATTTCATTTGAACGACTTTGGTTGGGATGTGGGCGGCCCCATCCCGTATATTCAGCCGAAAGGCAAGCTGTTTTTCTTTGGTGGTCAGGAGTGGAAGCGGTTTCGAGGGTCAGCCCCGGGATTGCAGTCGGCGACGGAAGCGCAGACGTTTCCCACGGCAATGGAGGCGGGAGGCAATTTCACCGACGTTTATAATGGCGGCGCCGGGCTGGTGCTCAATACGCCTGCGATAATTCCCGCGAGCTGCGGTGGCACTCTATTTACCGCGCCCAATGTTATAAACCCTGTGTGCATCATCGGCGACGGCGCAGCTATTCAGAATCTCTACACAACAGCGGCGAAGATGTCCACCCTCGGGGGGTTGCCCACCGCGGCCGCTTCGAACAACCTGACCTTCAACCTCCCGAACCCGGCAAACATTCGGGAGGACATCATCCGCGTGGATGAACACGTCAACGACAAGCAGAGCATTTATTTCCGGTACCTCCACGACAACGTTCTGATTACCAATCCTTACTCGACATTCGGCGCTACTCCGGAGGTTCCGGTGGATCCGGACGAGCGCGATCGTCCGGGATACAACATTCAAATCGGATGGACGGATTTGATAAGCCAGACTCTAGTCAACGAATTCAAATTCAACGCCGACTGGCACAAGCAGCGTACTCCGCTGCTCGGCAGCGCATGGATGAGGTCCACTTATGGTTTCCAGTTCATTCCGCCGCTCGGAAACCCCGCGCAGTTCAGCGATGGGCTCCCGGAGATAAGCTTCACGGCGGTTTCGGGTTTTCCGACGGCCGCACCGACCGCGACGCAGGGTCCAGCGCCCGACTTCCTCGAGTCTCCCACGGCGGACATAAGTTTCGCGGATAACTTTTCGGTGGTGAAGAACAACCACGAGGTAAAGTTCGGAGGATTTTTCGCCCGGAACCGCAAAACGCAGAACTCGCGCACAAATTACGACGGCGCAGTAACCTTCGCCAATACTGCGGGCGCGACCAGCGGCTCAAACTCGACGGGGGACCCCTTCGCCGACGCGCTCCTGGGGAACTTTAGCAGCCTTGCGCAGAACTCGGCCTTCACACTCGGCCAATTCCGGTTCAATGACGCTGAAGCATACGTCCAGGATACTTGGAAAGTCACACGCAAGTTGAGTCTGGTGCTGGGCCTTCGCTACATACGCACCACGCCGACCTATGCTCAGGGCAACAACATGACGAACTTCAACCCGTATGCATTCAGCACTGCTCTCGATCCGACCTTTACGTCGGTGGGGACGGGTAGCGGCATCAGCCCTACTTCGCCCGGTCTTTGCATGGGGCAACAACTTGACGTTATCGGTGCGCCGGTGCTCACGATCGAGTGCAATGGGCTGCAACGGCCCGGAGAAGTGCCGTATGACCAGGCTGGCAGAGTTCCTGTGACCTACCTCAATCCGCAGCTTTTGGCTGCTATACCTCCGACGGCCGCGCGCGGTTTCTACAACCCGGAAAACCTGTTGTCGCCGCGACTCGGCTTCGCCTACGCGCCGTTCGACGATAAGACCGTGATTCGCGCTGGTTTTGGCATTTTCTACGACCACCCGGAGGGCAATGTTCTAGGCAATGGCATCAACTCTCAAGGCTACGTACCGTGGGCACAGTCGGCCACGATAACGGGCAACGGCTCATTATCGCAATACGATTCCGGTCCGGGCGCCGGTACGGTGCCAGGGCCGAGCACTGTGAGCCTTAGCGGGGTTGATCCCCACCTGAAGGTCGCTCGCAGCTACCAATACAGCTTGGGGGTGCAGCGCGAATTGCCGCAGGGAGTGTTGGTGCAGGCGTCTTACGTCGGCAACATCGGGCAGCACATCCTGCGCGGGGGCAACACTACCAGCAACATCAACCAACCGACTTGGACGCCACAGGGATTCATACCTGTTTCGCCTAATCCGAACACGTACGCGTGTCCTGATGGGATAAACGCTGCCGCGTATGGGTGCGCGGGCGGTTTCGCACCAGCCGCTCTAGGTAAGGACCAGATTCGTCCCTACCTGGGATATTCCAATCTTGGTATGGAGTTGAGCGACGTCAATTCTAACTACAATGCGCTGCAGCTTACCCTCACGAAGCGCGCGGGCTTCGTCACTGCCCTGGTTGCGTATACGTATTCGAAGGCGATGGGAGATGGCGGGGGCGCGAGTGACGCTTACAATGAAAATCCCGAGCCGGAGTGCCCTTTCACTTGTCTCGTCAGTACCGCCGCTAACCCGGTGATTGTTACCGGTGGAACGGGCGGCGGAATTGGCGGAACACAATCGGGCGGAGTGGTGGAATCCTGGCAGAAATTTAACTATGCCAAACTAAGCTTCGACGCGACGCACATTGTGTCCGCCAGCTTCACCGTCGAGTCGCCCTGGGGCAAGTACATCCACGGCGTGGAAGGCGCAGCGGCGAAAGGGTGGTCGCTGAGCGCAATTATGCACTACCAGAGCGGGTCGCCCTTCACTGCAACAGATACCGTAGCCGTTGGCGGCGTTCCCGGCGTCGGCATTACTGTTAATCGACGGGCGAATATTGTCGCCGGCCAGTCGATTGGGTTTAGCGGCACATGCTCGAACTCCCATGCAATATGCTGGGTCAATCCAGCCGCTTTTGCGCCTGAATCAGCGCTTGGCGCGGGCGATGCGCCCGTCAACAACATCATCGGGCCCTCCTTTTACCAGTGGGACCTGTCGTTGAGGAAGCTATTCAATCTGCCCAGGGAAGGCACCAGCCTGCAGTTCCGGATGGATGCATATGACGCCTTCAACCAGACGAACTGGAGCGGTCTCAATGGATTTAGCGTGAATAACGTTGGCAGCAGCAGCTTTGGACAGGTTACCCAGTCCTTTCCGGCGCGCGTTCTTCAGTTCGGCTTGAAACTCAGCTTCTGAGGCCGGTCTAACTTCGAGGAGATAAAAGCGGCAACCCATGTTGTCTGAGCTGCATTTGGTCAAGATCCGACATGTAACGCCAGAATCAAGTCTGTGCCCCGGCGAGCTCCATCTGAGAAACCTGCACATCGGCGCACAAATGCCTGTCATGAATAATTGGATCCGTTGTCTGACAATTGCATTCTGTGCAGTGCTCGGCTCCAGCCGAGCTGCGGCACAAGTTGCCCAGCTGGTTGCGAATATCGATGCGCGTCAGACCACCAACCTGGACGGCTCGTGGCAGGCGATTATTGATCCGTATGATGTGGGAGCGTTGGACTACCATGCTCAGCCGCTAAAAGGCAACCATGCGTTTTACAAGAACTACAAACCTCAGTCCGAATCGGAGCTAGTCGAATACGATTTCGACACTTCCGGCCAGCTTCAGGTGCCCGGTGACTGGAACACGCAGCGTGAGTCGCTGCTCTTTTATGAAGGAAGCGTTTGGTACGAGCGGTCTTTCGATTACGCAAAATCACCGAAGACCAGGTTGCTTCTGCATTTTGGAGCGTGCAATTACCTCGCCACTGTTTACCTGAACGGGGAAGAGCTAGGCGAGCACGAGGGCGGCTTTACACCCTTTGACTTCGAAATCACGGAACGGATAAAGACGCACGGTAATTTCCTCGTGGTAAGAATCAATAACACTCGCGGGAAGGATCAAGTCCCCACCACCTATACAGACTGGTGGAACTACGGGGGAATTACGCGTCCGGTGACCCTGGTGGAAGTGCCGGAGACATTTGTTCAGAATTATCTCGTGCAGCTTGAAAAAGAGTCGACGAGGCAAATCGCGGGCTGGGTTCAACTCAACGGACCGAAGCTTCAGCAGAATGTCACAATCCGAATTCCAGAGGCAGGGCTTAGTAAGACGTTCGCGACAAATTCCATGGGGCGCGCGGAGTTCTCTTTTAGTTCCGGATTGACCCTCTGGACTCCCGAGAATCCGAAACTATATACGGTCGAGATCGCAAGTGAAACTGACCAAGTCACGGATCGCATCGGGTTTCGCTCAATCGAAGTTCGCGGAACCGAGGTATTGCTCAATGGCAAGAGCGTCTTCTTGCGAGGCATAAACATTCATGAGGAAGCGCCGACTCGCCCCGGGCGGGCCTGGAGCGAGGACGATGCGCGAACGCTCCTAAGTTGGGCAAAAGAACTGGGCTGCAATTTCGTTCGCCTCGCTCACTATCCGCACAATGAAGCCATGTTGCGCATGGCTGATCAGATGGGATTGATGGTCTGGGCCGAGGTGCCCGTCTACTGGACCATTCAGTGGGAAAACCCTCGCACACTGCAGAACGCTGAAAATCAGTTGAATGAGATGATCGCGCGCGATCGTAATCGCGCGGCTCTTATCATCTACTCCGTCGGGAACGAGACCCCCGTCAGCGATGCCCGGAATCGCTTCCTGCGGCAACTCATTCAGGACGCGCATTCCGCCGACCCCACGCGCCTGGTCTCTGCCGCTCTTCAATCTAATGAAGTCTCGGACGGGAATCGAATAACCATTCACATTAATGATCCGATCGGGAGCGACCTTGATGTGCTCGGGAACAACGAATACCTTGGCTGGTATACTGGCCGCCCCGAGGATATGGATTCGATTGATTGGATCTCGCCGTACGACAAGCCTCTGATCATGAGTGAATTCGGCGGCGATGCACTCTTCGGCTACCACGGGGATGCGCACACCCGGTGGACCGAGGAGTATCAGAAAAATCTTTACGAGCATCAGATCGCCATGCTGAGGCGCATTCCCTTTCTTCGCGGAATGACACCGTGGGTTCTCAAAGACTTTCGTAGTCCGCGGCGAACGCTTCCTCGTCTTGAGAATTATTTCAACCGCAAGGGACTTTTCTCCGATCGTGGTGAGAAAAAGGAAGCCTTCTTCGTACTGCAGAAGCTTTATCGAGAACTGCAGAGTGCTCAGCCGCCTAAGTAAACGGTAGTAGATGTTTGTGAAACTAGAACGCGCCTTCGCGGAATACGTCCAGCGACAAACGTGCCGCGGAAGATACGGCTGAGCAGGCGCCGAGATCGGCTTCTTCAGTGTGCTCCATACCCGGGACCGGCGACTGCAACATGTCCACGGCGAGCTGGCCGCCGAGATTGAAGTAGCCGGTCCACCGAATGCCAAATGGGAGAGCCATGACACGGCGCAAATACTTGCTACGAACGCTCCGTCCGGCGGTCGGTCTCGCCATTCTCGTTGTCGCCTTGTCGCTCGCTTACGCGCAACCATCCTCATCGTCTGCGTTATGGATGAACCGCAGCCTTTCACCCGACGAGAGAGCTGAACTGGTATTGAAGCAGATGACGCTCGATGAAAAGATTTCGCTCTTGCATGGGACCGGCATGTCTGACCTAAGCCCGATGAGCCCGCTGGCGGTGAAATCCAACGGGGGCGCCGGATATGTGGTGGGCGTTCCCCGCTTGCAGATACCGGACATCCAGATGTCCGACGCGGCTTACGGTGTGAGGAGTTGCGGGAAGAATGGCCGTTACTCCACCGCCTTGCCGAACAATCTTGCCAGCGCGGCAAGTTGGGACTTGGCCGCTGCGTACGAATATGGAGCGCTGATCGGGCGCGAGCTACGGGCACAGGGCTACAACATGTCTTTGGGCGGAGGCGTGAATCTGGCGCGAGAGCCTCGCAACGGACGCACCTTCGAGTATCTGGGCGAGGATCCTCTCCTGGCAGGGAAGATGATTGGCCAGGTTATGCGGGGCGAGCAGGCGCAACATGTTATTGGCGACATAAAGCACTATGCGCTCAACGATCAGGAGAGTGGGCGCAACGCGGTCAACGTCAACATTGACAAGCGGTCAATGAGAGAAAGTGACTTGCTGGCCTTCGAGATTGGCTTGCGCGAGGGCGACATTGCGGCAGTGATGTGTTCCTACAATCGGGTGAATGGCGACTTTGCCTGCGAAAATAAGTACCTTTTGGCCGATGTATTGAAGAAAGATTGGAACTTCAAGGGTTTTGTTTTGTCCGATTGGCAAGGAACGCACAGTACGGCGAAGGCGTCGGCGGCCGGATTGGATCATGAGGAGCCCGGTGAACTCTTTTACGGGGAGGCGATGAAGAAGGCGGTTGAATCCGGCACTCTACCTCTGGCGGAACTGAATGATCATGTTCGCCGAATCCTGCGGTCCATGTTTGCGACCGGCGTGATCGATGATCCACCGCGTAAGAGCGTTGTCGACGTCCCGGGCGGGTTTGAGTTAGCGCAACAGCTTGCAGAACAAAGCATAGTGTTGCTGAAAAATGACGGAGCCCAACTTCCTCTCGATGCGTCCAAGCTTCGAACCATCGCGGTGATCGGGGCCCACTCTGACGTTGGAATGATCTCGGGCGGCGGTTCGGCGCAAGTAGATCCGCCGGGAGGAAATGCCATCATGCCGCCCGGCGAAGGGCGCACGACGTGGCAGGCTCATATTTGGTTTCCGACCGCGCCTCTGAAGGCCATACGAGCCAGGGCTCCTGCTGCCAAGGTTGAATACGATCCGGGAATAGATTTCTCCTCGGCAGCAGCCCTCGCGAAGACCGCGGATGTTGCCATCGTCTTCGCACAACAGTGGGAGAGTGAAGGAATGGACCTCGATAGCCTGTCACTTCCCGACCATCAGGATGACTTGATCGCGACGGTTGCGGAGGCAAATCCGCATACGATTGTGGTACTCGAGAATGGGAGCCCCGTAACGATGCCGTGGGTTGGCCAGGTGCCCGGAATAGTGGAAGCCTGGTATCCAGGCAGCCGGGGAGCCGAGGCGGTTACACGCGTTCTTTTCGGCGACGTGAATCCGGCCGCGAAGCTTCCCATCACTTTTCCCAGGAGCGATGCGGACTTGCCGCATCCCACGCTGGTAGAGCTGCCGAAGAATTCGACCACCGAGGGCGGGGGTCCAGAAGTCTGGAAAAAGATCGCAAAGGGCTTGCCCGCCTTTCAAATCAGCTACGACGAAGGCCTCAAGGTGGGTTATAAGTGGTATGACGCGGAACGGAAAGATGTGCTTTTCCCCTTCGGCTATGGACTTTCTTACACGAGCTATAGTTATTCCGGACTGACGGTGACGCCTGGGAAAAATGTCCGAGTGAATTTCCATCTGGCGAATACCGGCACCCGGGCAGGCGCGGAGATAGCCGAGGTATACGCGGTCTTGCCGACCAGTGCCGGAGAAGCACCGAAGCGTTTGGTGGGGTGGAGCAAAGTCAAGCTTGATCCGGGCGGGAGTAAGGAAGTTACAATCGACATTGATCCCTGGTATCTCTCAATTTTTAACGTCGACCGCGATGCCTGGCAACTGTTGCCGGGCGAATACCCATTCCTGGTAGGAAGCTCATCGCGCGATCTGCCGTTGATGAAGACAGTCGATCTGAAATAACGAGCGGCAAGACCGCATACGTTACCGGCCGGTCAGTTCAAGATCGAAATGGGCAGGAAGACTACACTATCGGACTCCATGACAGAGATAGAGTTCGACAACGGCTACTGGTATGCCACTGAACTGAAAGAATTCGCAATCAAAGTCGGGATTCCGTCGGCCAACAAGCTGCGCAAAGACGAACTCGAAAAGGCCCTCAAGCACTTCATCCGCACTGGAGAATCGAAAACTCTTGCCCAGCGAGGTCTCACAAAGGCGGGTGTTCGAGATGTCGACAAAGGACTGAGTCTTGACCTGCGGGTCGTCCACTACACCAGCAACAAAGAAACCAAAGAATTCATCGAGCGTGAAGCCGCAAAGCTCGAGCCTGGGTTCAAGCGAGCGTCGGGCACACGTTACCTGCTGAATCGCTGGCGCGAGGCACAGCTCGCCAGCGGCAAGCCGATCACCTATCAGGATCTGGTCAAGCAAGCCATCGAACTCAACAAGACCAAGCACGGGCCGTTGCGGATCGAGCAGGCGCGCTACATCAATTTCATCTCTGACTTTATGGCAGCCAATAAGAAAGGAGCGCGCGAAGAGGCTGTGAAAGCATGGGAAGAACTCAAGGCGATGGACGCACCGAAAACTTATGAATCCTGGACCAGGGCGCACAAAGCTGAAAAACCCTGCGCGCCGTTTCGGTGCCGCAATTCCTGATGTAGCGGCGGTCATAGAAGCTTTGAAATGAATTGGCGGAAGGAAAAGCGTATCCCTCGGACTGCCGCTAAACTGAAGAAAAGAATGGTAGGCACGAGGAGACTCGAACTCCTGACCTCTACCGTGTCAAGGTAGCGCTCTAACCAACTGAGCTACGCGCCTACACGATTGCGGAGACTCTCAACCACGGGCGCCGTGTGGAACGGCCCACGCGGTATCAGGTAGTGATTTTACCACGCAGCGGCGCACCTTATGAGTTGGCACCATGAGTTGGCACCGAGATGACTGGCATCGAGTTGAGTTGGCATCGAGATGGATTGGCATCATGCATGTCCCCGCCATTCGCTCTGGGTAGCGTAGGATTCATGCGCGTTCGTCACTGATGTCAGCTGCATCCCGTGCTGTTACCCGGCCGCGAAACGTGATAAAACCAAACCGTTGGGGCTCGTCATGCAGCGCTCGACGCTTTGTCATGAGCCTGTTTTTCCGGCCGGGAAAATGGATTGCACGCGGGAACAGGGAGGCAGCTATGACCACCGAAACGAACACTTTAACGCCAGCGAATAAAGCCACGATCACTGATCCGATGACCGACCCGATCACCGATCCGACGACAGACCAGACGACGGAGAAGATCGTTGCCCCGCGAATTCTCGCCAACTACATAGGCGGCCGCTGGATAACGATAATGGCGCCGGCGTCCGGCCTTCTCGACGTGACTAACCCGGCAAATGGCGAAGTGTTGGCGCGGGTTCCGTTGTCGGGCGTTGCCGAGGTCGAAGCGGCGGTCGCTGCCGCTAGCGGCGCGCTCCCGGACTGGCGCTCTCGCGCGGTGGGCGAGCGTACGGAATTTATCTACGCTTTGCGCGAGAAGTTCCGCCAGCGGATCGACGAGCTCGCAGCCTCGGTCACACGTGAAGGGGGCAAAGTGTTGTCGGACGCGCGCGCGGAGATTTCGCGAAGCATTGAAGTGCTCGAAGTCGCCTGCGCCGCTCCCATGACCATGCAGGGACGAATTCTCGAAGGCGTGGCTCGCGGCATTAATACGGAAACGATTCGCCAGCCGATCGGGGTCTGCGCCGCGATCACACCCTTCAACTTTCCGGCCATGGTGCCCATGTGGTTCCTGCCTTTCGCCATCGTTTGCGGGAACACATTCGTCTTGAAGCCGTCGGAACAGGTTCCACTGACCTCCGAACTGATGTTTCACATTTTCGAAGAAATCGGCTTGCCACGCGGAGTGGTCAATCTGGTGCATGGCGCGCATGATGCGGTCAATGCGATTCTCGACAGTCCCGGAATTCGCGCGATTTCGTTCGTGGGATCGGTCAACACGGCGAAATACATTTACCGCCGCGCGGCAGAAAAAGGAAAACGCGTGCAAGCTCTGGGCGGCGCCAAGAACTACATGGTCGTGATGCCGGATGCGGTGGTCGACAAGACGGTGTCAAACGTTCTCGGCAGCGCGTTCGGCAACGCCGGTCAGCGCTGCATGGCGGGATCGGTGCTGGTGACGGTGGGATCGGCGCGAGCCGCGATCATGGCCCAATTGAAAGCGGGCGCCGAAAAACTCGTTGCCGGTGACGGCAGGGACGCGAAAGTGAGCCTGGGGCCGGTGATTTCAAGCGCTTCGTGTGAGCGCATCCACGAAGCGATTGAAAGCGGACTTAAAGAAGGCGCCGAGTTGCTGGTGGATGGACGACGTCCGGCGGGCGTTCCAGCAGGAGGAAATTTTGTGGGCCCGACCATCCTGAACAACGTTACGGCCGGGATGCGCGTGGCCCGCGAAGAAATTTTCGGGCCGGTGCTCTCCGTGATACACGTCGATACGCTCGACGACGCGATTGCGCTGGTGAACAGCGATCCGCGGGGCAACGGCACTTCGATCTTCACGGAAAACGGCGCGGCGGTGCGCGAATATAGCCGCCGCATCGAAGTCGGCATGGTCGGCGTTAATATCGGTGTGGCCGCATCGCCGGCGTATTTCCCCTTTTCCGGCTGGAAGGATTCGTTCTTTGGCGATCTGCACGTCCACGGCTGGGATGCAGTCGAGTTCTTCACTCGCAAAAAAACGGTGACCTCGCGTTATTTTTCCGCGGGAGAAACTGGGAAATTCTTTGTGGAGCAGGGCGACAAGCACTAGGAAGACGAAGTGGAATCGCGGTAGTGGGCTGTTTTGAATTTTGACCCACTCCATCATAGGGACTGTTGGAGCCAAGAGTCGCAGAGGCCGCATGAAGCGAATGCCAGTGATTTTGGCAGTTTTGTATTTGACCATCTTCACAACTGTACTTCTGAGAAACGTGCATGGTGGTGGAGATCAGGTGGATGTTATTAATACAGGGATTGCCTCGTTCCCCTTGGGTTTAATCCTGTCGCTCTTTTATCCGGGAGAACGAAACGGTGCATTTATCGCCGTGTCACTAGCCGCTTTCTTGAATGCTGTGTCGATATTTTACGTGTCACGCTGGGCGATCCGCCGATTTTCAAGGTGAGTGACTATCGAGACAGCCCGCTACCGGAATCGCGCTTTAGTTGCGGAATCGCGCCAACTATAGGTACTTGAGCCACCAATCGTTGCGCCGCGCCTTCACACCGGCAAACCAGCGGCACGCGAAATACAGGATGAAAATTGCTATCGCCCACACCGCATAAAGAAGAGAGAGGCTCCATACATATCCCTCCGGCGCTCGAGGGTTCCCCATCGGATGGTTGGTAAATAGCCAGGGGTTGACATATCCCAGCCGGATCTTCGAAACCACCAGGGCAAGCGCATGGATCAGCGGGATGTGAAGCATATAGTAGAAAAACGGCACCCGCCCAAAGACGATAACTCCGCGCGCCAGCGCGTCGCGTGCCTTTTCGAGCACTGTTCCTTCGAGCAAGGGGATCAGCGCGATGATGGGGCCTAGCGTCATCAACAAAAAACTCAGCGATGCCGGATACTTCGTGGTGTTCAGAAAAGAAAGCAACGGCGGCATCGGCGGCTGGCCATTCCGTCCCTGCGCCACAGCATGCCACGGATGCGGATCGCCGTATAAATTGAAGCCGCGCAGCAAAAGAAATAATGCGATCGCGGCCAGGCCGATGGCCAGGCAGAGTCGATTCCTTTGCCCAGCGTCCAAGGTCAGGATCTTGCCGAACGCGTAACCCGCAGCCATAACGCCAATCCACGGAACGATGGAATAAAGCACGATCAGGTTGGGGCCGTCGGAACCGAACTGCACTGGCCCGGCAAAGAAACCGACATAAAGAATCTTCCAAAGTCCAGATAATTTGTTAGTGTCGAGCCTCTCCAGCAGTTTGTCCATGTGGGAATCCATCAAGTTGTGGCCGGCGATGATCGCCACGCCCAGCGTGCCCACGGCAGCCAGCGGCAACTTTACGAATCCAGCCATCAGGATCATGCAGCAGCCGATCACCCAGATGACGCCAGCCATCTCGTAGTGCCTGAAATCGAAATTGAAAGTCCAGGCCACGCGGAGAAATGTAAGCTCCAGGAAGATGAGCCACGCACCGCGGACCACCAGATACTTCGACACATCGGAATGCCTGCGTCCGTAGAAAAAAATACTGGTCCCGGCAAGGAATATAAACGCGGGCGCGCAGAAGTGAGTGACCCAGCGCGTGAAGAATATCCCGTAGGTAGGTCCTCCCGCAGGAACGCCGGAAAAAACTCGTACGTGATCGATGGCCATCAGGATCATGGCCGCGCCGCGAATAAGATCGACGGACTGGATGCGCGATGTCGCCGCAGCGTTACCCACGACCGGAGTGGCAGTGGAACTGATAATGACAGTTGCACTCATGGCTTTTGCGCCGCCGGAAGCGCACCAATATATCAGATTTCCTGCCAGGCTGGCTCTCCAGCCTAATGTTTGAAAGAAAAATTCAGCCCCGTGGCAAACTGGACATCATTCTTCTCAATTCGAGGCGTAGCGCTCGGAGGGTTGGTGTCAAAAACATCCCCAAACGAGTTCTGCCAGCCCAGCCACTTGTTGATCTTGGTGACCGTTCCCAAATTGAAGGTGCCGCGATATTGGCCGGTATCGCTCAGGTCGGGATAGAGTAAGAAACTCTGCGTAACAACTGTGTTCTTCCCGAGCTTGTGCATGAAGGCATCACCCAGCGTCAAGGCGGCCAAGCTCTTGGAATACGAGTAGGTCGGCGGCGGCGGGACCGCGCTCGGAATATCGGAAAAGGTCTCGTGCGTGTAGTTAAGTCCGGCCAGCACATCGAGTGTGGTCCCCGCATTCTTGATCACGTGTATGCCACCACCGCCTCCCACAATCGAGCGCAGATCCAGGTCTTGCAGTGAATTGGAAAAGAAATCACCACTCACATATGCGAACCCGTGCTTGGAGAAATCATGGTCGTAGCGAGCTCCGCCGCCAGTCGAATCCGCGGTCGTCACGGGCGCGGGCTGAGTCGGCGTGATCTTGTCGTTAACCGCGTAAATCGTATTGGTATAAAGGGTCAGCTTGTCGTGCAGTCCCGTGCGCGTGGCATTAAACGCAAGGTTCAAACTCTTGGTTTCGCTGTTACCGCCGGTCAGCGCGAAACCCAGATTCAGAGCACCGGCCCAGCCGTCCAGCAATCCCGGACGCAGGCTCTTCTCGTAAGCCGTCTCTTCAGCCGGACTACGCAGCATGGTGACAGAAGACTTCGGCGCTTCCACCGGTCCCGCGGCCTTGGTTGCGACCACCACATTGTCACCGCTCGTGGTCACCGGACCCACCACCGTCTTGCCGCCGAGCGTGGCATGCAAGTCGCCAGTGGAGGTGATCGTCTGGATCGCGTCAAACTTCACGGTTACATCGCCGGCGTAATCCGTCTTGATCACGAGCGTCGTGCCGTCCGACTTGTCGATCGAACCGGTCAACCGGTCGCCGTTCTTCAGGACGACCTGGTCGGCAAGCGCCGGAATCGTCCACAACAAAGCCGATAATAATAGAAGAGCTGCCACAAATTTCTTATGCACAAAAAGCCTCCTGGGTGATCAAGAATAGAATGGAATTTCGACTCAAAGGTTGCAGGACACAATCGCATCCGACGGTCAGGCGCATCCCACGGTCAGGCCGCTCGCTTACAGAACTTTCCCATGGTTACGATTTAGGGAATCTGGGTAACGCAATTATATCGAAGCAGCGGTTACTCGGCTTGCCGACGACTGGGCTGGGGTGGACTCAGGCCTTATTTTCGGGCTTATTTTCCGGCGCAGGCGTGGTTTCGGCCTTGGTGTCCTGATCCTTCATACCCTGTTTCAGGGCGCGAATGCCTTCGCCCAGACCCTTGCCCAACTCCGGCAACTTCCTGGGGCCAAACACCAGCAACGCGATGAAGAAGATCACCAGCAGGTGCATTGGTTGAAACAGACCTTCAAACATAAAGCCTCCGAAGCGGACGTACGAACCGGCACGCGGACAGCGCACAAACCCACTTGTAGTGTACTCCAATTGACCTACGGTGGGCCTGCCGATTCCAGCCAGCATCAAACGTCCTGCGCCGCTGGGGCATGTCCCTCGAAATTACTTCGGTGACCTATCGACGATTCCTCAGCCGGACTATTTTGGGCACAGGGCGATTCTCGCGCGTCAAAACCGCCGGAGGGTTCGTGAAACGCTGTATCCTGAGATTACTTTTGCTTCTGCTGGCGGCAGGCTCCTTGCACGCTCAGCAGGTCGCGTCAACACCCGCAGACGCCCTTTTCCTCTGGCTTGCGGGAGGCCTATCGAGCGCACGGATCCAGCGACTGGCCCAAACGCCGGACGAAACATGGTTGCTCTCCTGCCCAGTCACCTCGCAATGTAACCGGCAGTGTACCCGCGCCCTGCAAAAGGCTGGAGCCGACGCGGGCTTGATTCAGAGCCTCGCGCGCCAGGGTGTCGATCCGAAGAGTGTCGATCCGAAGGCTGTCGATTCGAAGGGTGTCGATCCGAAGACGGCATCGCAGGCCAGTTCGAAAGCCAGCCACCAGCGCGTTTCCTGCGTCTGCTCGACTCCGGCCGCCGCGCTCGCCGCCTTGGTTCATGATAAGAACTTCGATGCCGCTGAGGACAAAATACGCACCCTGCTTCGTGACGATGCCGGCACGCAGAATCATGCTTTGCTGCATTTTGTGCTGGGGATCGTCCTGCGCCAGCAGGAGCGGTTTGACGAAGCGCTCGACGAATTTACGGAATCTTCGCGCCTGATGCCCGGTTTCCCGGAAACCCACAGCCAGCTTTCTTACCTGTTTTACCGGACCGACAACGCGGCTGACGCTCTGGCCGAAGCGCGCACCGCCCTCAGCATGGATCCCGCCAATGCCGAAGCCTATCGTTATCTCGGACTCGCGCTCTACGCCGACGGCCACTACGATGCCGCGCTGCATGCTTTCGACGAGGCCGTCACGCGTGAACCCGAGGGCTCGCTCGCGAACGCCGATGTCTATTTCGACATGGGGATCACGCACCGCGATCAGGGAGATCTGCGGCGCGCCGCCATCGCCTACCGCCACGCCCTCAGCCTGCGCCCCGATTTCTGGGAGGCTCACAGCAACCTGGGTGTCGTCCTGCACGATCAGGGCAAACTGGATGAGGCAATCGTGGAATATCGCTCTGCCAAGCGCCTCAATCCCAGCGAAGCCAGCGTGCGCAACAACCTCGGCAACACACTTTGCGACAAGGAAGACTTCGATGGCGCCCTCACGGAATTCGCCGATCTCTATCGCCAGAATCCGGAGTGGGAAGGCGGTCATAACTGCCTGGCTCGTGCCTACATGTCCAAGCGTGATTACCCAGCGGCGATTCGTGAGTTAAAGGCCGCCATTGCCGCCAATCCCACCGGAGCGGCGGAACACCGCGTTTTAGGTCAGGCCCTCCTGCTTTCGGGAAAAGACCGGGAAGCGGTAGACGTGCTGCGCGACGCGGTTGCGCTCAACCCCGAATCCAGCCTGGGCCATCACTATCTCGGCACGGCGCTGGTGAATACCCAACAACTGGCGGAGGCGGAAAAGGAATTTCGCGAAGCCCTTCGCCTTGATCCCAGCGCCCAGAATCACTATTCTCTCGCCGCCTGCCTGATGGCTCTTGACCAATACGAAGAGGCTCTCGGAGAACTGGAAATCGCTTCCCGCCTGGATCCCAGCCAGAACCTTTACCGGACCCGCATGCAGGAGGTGGTCCGGTTGATCACCACCTCGAAGTAACTCGCGGAGTAACTGGCGGGGTAACCGGCGGAGTGACTGGCGGAGTAACCGACGATGACATGCACCATCGGCCATAACCTTTCTGTGCACTGACGTGTATCGCTTCCGGCCCGCAACAAACCTAAAATATAAGGAGTTAAACACGGCGCTCGCGGGCGCCGCCGCGACTGTCAAAGGCGGGACGGTCAAGAGGTATTATCTTCAAGAGGAATTATCCATGGAAACCAGCGCTGCCAAGCAAGCCCGGGAAAAGTCCGTCAACCCTGCTGCACTATCCACTCCAGAGCGGCATCTGCCGCAGGGCTCCGCGCCCGACGTAAGGACGGCAGCGGAGAATAAACTCGTTGGCTACGGCCTGCCTTGTTCGCACTGCCATGCCTACTATCCCGCCGACATGCAAGCCTGTCCGATCTGCAAATCACCGGATCGCGTCTCGCCTAACGGGCCGGTGGCGACCTCCATCGCTGCCACCGTGCCGCAGCCCGCGTCGCAACCCGCCTTGCAGACCATGGCCGGCCCGCAATTCGACGGCGAACGCGAACGCCTCCTGAAAGAACTCAAATCACAAGCCTTCGCTTCCCACACTCAGATCAATGCCGCCGCCACCTTCCGGTGCGTTCTCGCACACCAGCACAGCGGGGCCACGGAACCGGCCGCGGTCTGCCATAGCTGCTATGGTGAAGTCCGTCAGCAGGCCGACCGTATGGAAGCCGCTCTGCACATGGACGCAAGAGAAGCAGCGAAGATTGTTTATGAAGCGGTGTGGGCCGATACGTCGGATCCCAACGTTACCTATTTAAACGCCGCGACGGCATTGCTGTCGGAGTTGCGCAAGCGCGCCGGTATCGGCTTGCTGCTGGGCGCGCATCAACCTCTGGCGCACTAAATCACAGATTCGCTGCCATTACAAATTCAGCCGCCTTTGGGCGCATCCGTGTCAGCTTGCTTTCTGGCGATGCACGAACTCATATTGAAGTCCCCCGCGCGCTGAACCACGATTGGTTCCGGCTTGGAGGTATCGCATGGCAAAGACCAGAAAACCCCCGATAGATCACCTAAAGGTGAAGCTGCCCCAAGGCGGTATCACAACTAGGGTATGGTTCGGCAAGAAATTTGTTACAGTTAAAATCGGAATACCGATCAGCCGATTAACGCCGCATATGGGCAAGTGACCAGCTAGCCATCTTCCGTGGATTCCTGAACGATGCGTAGGGCGTCCTGACCGCTGTCCGCCAGTAGCGGGCCTTCCCGAAATTGCAGACTAGAGCATCGGCGGGGACGGCCCCAGCTCGTGGAAATCAAGCGGCACCACTACGCCTTCGGCCGCACCTTGCAACTTTCGCACCCTTTCTTCATCTTATGTCTGGAGACAAGATATGACTGAAAAACTCGCTGAAAACGACAAAGTCACCAAGACCGACGCCGAGTGGCGCCAGCAGCTCACTCCGGAGCAGTATCAGGTGGCCCGCGCCTGCGGCACCGAACGCGCCTTCACCGGCCAATATTGGAACAAGCATGACGACGGGACGTATCACTGCGTCTGCTGTGGAGCGCTGCTGTTTGGCTCGGAAACGAAATTCGATTCGGGTACCGGATGGCCCAGCTTCTTCGCCGCCGCCGACCGCAAAAACATCGCGGAACACACCGACAGCAGCTACGGCATGACCCGCACCGAAGCGCGCTGCGCCCGCTGCGATGCGCATCTCGGCCACGTATTTCCGGATGGCCCCGGGCCGACCGGTCTGCGTTACTGCATGAACTCGGCGTCGCTCGACTTCAAGCCGAAGAAGTAACTAGAAAAAAAGGCCGAGGGGAAACTCCCGCTCGGCCTTCACTCCTGGTCAACGCGCAACCGGCGTCACCACCGCCTCAGTTCGACTCGGTGAACTCGATATAGGGTTTCCCGCCGGCGTGGCCGGCGCAGCTGCCCAGATTCAAGTTGTTGGTTTCCCCCGTGGTGCCGGAATTCGCTGCGCACGTCGGCGCATTCTTGGTGCCATTGGTCACGGCGACCTTCACCGTGATGGAAGAACCGGAGTTAAAGTCCGCTTCCGACCCGCCTCCGTCGCCGATGATGTTGAATTCCGATTGGTTCCAGCCAGTAGCCAGGTACACGACGCTGTCCTCGCCCGTGGTGCTATAGGCCGTGGTGCCCACGGTCATGACCAGCGTATCCAGACCTCCTGTCACCGCCGAGCCCGATATCTTGAGGGTCTTGAGCTTGGTGATTGGCTCCTTAGGTACGTTCACTGCGGCGCTGTTCGTGTAGCAATCGGTGCCGTAGCTGTTCCACCCACTGGGGCACTTGGTGTCCCAGTCGATCAGCCAATATTGCATGAATGCCGCTAAAGAGTCCGACGAATAGACGTACTGCAGCCAGTCCAGGCAGTCCTTCGGAACGAGGGCGCCATCGCAGGTTTTCGTGTTCATGAAGTTGGAATTGAGCTGGAGCGAGTAACTGTTCGCGCCGTAAACGCCCGTCTCGCTCTTCACGCCGGGGTCCTTCGGGAAGGAGCCGATGGTTTGGCTGATTAAACCCGAGCTGACCGCCGCCGCATAATCATCGCCATCACCGACTGTTTGACTGCCCAGTCGCCCGCTACGCGGAGTGAATGGGATGTTGGGCGCTTCGACACACTCGACCTTATTCCACTCCAGGTTCGGATAAGAGGCCTCGAAGCATCCTGCCTCTGGCACGCTGGTGTGCGCGATGGCCTCGCGCCAGGCCTCTTGGGCACGAGCTTCCGCATCATCCGCCGCTCGCGCGGCCACGGTCAAAGAAAGCAAGGCCGCGCTCAGAATACCGGCCGCGATCGCGATCCGGACCACGCCGTGTATACACTTCTTCTGCTTCATATTTCTCCCCTTCGATTTAAAAATTATCGCCCCGGATCTTTTTTCCGCCCACAAAGGCCTTCGAATTATCCTTCCAGCCACTGCCCGTGTCAATGTGCAAGGTTTTTGGGTAGTGTATCAGTTTGAATTTTCTGAACTACAGCCAACAAATGCGAACCTACGTCTTGAAGTAGTCGTCTATACTCACGTGATGCGCTCCGCGCTCTAGCACAAAACGCACGCAATCGCCGCAGTTGCTGCAGGGGGGAAATTTCTCCCCATAGATGCACGTGACCTCGTGCTCTTTGGTATGCCCAAAATCGTGGACGACGCGATAGACGCCGGATAAAGGGCATTCTTCGCCCGGCTTGAATATCTGTCCGCTACTTGATCCTGTCATCTATGATGTTGCCTTCCGTGTCACGCTTCTTGTAAGGGCCGCGCTTGCTAGGTGTCGGCGTGTAATTGTCTGCCATGGTCACGATTTCCTCAAGACTCCAAACGTGGTCACTCAAGCCATGCTGGGCGTAATCCTCAGCGTCTTGTGAATCCGTGCGTAGTTGTAATAGACGGCGTGGATCGCAACCATCGCAGCGTGATTCTGAATTTTCTTGCTGAAGCCGTTCGTTAGGCGGGTAAAGCGTCTCATCCCCATCCGCATCGTCAGATTATGACGTTCCACATGCTGGACGGGATCGCGCGGACGTTTGGCCACGAAGCGAGTATGCCATAGGATGCGCCATGATTCCACGGTGTCAAAATTCAAACCGATACACTGCCGGTTTTTGCGTCGTGCCCTAATTCCCCGCGCAGCAACTGTAAGCCGCCGTCCTGGCGGCAGTCCGGCGGGCGGCTCCCCGACAGCATCTGCGGCTTCACTCACTAATGACGTGGTCGGCCCATTCCACCAGGGAAACGTAGATCGGAACCGTGCCCCATTGCGCGTTCCAACTGCTCAAGTCCGCCTCCGTGACCCCACGGGCCCGGGAGCAGGCTCCTCAAGAAAATACCGGGATGCGTTTGGCTACAACTTTCGCCATGGTCTCGCTTAGGGGAGGCCATCCAATGGGTTTGACCACATCAACCGTCGCCTTGCGCATGAGGTACGTAGCGTCGTGAGTGAGAAATATCTGCACATCATGCCCGGCGTCGGCCAGTGCGAGCCCGTGGGAAAAGACGAAGGATGCGCGGGTAGGCTCATCGGTTCCCCAAGAACTCCTCATCAAAATGTGCAGTTTCTTCCTGGGTGCCTGAGGTTGCTCAGTCTGCGCCTCGCTGGTGGAAGCCGTAATGGCCCCGGCGGCGAGTACGCCGGCAGCCAACCGCGTCGATTTTTCAAGAAAGTTTCGGCGGGTTGCCATGCCCCACCTCCCGCAATCGGCAGGACTCTACACGAGCCGGGGGCTGATTTCAAGCTATTCTTGTAGATAGTTCGAAACAAGTTCGAAAGAAACTCGAAACAAAAACGAGAAAAGAAAAACGATGGAGTGCGGGCAGGTTCGCCTGGCACTCCATCGTTTTTGTTTGCACGAAGACTTTGCGAGATTATGCGTTGCCCGCGGTCGCTGCCATAGCCTTGGGTGGCTCGGGTTTGTTCTGCGCTTGCGCCTTCTGATCTTTCTTTTCCGGGTTGCGCACTTCGATGCCGCCCGTAAGAATCGCGCCTTCTTCGACGCTGATGCGGTGTGTAACCACGTCGCCCGTGAGCACGCCTTCGCTGCGGATGTCCAGCCGGTCCGCGCACTCGACGTTGCCCTGCACCTTGCCCATGATGACGACTTCTTTGGCGGTAATGTTCGCCGCAACGTTTCCGCTGCGTCCGACGGTAACGCGATTGTCGGGGAAGTTAATGGAGCCTTCGATGCGTCCATCAATGAAAAGCGATTCCGCGCCCGTCACTTCACCCTTGATGACCAGCGAGCGACCGATGTTGGCCTGATCCATGGCGGAGGTGGCTGGCTTGACCGGAGTGTAACTGTTCGTGGGCGGAACGACATTGGGAGTGTACTTCGATTCCGGAGACTGCAACATGAATAACCTCACTTGAGTTCGATGGGCTTCAAACGGCAAGAAGAGAATCGCACGAAAGGACGTATTACAACAGATTACTGAAGTTTGCTGCGAGGTTGGAGCAACGCAGGATTCGCCGCCGGTATCAGAGGCCAGGTGTCAGGTGCAGATCAGGTCGAAATGCGCTTGCCCTACGCTTCTCCTAAGACCTGAGACCTAACCTGGTCTGCTCAGGCCGGAGTCTCCCAGCCTTCATCCTTCATTTTCCGATTGGTCCAGTGTTGCAGTTGCTCGAACAAGGCAGGTTCGATCACGATAAATCGGAGGCCGGCTCTGCCTCCAGCCTCGGCCCATACCAAGCGGCCTTTCGCCTGAATCACAGTGTCGCTGTCTGGCAACAGGAAGGTGACGTCGATTAACCCGGAAAAACCGGCGGGATCGCTTACCACATCGAGGCCCATGCCTCCCGTGCTCAGGTTAACCGCCTGCACTTGCAATTCCTTGCCGTGCGAATTTTTCAAGGTGACAGAAATATTGACTTTGGCGCGAAAAAACTTCTGCTGTTCCTCGCTGATGATACCGAGCTTTGCCGAACCCTCGCCTGCAGGCACGTCGATCTCATACTCGCGGAGTTTGCGGCTGAGCGTGCGGCGGGAAATTCCCAGCCGCTCGGCGGCGTGGGCGCGATGCCCGCCGGTTTGTTCCAGCGCCCGAATGATCATCTGCTCTTCCATGTTTTCGAGGTTGCCGAACGGCACCGCGCTGCTGGCGTGGGTTGTGGTCCCGGCTTCGCGAGATATGGTTGCGCCGCACAACTCGGCGACGACCTCGGCGCCCGTGATCTGCGGATTTTCCGTAGCCATCGCAAGTTTTGCGACCAGGTTTCTCAGTTCGCGGATATTGCCCGGCCATAGATGTGCTTGCAGGGCAACCAGCGCATCTCGAGTAAAACTTTTATTCGCCGCTTTCAGCGAGAGGAAGTGACGGGCCAAGGCGGCAATATCCTCGGGACGCTCGCGCAGTGGCGGCACGCGCAACTGGAACTGGCTCAGACGATGAAAAAGATCTTTGCGGAAACGTCCCTCTTTCACCGCCAGCTCAAGATCCTGATTGGTGGCCGCAACCACGCGCACATCGACCGTGATTTTACGATTTCCACCTAACCGGTAGTAGGGCTGACCGTCCAGAACGCGCAGCAATTTCACCTGGATCTGCGGCTGCAATTCGCCAATCTCGTCGAGAAAAATCGTGCTCTTGTCCGCCAGTTCGAACAACCCAGGCTTCGAGGAATCGGCGCCACTGAAAGCTCCCTTCTCGTAGCCGAACAGTTCGCTCTCCACGAGATGTTCGGGCAGGGCGGCGCAGTTAATATCGACCAACGCTTGTTTGTGCCGATAGGAGGAACCGTGAATGGTGCGTGCGACTAGCTCCTTACCGGTGCCGGTTTCGCCAGTTACGAGCACGGTCTCGGTGTGTCCGGCCACGCGGTCTACCATGCCCATGAACTTGTGCATGATCGGGCTGGCAATCAGAAATTCGGTTCCGTCGATCTCTCGCCGCGCCAGCGGGACTGGACCGGCTGCGCTTGCGGCCGGCGCCAGCAAAAGATCATCGTCCGCGAGCTTTTTTCCGATGATCTCGGCGACGCTTTCGCTAATGCTCTCGAGGGTACCCTCGATCGCAAATCCCGAAATGGCTGCAGGAGCCGCCTTCGCATCGCGCAGGAGAGTCAAGCACAAATAAACATCGAGATCCTGGCCGGACTGCGTGCGGCAGCGAAATCCGCCCTCGAATCGTCCTTCCTCGAGAACCGAAGCAATCACCTGCGAGGCCGCCTGCTGTCCAACGTCGTATAGCTCGGTAACACTACGCCCGACCATATCCTTCGCCGCAAATCCGTATTGATCTAACTTCTGGCTGCAACTCTGGTTGCAACTGGTGATCACTCCATGAAGGTCAGTAGTAAAGACAAAGACCGCGTCCCGCAACCGATTCAGAATGCCCGGCTGCGGAGCGGATTGCAATGCGGATTGAAGACCGGCCTCGCCCGTCCGCGCCGAACTATGGCAGGTTCGGCTTCCGGTTGCAGGTTTCTGCGGGTTCTCCACTGGTGGAGTCTTCGATGAAATTGGCATTTTTGTGCCGTTAGCGACAGGGGGAAATGTTACCTTGCGTCGCGACCGCTTGACCCACTGACTTTAGCTATGGACTTTACTTGTCAGTTTCAGTTATCAACTCTGGTTG
>Ga0209274_10000358_pt1 | contig 29979 bp, 27 predicted proteins | sample HubBroMetageREF1_FD_188343 | JGI IMG/M metagenome (GOLD analysis project Ga0209274, IMG submission 188343) | Reference soil microbial communities from the Hubbard Brook experimental Forest, New Hampshire, USA - Hubbard Brook CCASE Soil... | ecosystem: Environmental > Terrestrial > Soil >...
CCTGTCAATAAATTGCCGTCTTGGGTAGTGGCTGAATTTGACGCGGACTTCAGTCCGCCGCAACATCCTTGGGCGCGTCCGCATTGGGAGCATCCGCTTCGCGGTGCTTCACGGTGCGATTCGAGGGCAAGCCAGCGTCGCGAATCTTGTACAGCAACGCACGGTAGCTGATGCTCAACGCGCGCGCCGCCTGCTTGCGGTTCCAGTGACAATTCTGCAGAACTTTCAGGATGACTTTCCGCTCCAGCTCGCGCACCGCCTGGCGAGTCAGCTTCTTCAGCGAAATCTGCCCGTCGACGGGAATCTCCGTGTTGAAGAAATCCGTGGGCCGCGGCGTCAGATCGGACGAGATCACGTCTTCATTGCCCAGAATCACGTAGCGCTTGATCAGGTTTTCCAGTTCGCGAATATTGCCCGGCCAGTGATATTTGCGCAACTGGCTCATCAGCTCAAGCGACAGCGCGCGCGCGCGACAATTGTATTTCCGGTTGTGATAATCGAGGAAATACGCCACCAGTTCAGGAATGTCGCTAGCCCGTTCGCGCAGCGGAGGCAGATGAATATTCACCACATTGATGCGATAAAACAAATCTGAACGGAACGTTCCGTTTTCAATCTCTTGTTCGAGCTTGCGGTTGGTCGCGCACACCACGCGCACTTCGACTTTCTTGTCTTCCTGCGCGCCGATGCGGCAGAACTGTCCGTCCTGCAGCAGTTGCAGCAGCTTCGACTGCAGCGACATATCCAATTCGGAAATCTCGTCGAGAAACAGCGTGCCGCGATGCGCCATTTCGACGCGCCCCGGCTTCATGCCATAGGCGCCGGTGAACGCGCCTTTCTCGTAACCGAACAATTCACTTTCGAGCAGCGTGCCCGGAATCGCCGGGCAATTCACTTTTACCCACGGCCCGGTGCGCCACGGCGACGCCGCATGAATCATGCGCGCAATAATGTCTTTACCGGTCCCACTCTCACCCTGGATCAACACGGGAACGTTCGCGCCCGCCAGCTTGTTTAAGCGGTCCCGAACAGACTGCATGGCCTCAGTGCGGCCAAAAACAATGGTGTCGGGCGGCGTTTCCCCCAAAGGCTGGGCGAGCGTATTCAGAGTGCCGGTTGTCATATTTGGCTTACCAGTTTGGCTTACCAGTTGGCTTTTACCAGTTTGGGGGGAGACACTCTAATCTGCACCCGGAGAGCCAAAGATCTCCGGGCCCACTGCGGACCACTCAAATCTAGCTTATGTGGTTGAAGGGTATCAACTTACCAAAGAGCCGGACGATCGCACCCTGGTAATCCGGGGATGGTGTCTACGGTAACACTGTGGGCGGGGTGATGCGCAAACATTTTCACACGGCAGAAGCTATTTTCCGCCTCCGGCCGTTTGAGTTAGAGCGGGATTCGGCGCTGGAGTTGGAGTGGGAGTGGCCCGCCAGCAGCAGCGGACGCGCGAACTTGAGGCCAAGCAAGTAGTAGCCCTCGCCAGGCGTGCTGCGCAATGCCTTGGCACGCAAGGTTCGGGAAGCTCTGGGCAAGAGACATAAGGCTGCAACCGGGGCACTGGGAATTTCCAGCCGGAGCTGGGCGATGGCGGGCAGCAGCCGCCGGATCGCCACCAGCATTCCGCCCGCGCTTACGTTCAGGGCGGTGGCAAATTCCAGAAATTCTTTGCCTTTACCGTCACGGCTGCGGACGAAGACCGGGATCGCAAGCGGCAAGCGGGGCCACTTTCGCCGCTCGTTTTTATTGACGACGTTGTGAACACCGTTAGGAACGACTTCACTGACAGAGTTATTAGCGGCTCGCGTTCTCGCCCCGTTCATGCAGAGCTCCCCATCGGCTTCAACCCCGCGTAAGGAGCACCTGAGGGGCCAAATCTCCGGTAAAACCTGCACAGAACCATGAAGGAACCCTAACCTTCGGCCATCCGGGACGAAAGAACCCCCAAGAGAGCAGCAATTTCCCGCTCGTTTATTCGCTTTCTGTTCGGCCTACGAAAAACCCGCCTTCGCCCGTTGAAGCGGGCGAAAGTGCAAGCTTTTGCTACACTTGGGTAATTCCCGTGCATTTTCCGTTGACAACAATTTGCGCCTGACATACGATTTCGTTACCGGCACTCGTCCTGGCGTAGGAGCGTGCTGTTCCCTCCCCGTTTAACCTGTGGTTTTTCCTTAATGGCCTCTGTCCATAAGAACACGTCGGTTTCTGGCGCGGCAGGAACCTTGCAGCCTCTGCCCGCCGTTCCTGTCCGCCCGGATGGCGATGTGCCCAGCCCGGAAAACTTGCTGCAGGAATACAAAGAACTGCGCGAACGTTTCCAGCGCACCACCAACGCTCTGGCGTCCGCGGCCCACGACCTCAAGACGCCGCTGTCGATTTTGAATGGCTACGTGGAATTGCTGCAGAACGAGAAACTCGGTTCGCTCAACGACCGCCAGCGCGAAGTGCTGCGCGACATGCAGGCCAGCGGCAAACGCTTGCAGCAGTTCATTCAAGATTTCCTGACTTACAGCGCGCTTGAAACCGGCGGGCTGCGCATGCAGTTCGATGCCGGCAACATCAACGAGTGCCTGTCCGAAATGTGCCGCCTGTGGTCGAACCGCTTTCAGGAAAAAGGGCTGGCGCTTTATTTTCTGGCCAACGACAAACTGCCGATTTTTCCCTTCGACTCTCCGAAGCTGGAACGCATCATCTCGAACCTGCTGGAAAATTCTTTCAAGTTCACACCCGAGGGCGGAACCGTTTGGCTGCACGCCGAGCCGCACATGTGGGAGCGCCGCGCCGCGGCCTTGCCTTCGTCTGCCGAACGCCGCCGGCAGAACGTAACTCATCCCAACTCCGTGAAGGTCAGCGTTTCCGATACTGGGCCGGGCATCCCGGCGGAATTTCATCTGGAAGTGTTTGACGATTTCTTTCGCCTGCCCGGCACCGAAGCGAAGGAAGGCATGGGGTTAGGTCTGGCCATCGCGCGCCGCCTGGTGCAGGGCATGGGCGGCAAGATCTGGGTGGAGAGCGATGCCGGTGCAGGCTGCAAGTTCTCTTTTCTGATTCCTTACAAACCAGTTGTTGCCGCCGCCAGCAAGGGGAAAAATCGATGAAGCCAACCGCTAAAATCCTGCTGGTCGACGACGAACCCGGGATGCTGCGTTACATCAAGACGCTGCTCGAAGTGGACGACTACAAAGTCGAAACTGCGACCACCGGCGAGGAAGCGTTGCAGTGCGTGGAAAAAGGCCTGCAGCCCGACTTGGTTCTGCTCGACGTGCTGATGCCCGGCATCGATGGCCTGGAGACGCTCGAACAGCTGCGTCAGCTTCAGCCCGGCGTCAAGGTTGTGATGTTGTCCTGCGTCAACGACACGCGAAAAGTTGTGCACGCCATGAAGCTGGGCGCGCTCGACTACCTGACCAAGCCTTTTCAGAAAGCCGAACTGGATGCCGTGATCGACCTCAGCCTGGGTCTGGGGAAAAAGACTTACAGCGGAGAAGTCGAAGAACTCTCTGAGGACGTATTCTTCATCGCCGCCAGCCCACAGATGCGCAAGATTCGTTCGCAGGCCGCGCTGGTGGCCAATGTCGACATCCCCGTGCTGCTGTTGGGCGAGAGCGGCACTGGCAAGGAAGTGCTGGGACGATTGATTCATAAGCTTTCGCCGCGCGCCCATCGCACCTTCCTGAAAGTGAACTGCGCCGCGGTCCCGGCCGACCTGCTGGAAAGCGAATTGTTCGGCTACGAGCCGGGCGCGTTTACTGGCGCCACGCATGCCAAGCCGGGAAAATTTGAGTTGTGCAACAAGGGTACGATTCTGCTCGACGAAATCGGCGAGATGCCGCCGCTGTTGCAGGCCAAGCTGCTGCACGTTTTGCAAGACCAGCAGTTCTCGCGGCTGGGCAGCCGCAGTGTGATTAAAGTGGACGTGCGCATTCTGGCCGCGACCAACATCAACATTCCCGAAGCGCTGGCCAACAAGCGCCTGCGCGAGGATCTCTACTACCGGCTGAATGCGTTCACCATGCAGATTCCGCCGCTGCGCGAGCGCAAGGAAGAAATTCCCATCCTGCTCAAGCATTCGATGTCGCGCATGGCGGAACGTTACGCGCGCGCGCCGCTTCCGCTGTCACCTGCGTTGCTGCAGGCCTGCCAGAATCATACGTGGCCGGGCAATCTGCGCGAGCTGAATAACTTTCTGAAGCGCTACCTGATTCTTGGCGATGAGAACTTGGCGGTAAGCGAACTAATTCCCAGAAATGACGGCAATGGCGGAAGTTCGGGAGATTCTTCGTCGCGGGGAGCCGAGCCAGGTGGCTTGAAGTCTTTGGCGCGCACCGCCAAGGATGAAGCCGAAGCGCAGGCTATTATGCAGGCTCTGGAACAGACCAACTGGAACCGCAAGCAGGCCGCGGTGATTCTGCAGATCAGCTACAAAGCTCTGCTCTACAAGATCCGGCAATATGGGATTGCCGACGCCAAGGCACATCACAAGCTTTCGGCGGGCGCGTAGGTCTCGGAGTTCGATAAGGAAGCAAGCCAAACGCAGGACTATTGTGTCGCGGCATTTCTTCGTAAAAGCTGCGCGACACTTCGCGCGGCTCGCCCAGAGCCTTCACCGCGCAAAGAACGCTGCCTAGGATGACAAGCGAACTGTTAAGCTCGCTGCTGCACTGACGCAGGGCGGCGCGGCTTAAAGGCCGCACCTTTCCAAACATACCTACTGGACGTAGAGAGTAATACCGACGCTCTTAGTGTCGCTGCCGGAGCTTCCGGTGACGGTGATGGGGTATTTGCCGGCCGGGGTTCCGCTCACCGGTGCTTGCGTATTTTTGGTGCTGCACGCGGGCAGGAGCAGGAGCAGCGCGAAGAGCGCGCAGGACATGAGTACGCCGGTGAAGATTCCCAGCATGCGCCGCCGGCGGCGGTCGCCTCCGACGCCCACGCCGAGCAGGGTTAATCCCGGGAAGGCCAGCCAGACGGCGTAAAAGTGTCGAGTCAGCAAACTGGTGGTGGTAGGCGTGATGGGCCGCGACGTGGTGGTGATGTTAAGCGTGGAAGATCCAGGACCCAGCAGGGTGACTGGACTGTTGGTAAAGTTGCAGGCCGCTCCCGGGGGCAACCCGGTACAGGCCAGCGTGACTTTCGAGGAATAAACGGGTTGCGGAGTCAGTGCCACCTGAAAGGTGGCTGTTTGGCCGGCCGGCACGGTGGCATCCGCTGGACTGATTCCGATGGTGAAGTCTCCCATGTCTGCCGAGACCTGGGTCTGGGCCAGCACGATGTTTCCCGGCCCAGTCACCTGCACAGAGCCGCCGTTGAATGTGGCTTGACTCCCGTTGCTGTAGGGCGTGGGGGTCAAGACGATGGTGACGGTCGCGGTCGCTCCGGACTGCAGCGGCGGAAGACTGCAGGTCACGTTGGTATTGGTTGAGCCTCCTCCGCAGGTGCCGGAACTGGCGCTGGCGGAAACAAAAGTGACCGGCACGCCCGTCACGGTGGAGCTGATGTTGTCGAGAACCGTGATGCTGTTGGCGACATCGGGACCGTTGTTGGTGACGATGTAGGTGAAGGTCGCCTGATTGCCGGCGTCGACGAAGGTCTGGCTCGTGCCCAGCGTCAGGACTCCGTTAATCGACAAACCAACGACTGAGCCCAGTTGGGTCACGAAGGCGTCGTAGCCGCCTCCGTTGGTGGCCTGTAACGGCGTATTCACCTGAAGCGTGGTCGAATTGGTGTCACCGGCGAAGTAGGCTGCCTGATTCACGTCGAGGGTAACACCGGTGCCCTCAGTGAAGACCGTCGTATTGCTGTCGCCGCTGGCTCCGCCGAAGTAGTTTGCCCAGGAACCGTTGGTCTGCCCGACCACGGCCGCGGTGTTCAGCCGGGCCATGAACGCATCCTGGGCACCGGTGAGAGTGCTCTGAATGGCGTTGTTTAGCGGGAAAACAGGAAAGGCAGTGGCCGAGCCCGCGAGGCCTGCCGATTGTGTCGACCCGGTCACCAGGGCGCCGCTGGCGGAGTCCACTGTAATGGCCAGCCCGGCTTCGTTGGCGCTTCCTCCCAGATACGAAAAATAGTTGAGCGACACGTTGGTCTGAACCGTAGAGGTGGAGGGGGTCGGGTTGCTCAGGCGGGCCACAAAGGCATCGTTCGCGTAAGGGCCGCCCGTGGCCGTCAGGGTGCAGGCGGTGCCAGCTGCGGGATTGATCGGCTGGTCAAGGCAGCTTTGATACGCGGAGGAAGTATTGAGGCTGGCGATCGCGTTGTTGATGTCGACGGAATTCGTGGTTCCGACGATATAGACGTTCGCCGCGCCGGTATCGAGCGCAATGCCTGCGCCCGAGTCACTTCCGGTCCCTCCCACGTAGGTCGACCAGATGAGTTGTTCGCCCTGAGGGGCGTTGGGATTGAGCTTGGTCACGAACGCGTCCGGGAGAATCGGGACAGCCGGTGGCGAGGCGGCCGAATACGTGCACGGCGGAGGAGTGACGATGACGACCGGAGGCGCCTGATCGAGACAGGGCTGGTAAGCATTCAGGATGGGAAAGTCGGTGCTGCTGCAGCCCGAGCATCCGGTGTAGATGAAATTCGTGGTGCCGGTGAAGTAGACGTTTCCATTGGTGTCAACAGCGATGCCGCCGCCCACGGCTACCGGCGTCTGCGGTGCCGGAAGAGCAGGAGGAATGAAATCTCCTCCGCCAAAATAGGTCGAATAAGCGATGCTGCCGGTGCGGGGCGCGTTCGTGTTTACCTTCGTGACGAAGAATTGAATGGGCGCGCGGGACGTTATCTGAAAGGGCAGCGCCTGGGGCAGCGTGCTTGCGGGAAATTGATCGGTGGTGGTCCCGACGTCGGTGGACGTGGTGGTTCCAGTGACGTACACGTAGCCGGATGCGTCGATCGTCATCCCGCTGGCGTTGTCGGCGCCGTTGCCGGAAAGGTACGACGAATACTGCAGTGTGGCGAAGTCGGACAGCATCTCGGTTACAAAGACGTGGGTGCCGGGAACCTCGGGCGTGGATTGATATGCGTTGGTCAGAGTCGTCGGAAAGTTGCTGGAGGAAGTTGTGCCGGCGACGAAGGGATCGCCCGCGCTGTCGACGTTGATTCCGACCGGCGTATCGGTGCCGTTGCCTCCCAGGTACGTGACATATTTCAGGACCGCCGGGTTTGAGCCCAGAGTGGGTGTAATCTTGACGATATAAATGTTCTGGGTGGCGCCGGTGGCGAGGGCGGACTGAAACACCGTATTAACCGAAGAAGCCGTCGGAAGATTCGGCGACGTGGTCGATCCGGTAAGGTAAATGTCGAAACTGCCATCGACCGCAACCGAAGTGGCACTCTCGTCGCCGCTGCCGCCGAAGTATGTCGAGAACTTCAGGATCGGGTCGATGATCAATTCGCGCGAGTGGTCATAGGGCCCGATCGCGAATCCGGCGCGCTTGGAGCCTCGCAGCACGAAGCTGCCTTCCACCGGCTGCTCGCGCCCGGCAATCTCCTGGTAAACCCGTGGAGCCTGCAGCTGCAGGGTGCCGGCGGCGCTCTCGATGACCAGTGCGCCGTTTTTGAGTTGGAGTTTTTTCGCGCCGTTGAATTCGAGCTCGGCCTGCGAAGGATCCGATCCGGGTGCAACCTGGAAGTCGTATTCCAGCTGTCCTTGATTTCCGTAGAAGACCAGATTGATTCCGGGATAAATATTCTCGTAACGCACGCGGGCGAACTGCGGCACGCCGTGCCGCCACTTCGCCGGATCATTGCCCAGAAAGTAATTGCTCTTGCCCGGCAGCAGATCGGCGCCGGTAACCGTGGGGTTGGGATTCGCACCCGCCAGCTTCATCTGCAGGGAGTCGACACGGGTCGATGTCGCTGTGTGCTTCGCCGCTTTCGAGTTCGGACGACCTTCATTTGAAAGATTCCGGGAAACCATGCTCAGGATGGCGCCCTCGGACCCTAGAAAGAGGCTGTAGCCGGATCCGCGGGTTATGAACTTCGCTCGTGGATCGGCGGGGTCAAGGCTTGCCTGTCCTTGATTGGGCTCGAAGATCATCGGCAGACCGGCGAAAAGCGAGCGTGCCTGCGACTTGGCTGTGCCGCTGGCCTGACTGGGCGAATTCTGCGCCGTCGCCGCCAGGCCCGGTAGAAGGGCATGTGCGCCATTAGCTGGAGTGTTGCTCGCTGCAAGGTGAGCCGCGGCGTTCGCGGCGGTTTGGCGTGAGCGGGAACCCCACCCGAGAAATGCGCATCCTGCCGTCAACAGCACCAGCCCTGCGGCCAGAATACGAACTCGTACCATGGATGTTCCCAACCAACGGTGCTCAACGTTCACTCGTTCCTCCGATGCAGTCAAAACCGTATTCTTTATTCTTTATGATCCCAATAATTTCAATCATTCCCGCTCAGGTCGTTTTCGTCCCGATCGTTTTCGTCCCGATCGTTTTTCGTTCAGATCTCTCTCGCTCAGATCATCTTGGAGAGATTCGATAAGCACAAGCTGACCTGAGCCTCGACCGGCGACTTCCCTTGCCGACCCGGCCGCAGCTAGCTAGTCATTGAAACTGGCGGAAAAATTAAATAACTACTTAAACATCTGACGGATAGACAAGTCAAGCGACCCTCCAGGCCAGTAGTGGCTCAGTTTGAATCTTTCTCCTTACGTCATCCCGAACCGCGGCGCATTTCAGCCGCAGGGGGGATCTCCACAGGCACAAGTTTTAGGGAGATCCCTCTCTCCGCCTGAAGAACGGCTCCGCTCGGGATGACGCCACGACTTGAAAATTAATGAGCCACGACCTCCAGGCCGGTAGTGGTGCATTCTGACGCTCGAAAAAGAAAACCGCCAACCACACAAGGACACCATGGACCACGAAGGACTTCGTTCTTATCGGGTTCCTTCGTGTGACTACGTGTCCTTCGTGGTTAAAGATCCTCAGACTGTGCCACTACTTCCACCCGGAGTGGAGTGTAGTCCCAAGATTCGTCAGATGCGCTCCTCTGCGCGGAAAGATGCCGTGAGATGGCACAAAAGTGGCGTGCAGGGAGTTGCAGGTTCGCCTGCGGTCAAAAGCTATCCGGGGGGAAGATTCCCTTTTCCGCAACTGCTTGCATGAGTCGCCGGGCTTCTTTGGTCCAGCTTCGGTCAAACACTCTGCAACCCGCTCATTCTTCGCGGAAAACTTACGGCCCGTGCGCGCGGCGGATGGCAGCGGGATTGCTCTTACTGGATCGAGCCATGCGCGTTCGTGCGTCCTCCCACGGCTCCCGGAGCAGGTTCTCCTCCGATTTCCGATTTCCGATTTCCGGACAGATTAACCGAATTAGTTCCAGGCGGCATTTTGCTGTTGTAAACTGCCGACGTTTCTATACATTGAGGGCTACGGGCCGTCTTAATAGTTGAAACTCAGGCCCGGGGCATTTGGGTGCATTTTGGGGCATTCGCGGTCGATTGGGGACGTTGTTCTGGCAACAACGCGCTTCTGGCGAGAGCGCTCGGGCATGCAATCGAATTCACAGGAACGGCGGATGATGCGGCGCTTTGACATGCGCCTGCCTGCAATCGTGCGCCTCGAAGGCGGGAGCCCGGATCAAGCTCGGGAAGTGCAAACTGAAACGCAGAACGTGAGCGCCCGCGGTGTTTTCTTCTACCTAGACCGCGCGGTCGCGGCCGGCACCAAGCTCGAAGTCACGCTGACTTTCCCGCCCCACGTTACGCTTACCGACGCGGTACGCGTCCGCTTCTCCGCGCGCGTGATCCGCGTGGAACATCCTCTGCCATCGTCGCGCATCGGCACCGCCGCTATGATTGAGGACTACGAATTTCTGCGCTCCGGCGGCAGCCCGGATTTTTTCTCGGCCCTGCAGACGGAATGGAAAGCCTCGAACTGAAGCGAAACTCCGACGTTCGTATCGCTGTTCGTATCAGGGCAGGGTCGTATCAGGGCATGGCTTTAGCCATGCCGCTAGCGACGCGGCCCGGAGCGGGCTTTAGCCACTGCGGTGGCGGATCCAGGTCGGATGCTGGGTTCGCTGACGAGTGGGGGAACTTAGCTGCTTCGGCGACCAAACGGCGAGCTACGGGATTGTTTCTTATGTATTCCGCAACGTGCTGATAGGCTTCAGCATCCAGAATGCGGACCCAAGAAAATCCTTTCTGCCAGACCGGGGCCATGAATCCGAGTTCTCGTCCGGTCCGAAATGCGAATCCACCTTTGATGAACTGCACCGCCCTCGCAACGGCCAGGTCGCAGTCGACGGTTAACAGTACATGAAAATGATCGGGCATGACCACGAACTCATGGAGACGAAATTTCTCTTGCGCGCGATAGCCGTAGAGTATCTTGAGGAATATTCCCGCGAATCGGTCGGACTGCAGGAGATTCCGCTTGCCGGCGATTGAGGACGTAACGAAGAAGGTGCGGTCACCGGCAAGAACGCTGGACGCATTGGAGTGCCTGGTCGGAATTCTCATACACAGCGGCTAAAACCGGTTCACTTTCGTCGGCTATCGTCGGCACGCCTGAAGGCGTGCCCTGATACCAATCTCGCTCGTATGAGTCTCTCGCAGGAGAAGCCGGATCGGATGTGACGGGCGTCACAGGGCAAAAATTTCTAAGCTTGAAGTTTTCAAAACGGGAATGCGGACTACGCATCGAAGCCCGTCTATTTTTGTCTCTCGATGTCCCTCAACTCCCGGCGCAACCGGCTGAATCGTCGCACCAACGTGCCAATATAGACGCCGTGAATGAGCCACGTGGCAATGTAAGCGGCGATGAGGAATTTTACGGCGTTCATTGCGGACTCCGATTGAGCGGGAGGCTGGCTTTGGCTGCCACTCCCGATCCCACCAATGAGTCCATGGCGTGGGCTGCTTCGATTTCGCGATGCAGCAGTTCCAAACGGAAGCGCTGCCAGCACACAAGAAAGCCAAAGCAAAGAAACGCGGCCCCATTGAGCATCATGACGTGGAGCATACGTGGATCGATCGATCCACCGCCGCCGATGATCGGCTGAGGATGCTGGGTGCGAAAGAACCAGATTGAGAAGTAAACCAGCGGTACATCCAGCGCGCCGAAAACCGCGAGCGCGGCCGCCAACACCTGCATCTGCGCGCTATTCGAAAACCGTCGCAGCATCAAATAACTTACGTAAATCAGCCACAACACCAGCGTCGAAGTGAGTCGGATATCTCCTGGCGCCCACCAGATTCCCCACACCGGCCGCGCCCAGATCGGCCCTGTGACGAGCACGATCGTGCAAAAAACGACACCCACTTCGGCCGTTGTAACCGCTAGTACGTCGAGATTTTCTCCGGGAAAAAGCTTTCCCACGAGGAAGTAGAACACAGGAATCGCGAGCACGGTTGTCGCGATGGCGCTCGGCCGCATTCCCGCCGACTTCAGCTGCACCTGCACCTGCGGGAGAAATGTGACAATAGTGCCGACGACTCCGACGCCGATCACAGTCCATTTTGCGGCGGCTTGCCGCGAAGGTTTCGTGCTAACCAGGTACTGGATGGATGCCACGAAGTTGATGGAAAACAACAACATGAACATCCAGCCGGAAGGCACGTGATAGTAAATGATGCGGTAAACTTCGCCTTGCTGGGCATCAGCCGGGGCAACCACTAGCGCCTGATACAGGGCGTAGGCCAGCAGCGCCGCCGTGATCGCCGAGAGGATGGGGAAGAGTCGTTTCATTCCGCGTACAGAATCATGCGAAACAATGCCAGACAAGCTGTAGTAAACACTACATCGTAGGTGAGAAGCAACACGAGGTAGAAGTGCGCCGACTCTTCTCCGGTCAGGATCGACGTGGTGCCCGCGACCATGGCGATCACGGCGGGAATGGAAATCGGAAACAGCAGCAGCGGTAGCATGATCTCGCGGCTACGCGTGCGCAGCGACATCGCCGCGAAAAAAGTCCCGTTCACGACCAGCGCCCAGGTTCCGAGAATCGCGATCGGTAACAGTTGCCACGCCGGGCCGAGAACTCGCACGTTGTAGAAAATCACGAAGAGCGGGGTCATTAGCGCTTCCAGCACGGCCACGAAAATAAAATTCCCCAGCGCTTTGGCCAGAAACAGTGCGTTGGCCGGAGCGGGAGAAACCCGGTAGGCGTCCAACACTTGGTTGCGCAACTCGCGCGCCCAGGTTTGATTGAGCGCCGTCACCGAGGCGAACAGAAAACCGACCCAGACCAATCCACCGACAATGTGACGCGACTCTTCCGCCAGCGGATCGAAGGAGAAGCTGAAGATCACCACCACCAGCAAGGAAAAAAACAGCATGGAGTTGAGCGCGTCTTTGGAGCGCCACTCCAGGCGAATATCTTTCACCAACGTCGCGAGCGTGACCGACCAAAGTGATTTCATTGGACGTCCTCGGCGCCCGCTGTACGCGCCAGGCTTACCGTCCGGTCGACGATCTGCCCCGCCTGCATCCACACGAACTCGTCGGCGACGCCTTCGAGCAGCGGCGCCTGGTGAGTGATCACGAAAACCGTTTTGCCGGCGTCGCGCATGCCGCGCAGCAACGCGACCATGGCCTGGGCCGAATGCACGTCGACGTTGGAGAATGGTTCATCGAGTAAGAGTATTTTCGGATTGTGCAGAATGGCCCGCGCCAGCGACATGCGCTGCCGCATGCCCTGCGAATACTGGCCGACCGGGCGGGTCAGTTCGGGATCGAGGCCGACATTTCTAATTACTTCTCGAATCGCCTGTTCATATTGCGCGTCCGGACTGCGATCACCGGCGGCGATGCCGTAGAGCTGCGCGAAGTAACGGATGTTCTCCATTCCGCTCATTTCGTCGTAGAGCAGGGACGGATGTGCCATGTAGCCAATATCGTGACAGGCTTCCCGCGGGCTCTTGCCGAAAATCGAGATTTCTCCCTGCGTGGGCTGCGCCAGGCCGGCCAGCGCGCGCAACAGGGTGGTCTTCCCTGCTCCGTTCTCGCCGAGGATGGCGTGGAAGCGGCCGGCGTCGAACTCAGCGGTGACGCCGCGTAGCGCGGCGAAGCGGCCGAACTGCTTGACGACGTTGTTGATGGTGATGGCGGGCTTCGCGGCTTCGGTCACGGGTGCTGGGACGCGCGTGCGGAATCTTGAATGCAGATTGAGTTTACAGGAGCGAGTCTATAGTAGAAAAATCGCTAGAGGCGTGATCACTGTCGGCGAAGGCCGTCGAGCTGCGCTCGATGGACAGCCGAGGGCGGCTGTCCCCACATAAATCCTACCTGGATCGTATGGCGGCTAAGAACGAACGGGTAAGAACGAATCAGTTGGAAACTCCGCTTGCGGGGGCGGGTTGCGCTTGGGTCATGCTCTTGGGAGGTTCGGCGGATTGCGTTCCGTTGGCTGGCGTCCCCGGCTTCGGAGCGTATTTCGAGGCGCACTTGGCTTGCAGTTGTTTGGCGTGGAAGACGCCGTCGTGATCGAAGCGGCCGTCGGCCAGCGCCTGGGAATCGTCTTTGAAAGTGTCGGGAGGGGCTTCGGTTCCGGTGTAGTCCACGTGAAGAGTCTGGTCTTCTTCCATCAGGACGAACTGCACGTGCGTTCCGACGCGCTTGATTGAGCCGGGCTGGACATTTCCGGCGACTCGCAGGCGTTTAGAATAAGCTCCGTCGCCCATCTTGTGCAGTTCTTTGATGGTGACGTAGTAACTTTTGCTGTCTTGCACGCCGGTATAGGCGAGATAGCCGAGCAGCAGGAAGATAAGCGCAGTCACTCCCCCGAACGTCAGATAAGTCTTGAATTGGCTCGACATTAAGCGCCCCGAGTGGGTTCTCCCCACACTCAGACTCTACGCGTCGGCGGGGGGAGAATCAAGATTCGAGGAGGACCGCTGGTGGTGGTTTGGCTTGCGCGTCAGGGCGGTTGAGCGGGAGATCCTTCGCTACGCCTGAAAAACGGCTACGCTCAGGATGACAGAGTCAGGTGAGAACCAAACTGCACCGCCAGCCGGAGGACCGATGGCGGCCCACTTTCAAAGCTGTTGCCCGGCCGATGTCATCCTGAGGGCGGCGACAGCCGGGCGAGGGACCTTACGTAGGCCAACGCTGTTCGTGCCGTGGACGGAAGCGTCTGCGGCTCATGCTGTGCAGGCGCTCCTCGCATCAGCACAATCGATGCATGGGTTTCGTGGGGTCCCTGCAGAGCGCTAATCGCGCTCCTGAGCGATGACATCGCTCGGTTAGCCGAGCCTCCGACTTACTTCGCGCGAGTGGCGGGTTTGACTTCAGGAACGCCGTCCGCAACCACCAGGCTGCGTGTGTTCTGCTGGTAGGCGACCACCAGGCGGCGTCCATCGGGCGTGACGTCGAAGGTTTCGGTCTCCATGTCAGGATAGGCCGGCACCACCAGCTTCGCGGGCGCTCCGGCAGCCGAGGGAAACTCCGCGCGCACGATCTCTCCGCCCCTGGTCTCGATTCCGCCCTTGTCGTCGATGAACAGGATGGAGCGTCCATCGCCTGCGAATCTGCCGCGGATCCCCTCCTGGCTGAATTCGACAGGTGCGCCGTCTGGCAAGTGCACGACGTGGATCGTCCCACCCAACGCTCCGTTCAGTATGTGATAGAGGGCGTACTGGCCATTCGCGCTAATGTCGGGCCAGGCGACGGTGCCGGGAACGAGCAACGTGGCCTGGCTGCCATCGGCCCGCATTTTCCATAGTCCAGCGTGAGCCGTCTGGGAGGAAGCGTAAACCACCCATCCTCCGGGGATAGCCGCGGGATTCTCGGCATCGATGCCGTCGTGTGAAATCTGCCGTGGCGCACTGCCGTCCCGATCCGCTATCCAGATCTCGAAATGCCCGCTGCGATCCGAGCTCCACAGAAGGTTCTTGCCGTCGGAGGTCACGAATGGGTCCCAGTCCAAGGCCGGGTGATCGGTCAGGCGGCGCACCGAATTCGTTTTAGTCGAGACCTCCCAGAGGTCCGCATTGCCGCTGCGCGAGGAAGAGAAGATGACCGACTCTCCGTCGGGAGAATAGTAGGGCTGGCGGTCAATGCTGCTGCCGCGCGTCAGCCATCGGGCCGCCGCGCCAGACGCGGGGTCGAGTGGGATTTCCCTCAGATTGCCGCGCGTCGCCACAAAGTCATAGATGATGCGGCCCGGTCCCGCTATTTCCACGCGCGAGCCCGGTGCCTGCGTGGTGAACAACGTGCGCGCCTTACCTGTCTTGACGTCCTGCAGCAGGACTCTGCCGGGAGAACTTACAGAGCTGCCCAAAATGCCCGAGACGTCAGCGGGCGACTCGGGCACCTCGTAGACAATGCTGCGCCCGTCGCCCGACCACGCAGCCGCAGAGAGTGTTCCACCGGGCAGGGGACAATCAAGCTCGCGCACACTCTGCCCAGCAAGGTCCAGCAGGGTCACCGTGCGCACCGTCGAGCCCACAGTGCCGCCGCGCCTCTCGGTCAGGACAATCGTGGAACCGTCCGGCGACCAGGCGGGCTCGGCCAGTTCGCGGCCTTCAAAGCGGTGCGCGACTCGCGAAGTTCCGTCGGCGACAGAGGTGGTCCCGGCCTCGGTTGCCATCTTGGGCCCATCGTGCAAGACCCGCGTGAACACTAGTTGGCTTCCGTCGGGCGACCAGTTGGCGTCGTCCACATTGTCGAGCAGTTTGCGCGGTTCTCCGCCCAGCGAAGGGATGCGGTAAGCGGCGCGATCGTGTATGTAGAGCACCCAGGCATTGTCCGGATGGTTCAAAGCCGAGGCGGCGCGCGCCTCCTGCTCGAAGCGACGCAGCCGGTCCGGATCGGAGGCGAACGCCGGGGAAAGAACTTTAATCGCAACCTGGCGCCCAAGGCTGCTCTGGGTCGCGCGGTAAACCTCGCCCATTCCTCCGGCCCCTAATGGCGCCTGGATTTCATAGGGGCCGAGCTTGGTGCCTGGAGAGAGAGCCATTGGCGTCCGCAATTATAGCCCGCGCGGCACGTTACAGCCGATTCGACACCCGGCAGCGAGCGAACCTGATCGGCTGCTCCGCGGTCTGCGGTCTGCGGCCTACGCTCCTTGCGCTCGGCTCGCGACAAACGTTCCCGGCGGGGGCGGCTGATTGATCAGCATCCAGAACATTCCGATCTGCCGTACCGTCTCGCTGAACTGTTCGAAGTCGACTGGCTTCTGAGCATAGGCGTTCACTCCTAGCTGGTAGCCGTCGATGAGGTCCCTTTCCTCTTTGGACGAAGTAAGAACCACCACTGGGATCGCCTTGGTTCGCTCGTCACCGCGGATGGCGCGCAAGACTTCCATGCCACTGACTTTGGGAAGTTTCAGATCGAGCAGCACGAGTTTCGGCAGGCTCGATGGCGTGCGATCTTTGAACGAGCCGCGGCAAAAGAGGAAGTCGAGAGCTTCGGCGCCATCCTCCGCGACTTGAATTTCATTGGCCAGCTTGTTGCGGCGCAAGGCGCGGATCGTCAACTCCACATCCTCAGGACTATCCTCGACCAGCAGAATCTCAACTTCGTGCGACATCCATCTCCTCCTCGTGAATCGCAAGCTCTGGTTGTTTGGGCGCCTTGTTCTCGGGTGTGCCCAGCGTGAAGAAAAAAGTCGCCCCTTGATCGAGCGCCGCTTCTGCCCAAATTCGGCCGCCGTGCTTCCGGATAATGCGCTGCACAATCGCCAGGCCGACTCCGGTACCTTCGAAATCGCGTGCCTTGTGCAAGCGCTGAAAGACTCCGAAAAGTTTTGCGGCGTACTGCATGTCGAAGCCCACGCCATTGTCGCGGACAAATACGACGCGCTCGCCGTTCACCGTCGTCTGTCCTACTTGAATCACCGCATATTCCCGCTTGCGCGTGTACTTCACCGCATTCGAGAGCAGATTGGCGAACACCTGCTTCATCAATCTGGAATCGCACTCCGCATTGAACAAATCGCCGATCTGCCATTTCAGGTCGCGGCCGGCAAATTCCGGTGCGAGATCCTCGACTGCTTGCGCCACCAGCGAACCCAGAGCGGTATCCTGAAACGAGAGTTCCTGCCGCCCGATCTGCGACAAAGCCAGCAAGTCATCCACCAGAGTTCCCATTTTGTGCGCGCAGTCCACGATTTTTCCCAGGCAGCGCAGCCCTTCCGCATCCAGGCGAGGCCCGTAATCCTGAGTCAGGACGCCGGAATATCCGGCGATATGACGCAGCGGCGCGCGCAGATCGTGGGCCACGGAATACGCGAAACTCTCCAACTCAATATTGGTCTCAGACAGCTCCGCCGTCCGGCGTTCCAGGCTTTCATTGGCCTGCTTCAGATTCTGTTCCGCCAGGGTCCGTTTGCCGATTTCCCGGTGAATTACGAATCCCTTCACCAACAGAATCAGAATCGCCAAAGTGTTTCCGCAGGCAATGAGCACCTTCATCTTCCGCGTGCTGGCCGCCGCCGTTTTCAGTCGCGCGCTCAGCAGTTCCGCCTCGGTGCGGCGCATCTCGCCGATCTGGGTGGCGATCATCTCCATCCACAGTTCCCCGTTATTGCCCTGAGTCACGGCTTCAACCCCGGCCAGCAGTCCGCTTTGCTTGCGAACTTCGATGCCGTCCGCTAATTCCCCCAGCCGGTCGGTGATGAGCGATCTCAGTCGCTTGATGCTTTCCTGCTCCTCGGAATTGTCCGAGGTCAGATCCTGCAATGCCTTGATGTCCTGGCCCAGTCGATCGACACCAGTTCCGTAGAGAGCCATATATCGGTCTTGTCCGGTAAGGATGTAACCGCGCTGGCCGGTTTCCGCCTGGGTAATGTCGATGCGAATGGCCTGCAATCTCTCGACGACGAGGTGGGTGTGCGTGACCCATTCCCGATCTTCCTCGTTGCGCACCTGGCTCCGGTAGGAGAGCGCTCCAATGCAGATCAGGATGAGCAGGGCGCTCGCCGCAATCGCTTTGCTTGACCGGTTCATCGTAAACCCGACGCGGGGGACCCCTCTCCACGTCCATCGGCCCCGCTGCGGGAACACTTTAGCTCAGCAGAAAACTCGGAGGGCGAGCTTGTTGACGTGAATCCAAGCCGTCCGGGCGACTGGCCTTCGGCGGGACCGGCCGCCCGGAGATTGGTTAGCTTATCGCGACTTCCCATGGCCGCTCACTCCTGGCGCTGGCGACAGCCTGAGCGTTATTTCATTAGCTCCGCTCGCTGGCGAGGCTGGGCGGGGAACCTGCGGGTCGCTTCGGGTCTGCCGCAATTTCTTCAACGACGCCAAGTGGAGCAACACCGAGAGGGGCACCAGAAACACAGGGACCATGGCCAACGGAAACGCGCTAATGAGTTCATTGGGCGAACCAAAGGCTAACCTCTGCAGCGGCGAGGGCGAGGTCAAGAAACCCATGGTAACGGCCACAATAAGATCGGCCATCCCGAATAGGTTCCAGATGCGCACCAATGCGGCCGCGCGCCGCGAGCCCCTCGCGTAAGCGAGTCCCAGGACGGGGGCCAAAACCCCAACCGTAACGTCACCAGCGCCTGCCGGCCAGGCAAACTCGCCTGGGAGATACCTTGCTGCATAGAGAATGAGAAAGATCACTCCCAGCGCTCGATAGGCCTGCACGGCTACGATCCAGTGCGCCGGCACAGCCTCAAGAGCGCGCTTTAGTACGCCCCACCGCCAAGAGAGTGCTATGCCGACCACGATCGGAATCAGCAGACCGAATTGAATCGTCGGAATGCGGTTGGGTTCGCCCCGGTAGAATCCAAACCACGACAGTGACAGAGCGGCGAAGAGCCACGTCACCAGCAGAGCTCCAATGCTCCAAACAGCTTGTTTGCGCTCGCGGACCGGCCATCCGGCGAGCTTGAGCGCGCGGTGCAGGCCATACACCAGGGTCGCTGTGACCGTCAAACTTCCGCCGAGTACGTACGGCACCAAATAATCGGGCACCATGTAATTCATCTTTCGACCTCCTAGCGATTGATTTCCCTTACTTCAGCAATAGATGTATATACATATAGTGCGGTGCAAAATAACTTCCGACTCAATCCCCTTGTGATAGAGTTGTATCTACATCCATTTATGATCGGACGGCGAAATAGCAGGACTTCCGGAGATGCGCCCATTCAGCTGCCGTGCGCGTGCGCGAACCTGCGCAGGGCGGCCCGAGTGGTGACGCAGTTCTACGATGAGGCGCTCCGTCCGAGCGGCCTGCGCGCCACCCAGTTCACGCTCTTGCAGGCCTTGCATCTTGCGCCCAGCATCTCTCAAAAGGCGCTCGCACGATTACTGGGGATTGACAGCACAACCCTGACTAGAACATTGGTGCTTTTACGGCGCAAAGGCTGGCTTCGCGCAGAAGCGGGAACCGACCGTCGCGAGCTTCGTCTCGTTCTAACGCCAGCGGGACAACGGGAATATCGGCGCGTCATCCCCTATTGGCGATCGGCCCAGACGCGTCTGCGGCAGGCGTTGGGCGCGGCGAACTGGAAACAGGTAATGACCGCCAGCTTCCGCACCGTGGCACTCGTGCCAAGTAACGGCCAAAGCAGAAACTGACTAGTCCTGTGCCCCTCCGCGATCACCCGGCTCCCGTCCCGAGCCGGACTGGCCAGCGTCCGCTAGAATAAAAGAAGCTCGAGAGGGCCGAACAGTTTCCCTTATGATCCATCCTTGGCACGACGTAACTCCCGGCGACAAGCTTCCCCACGAATTCGACTGCGTGATCGAAATTCCCTTTGGCTCGAGTGTGAAGTATGAGCTCGACAAGTCCAGCGGCCTGATTCGGCTTGATCGCGTTCTCTACTCAGCCGTCTACTATCCCGCGAACTACGGATTCATTCCGCAGACGCTGGCTGAAGATGACGATCCGCTGGACGTGCTGGTGCTCTGCCAGGAGACAGTGGTTCCGCTAACTATCATTCACGCCCGTACGATCGGGCTGATGACCATGATCGACGCCGGCAAGCAGGACCACAAGATCATCGCGGTCGCGACCGAAGATCCTGAGTTCAATTCTTATCGGGAAGCGGCCGAGATGCCGCCGCACCGGATGCTCATGCTGCGGCGGTTTTTTCAGGATTACAAACAGCTCGAAGGCAAGGCCGTCGAGGTCGATGAGATACGTCCCGCTGGCGAAGCGTACCCCATCATCCTCGACGCGCTGCACCGCTACAGCGAACAACGCCGCAAAGGCTTCAAAGGCGCGAAGTCTTAGACCGCAAAGGAATGGAGCCGCGGTCGCCTTCGTCCGGGGAGCCTGCGCAGAATTTCCTCTGGTGAAAAAACCTGGCGGACGAAGGCGTCCGCTGCTCCATGAGGCGATCTTCACATTCCCTTGAAGACGAAGTTGATCTCCTTGGTCTCGTTCGCGCTGATGGTTACCGTCTGCGTCGAAGTGCCCAACTTTTCGTGCCAGGCCTCTATGGTGTAGGTGCCGGGCGGCAGATTGCTGAGATCGAAGCCTCCATCTTTTCCGGTGACCGCGAAGTATGGATGTTTGAATACCGCAATATAACCGCGCATCCAGGGATGCACGTTGCACTTTACCGGGATGGCAATCTCCTCGCGCGCGAACGCCTCTTCCATCTTCGAGTTCGGCGGCTCGGCCTTGTTCCACTCGCGATTGTTCGCGGGCACGGGATGAATATTGTGCGAAGTCGCGTCGTCATTGACCAGTTGCAGCGTCTGGTTGGCGCGCACCGCCAGCACATGCGGCTGATACATACATCCTTTCTGCTCGACCACCACGGGTTCGGTGGGCGCGTCGAAGGTACGATCGCCGAGCCCTTGCGACACGAACACGATTACGTTCTGCAGATCGCCTTTGGCGTCGGCCATGACTTCCTGAGCCATGACCGGGGAGAGATGTTGCTTGGCACAGACTGGATCGGCCGACATACTAATTGCCTTGCCGGCCGGAATCTTGCCCTCGAAGCGGACACTCCCCCGCACGGTGGCGCCGGTGGCGGTTGGGGGAGAGCCGGCTCTCACGGCAGGCGGCGCTGAAATCAACGTTGCCAGCGTAAGAGCTGCAAGTGTGAGAGCAAACATTGACAGCAACTTCTTCGAATTCATTTCTTCACCTCGATCGAGAATTTCTCAAATATGTATTGAGCCCGATTTAGTCGGGCTGGTTATTCGGACCGGCTTGCGCCGGACTTGGCGCCGGCGAGAGAGTCGCTGTACCCGCGCCGGTAGCCGGCAACGAACGAAGCGCGATCTCGTTCCTCTGACCAGCGCCCGATTGGTGGACGCAGTGGGCGCCCGCCCTCGGCGGAGAGCCGGCCAACATACAGCCCGTCGCGGAATGCCCCGTCGGAGGCCAGCCGCGCGTCCGCTGTGTGGTTCGGCCAGGCCAAGCGCGCGCTGTTGGCCAGAAGCGCGGTCGTCCCCAGGCTCACCGCGGTCGCTAATGCAAGAGTGAAAAGTTTGTCCATGTTGTGCTCCTTAGTTTTTCTTTGTAGGCCAACGCTCCGGCGAAGCTCTGCCTCGGCTTGGCCGCAGCTTGTTGCGGTCGGTCGATCGCTTCAGTTCGCAGGGATGGTGGCTCGATTCGGTTTCGGCTCGAGCTGAGTGGAGATTAGGCGAGGCGCAGTCGGGGATTGTCACCGCGCAGTCATACGCGCGTCATTTCATGGTCATCTTCTCGTCTTTTTCCTGTCAGGAACGTGCTGTCAGAAAATCTCCGTTGCGCAACCTGAGGCGAGTGAGTAGCCGATAACAACAGAGACCGATGCTGCAAGGCAATAGCATGAACCAACGTAACTTTGATAAGTTTCGGCTTTCCTCCTAGAATTGCCGCGAGTCAAAACCTTCACGCTCGGGTTCATTCTCTTGGAAGCACATTTCCGCCGAAAGGCACAACCAGAAACCATAATGAGGAGACTATGAAAACTGTACGACATTGCGCCGTACTCGTGTTTTTTGTCGCCATCTGCACCGCTTTGACTTTTGCTGACGAACCGGGAAGGCATCCGGCCTACCTGCATGCGCTCACCGACCTGCGGCACGCGCGCGCCCACCTGGCTCACCCGGCTGACACCGGCCATATGGACCGCGAAGAACAGCACGCCATCGACGAGATCGATAAGGCCATTGGGGAAATCAAGCACGCCGCGATTGATGACGGCAAGAACCTGGAAGACCATCCGCCGGTCGACGCGAACATGGACCGCAGAGGCCGCTTTCACCGGGCAAAGGAGCTGCTCGACAAAGCGCATAACGATATTGCCCGCGAAGAAGATGATCCATCCGTCCGCGGGTTGCGCGATCGCGCCATCCACCATATCGACGAAGCCCACCGCATCGTCGATCACCTGATCATTCAGAATAACTGGTAAGAAGGTCCGTCTTTCACCGAGGAGGCCCGGCCCGCGCCGGGCCTTTCTTTTTGAGCGCGAAGCCCCGAGATATTTTTCCCTTGACATAGTGTACTAGTATTGTAGTACATTGATACGCATGGGAAGGAACACCAACTCCGCGCCGCCCCGCTTCTCGTTCTCCATCGACCTGCACAGCGGTGTCCCGGTTTACCGCCAGCTGATCGACCAGGTGCGCGGCGGGATTGCTTCCAGTTCGCTGAACGCCGGCGATCAGTTGCCGACGGTGCGCCAGCTCGCCGTTGATCTCGCCATCAATCCCAATACCGTGATGCGGGCCTACCGCGAGCTGGAGCTCGGCGGCCTGCTTGAAACGCATCAGGGTACGGGAACGTTCATCGCCAACAAGAAGCTGGAAAAGAATTCCCCCGAGCGGGAGCGACAGCTCGGCCAGATGGCTGGAGAATTCGCGGCCCGCGCGGGCGCCGCCGGATTCGCTCTGGAAGATGTGATCGATCGTCTGCGCGACTTGTTGCCGACCTCTGCGCAGTCTCGTACTACACAGGTTCGTTCTACACAAGATCGTCTTACACAAGATCGTCCGACACAAAGGAGATAGACGTCATGGCAAGAATCCGAATCAACAATGTCAGCGGCATCGCCCGTTTGCTGTTCGCAATCAGTCTGGTGATTGGTCTCGCGGTGTCGGCGGCAGTTCACCATCCGGCGCCAGCCATCTGCGGAGCACTGGTCGGACTATATTTTCTGTTCGCGATCAAAGTGGTGCAACAGTGGGAAAAGGTCGCGGTGCTGCGCCTGGGCCGCTATGTCGGCCTGCGCGGTCCCGGCCTCTGCCACATTATTCCCATCGTCGAAACGCTGAGCCCGTATGTGGACCAGCGAGTTCGCGTCGCCAGTGTTTCTGCCGAATCCACGCTCACTCGCGACACCGTGCCCGTGAACGTGGACGCCATCGTCTTCTGGCTGGTGTGGAACGCCGAGAAATCCATTCTTGAAGTCGAAGACTTCATCGAGGCCATCAACATGAGCGCGCAAACCGCGCTGCGCGAATCCATTGGCCGCCACGAACTGGCGCAAATGATTACCGAGCGCGAAATGATGGGGCGCGAACTGCAGCGCATCCTCGACGAGAAAACCAATCCCTGGGGCATCACCGTGCAATCGGTTGAGATTCGCGACGTGAAGATTCCATCAGGGTTGGAAGATGCGATGTCGCGCCAGGCGCAGGCCCAGCGCGAGCGCCAAGCCCGCATTATTCTGGGCCAGGCCGAAAGTGAAATTTCCCAGAGCTTCGTGCAGGCGGCAGCCGCCTACGCCGAAAATCCCGTGGCCCTCCATCTGCGCGCCATGAACATGCTCTACGAAGCCGTCAAGGAAAAAGGTGCAATGGTAATCGTGCCTTCGAGCGCAGTCGAGACTATGGGCCTCGGTGGCACTCTCGCGACCGCGTCACTCGGCGGAGCAAAACCCTAACCAACTTCAACCATTCAACTCGATCAACGTCAAAAGGAGTACCAACTATGAGCACCATGCGATTCGTGTGTCTACTGGCTTCAACCCTGGCGACAGCCGCTGTGCTGATGGCCGTCGCGCAATCTCAGACTCTGCAGCGCGGCATCAGCGTGCAGTTGGCGGCCACCAGCAACGCCGCGCCCATGCCCGACGCGGACAACCAAAACGCCTGGATTGTGACGCTCGCCGACGACGGCAGCTTGTATTTCGGAATCGATCCGGTTACTCGCGATGGTCTGGTGGACGAGATGATCCGTACGCCTCGCAGCCGCGAGCAGAAGCTCTACATCAAGGCCGACGCTCGTGCGCCGTATGCCGATGTGGAATATGTTTTCAAGGCTGCCCGCACAGCGGGGTTCGATGCGCCAGTCTTTCTGACGGCGCAGCCGGAATCCGCCGCACCAGGGAGCATCGTTCCTCCGAAGGGGCTGGAGGTGTTCGCCACGGCACCGTCGAACGGAGATTCGGTCGCCGTGCAAATCGGCACCGGGCAACCATCCCCCACATTGAAGATCAACAACGCGGACGCATCCTTGGCAGCTCTTCAAAATACGCTAAGGCGTTTGCTCACAAACCAGAACGAGAAAGTGGTTGTAGTGAAAGCGGCCGGCTCGGTACCGTTTGGGCAAGTCGCCTACGTGATGGACGTGGCACGCTCGACGGGAGCTAAGGTCGTTCTGGCTGGGCCGAGCCTCTGAGGACTATCGGCCTAAGACCATCAGGCTTCGGACAATCCTTGGGTTAAGACAATCTTCGCTGGCGCAAAGTAACCCTTTGCGCCAGTACCGAAGTAACGATTTACTCGGCATCGCGTGATTAAAGTTCTCGACCCAACCTGCCGATAACAGATACATGGCAGCTTCAGCGATTGCGCTCCAGGGATTACAGCAGGCCGAAGTTCAGTTGAACACGGCCGCTTCCGCGATTGCCAATGCAGGCGCGAACTCCGGCAACGGAAGCACCCTCGATGTAGTGAGTCTCAGCGAAGAAATGGTTGCCATGATGTCGGCGCAAACCTCTTTTTCCGCCAACCTCGCCACGCTCGAGACCACCGACCAGATGCAGCAAAACCTTCTCGACGTTACTGCCTGAACTTCCCAGGGCAAAACTTCAACTTCACCACACGTGGCAAGCGTTCTCCGCCACCATCGGCTGTCCGGCCTTGCAGCCCCAAGCCTTCTGGAACTCCGGCATATTCTGCACTACGCCGTCCACGCGATACTTGCCCGGCGAGTGCGGATTGGTGCTGACCTGCATGCGCAGATATTCCGGCCGCTGCTTCTCGCACCAGACGCGACCAAATCCCAGGAAGAATCGCTGCTCCGGCGTGAAGCCGTCGATACTCTGCCCTTCCTTGCCGGTCTTATCTTCCGCGATCAAGCGCTCCAGCGCGGCCAGTGCGATGCGCGCCCCGCCGTTATCCGCCGTGTTTTCACCCAGCGTGAGACGGCCGTTCAGCTTCATGTTGTCGACGGCGACGAAGTTCGAGTATTCGTCGGCGACACAGCTCACGCGCTTTTCGAATTCCTTGCCATCCTGGTCCGTCCACCAGTCGCGCAGGTTGCCGGCAGGATCGAACTTGCGCCCCTGATCGTCGAAGCCATGCGTGAGTTCGTGCCCGATCACCAGGCCGATTCCGCCGAAGTTGATGGCGTCGTCCATCGTCTTATCGAAAAACGGCGGCTGCAGGATGCCCGCGGGAAATACGATCTCGTTATACGACCCGTTGTAGTAGGCATTCACGGTCGGCGGAGTCATGCCCCACTCCTTGCGATCCAGCGGCTTGTCGATTTTCGCCACGTCGCGCTTGGCCTCAAATTCGTCCGTTCGCTGCACATTGCCCATCAGGTCGTCCACTTTAATCGTTACCGAACTGTAGTCGCGATACACATCGGGATAGCCGATTTTGTTGCGAATCGCCTGCAACTTTACTTTGGCCTGCTTCTTGGTGTCGTCCGACATCCACGCAAGACTTTGAATGTCGTTATCCAGAGAGGTTTCCAGCGCGTCCACCATCTTCAGCATGCGTTGCTTGCCGTCGGGTCCGAACGTTGCGTCGACGTAGCGCTGCCCCAGCGCCTCGCCCAGGGATCCATCCACCAGAGTGACGCAGCGCTTCCAGCGATCCTGAATCTGCTTCTGCCCGGTCAGGGCCTGCCGCATTTTGAAATCAGCCTCCACAAAGGGCTGCGACAGCCACGGAGCGGCCGCCCGCAGCACGTGCCAGCTCACGTACGTCTTGAGCGAATCGAGGGGCAGCGCCGCGACCACGCCATTCACCTGCTTGAAGAAATCTGGGTTGACGACATTCATTGCGGTGAAGTTGGGCGCACCCACGGCAGAGAAATAACGATTCAGATAAAAGTCCGGAGCCAGCGCGACCGCTTCCTCGCGAGTCATCTTGTGGTCGCGATTCTTGGGATCGCGGCGTTTGGTTCGGTCCATCGAATCCGCCGCCAGTAACGTTTCCACCAGCAGCACCGTGTCCGCCGAACCGGCCGCTTGTTGCGGTGTCTGGCCCGCCAGCGTGAACAGTTGCGCGGCGTATTCGGCCAGATGCTTTCGCATTTCGACTTTGTCCGCGTCGTCTTTAATGTAGTAATCGCGGTCGGGCAACGAGAGTCCGCCCTGATCGATATACGCAATCACCTGGTCGGCGTTGTGCAGATCTGGATTGGAATAGAAACTGAACAGCGAACCGCTTCCCGCCATGCGCAAGCGTCCAATCTCTTCCATGAGCGCGCTCTTGTCTTTCACCGCCGCGATGCGCTCCAGTTCCGGCTTGAGCGGCGCGATTCCCTTCGCATCCACCACCTTTTCGTCCATGCACGAGCCGTAGAGGTCACCGATTTTCTGGTCGATGGGATCGCGGCCGGCGCCGCCAGCGGCAGCCTTCTCTAGAATTCGGCGCTCGATCGCGAGATTGCTCTCGTTGAGCTCGGAGAAACTCTGCCACGACGGACGGTCCGCCGGAATTTCAGAATTCTTGATCCAGTTGCCGCAGGCGTACTGATAAAAATCCACGCACGGATCCACGCTCTTGTCGATGTTGTCGAGGCTGAATCCAGCTCCAGGCTTGGCTGAGGACGCGGATTGCGAAAAACTGGCGGCAGTCAAGGCCAAGACCATGGCAAGCGTGTATCGTAAACAACGCATGAGAAAAATCTCCTGGCAGCGGGATCTTCAGAACGTGGAGATTCTATGCCTCCCGCTTCGCCCTGAGCAACCGGCCGGGTAGGCGACAGATGTTTTTGTTGCGGAACTGTTTCCGACGAATCTTCGTATCAGGCTTTGTCGATTACCTCGCTTGAGAAGCGAAAGCTGCGAAACTGACAGTCGTGCTCGCGCGAAAGGCCATCATGGCTCAGGTCACGCAATTTCCCGGCGTTCCATTCAGCGAGCCGCGTCGCCCACGGTGGATCTCGAACTCACTCTGGGGAATCATGCTCGTCGCCTCGGCCGCCATCGCCGCGTATGGCACAACCTATTTCATCCGCATGCCCGGCAATGAGCACTTCGCCCGCTACATTTTCCCGCTGCGGCTGCACATTGCCGGAGGGATTGGCGCACTCCTGGCGGGCCCCTGGCAGTTCAGCGAGAAGCTGCGGGCGCGGGCGCTGAACCTGCATCGCTGGCTGGGACGTTTTTACCTGCTGGAGGTCGCGCTCGGCTCCATCGCGGGTTTCGCCATGGCTCTGGTGTCCGAGCAAGGACTCCCCACGCATCTCGGCTTCGGCATTTTGGCAATATTATGGTTCGTCACCGGTCTGCAGGCGTACCGGCTGGTGCGCCGCGGAAACATCGAAGCGCACCGCCAGTGGATGATTCGAAACTACGCCCTGAGCCTTGCCGCCGTCACCCTTCGCCTGTACATGCCGTTGATGCTGGCGGTTCTTCACTGGCCCTTCCCGCGCACCTACATCACCGTGTCCTGGCTGTGCTGGGTCCCGAACCTGCTGATCGCGGAATGGATGGTTCGCCGTCGCCAGCGCCTGCTCGCGAGCGCCATGACGATCGCCTAACCAGCCTTTCGCCGTTCGAGCCGCTCCTGTTTGGTTAGCGTCTCGCCGGCAACTCCCTTCGCGTCATTCCTTTTCTCATCATTCTTCCTCACATTTTCGATGGAGGATTGCAGCACTTCCTCGCGGCGCTGCCGCAGCGAGTCTTCGAAGGCGCTCCAGCGCAGAGTTGGCCCGGCGAGCGAAACCTCCATGGTCGCCTCGCTGCGAATCGGCGTCACCTCCGTTTCCGCGTCGAGTTCGGCGGTGTCCTCTTCGTCGGACGAAACAGTTCCCGAACCCGCTCCCACCTGTTGCCGAGTCGTGGGCGTGATGTTGCGGTCGGTGGCCTCGCGATGCATGACCGGCTTCTCTACCCACTTCGAACGATAGCGCTGCTCGTAGTCGGCCCACTGCTCTTCCGAAGTCAGAGCCGCTCGGTCATAGGGCGGAAAACTTTCAATCTGCTCCTTTGTCAGATCCACCAGAAAATCGTCTTCATGCTGCAGCGATGGCCGGATTTCCTGCGGCGGCACGACGAACTTCTTGCTGGAAAGCCATCCTCCCGTGTCCACCACCAGGAATACGATCGCTCCGGTCCCTTCATCGAAGATGACGTCGTCAATCTCGCCCAGCTTTTGGTCTTTCGGTCCGTAAACCTTCGCGCCACGAATGTCGAGCGCAGCCTCTTGCGTGTCAGTAAAACGATAATCCCCTAACGTGCCGTATCGCGCCATGATTTCCTCCTGAAAAAAGTCGCCCAGGGACTGCCGGCTCCCGCTGGTCCGGGCAATCCGGAGCAGCTCCTAAGATGCAGAAAAGCGGGCGGCGTTTGGCGCCGGAAAACAACGATCTCTGGCCGGCACAGTTCGAGCCCGTTCGAGATGGATCACGGCATCGCGGGTATAATCTGATTCATCGAAAAAGAGGCGCTCGATCATGACTTCCATCAATGGCAACAGTAGTGGCAATGGCAACACGAATGGCAATGGCAACGGCAGCAACGGATACAACGTCCCTCAACCGCGCGCAGACTGGCTTGCCCGCCGCAAGAAAGAGAACGCGACCGGCAATTTTTCCCAGATGCACTACGCGCGCCAGGGCGTGATCACCGAAGAAATGGGCTACATTGCCCACAAAGAAAAGCTGACGCCCGAGCTCGTCCGCGACGAAGTTGCCCGCGGACGCATGATTATTCCCGCCAACATCAAACATCCAGAACTTGAGCCGATGGCCATCGGCGTGGCGAGCCTGTGCAAGATCAACGCCAACATCGGCAACTCGGCCGTCACTTCGGAAGTGAACGAAGAGTTAAAAAAGCTGCACACCGCCGTCCATTACGGTGCCGACACGGTGATGGATCTTTCCACCGGCGGCAACATTCACGAAATCCGCGAAGCCATCCTGCGCAACTCGCCAGTGCCCATCGGCACTGTTCCCATCTACGAAGCCATCGCGCGGGTGAAACGCGTCGAAGACCTGAACGCCGAGGTAATGCTGGAAGTAATAGAAGAACAAGCCGCGCAAGGCGTCGACTACATGACCATCCACGCCGGCGTGCTGATCCAGTATCTGCCGCTGATTTCGAAACGCATTACGGGAATCGTAAGCCGCGGTGGCGCAATCCTCGCCCAGTGGATGGCCTACAACCACAAACAGAATTTCCTCTACGACCGCTTCGACGACATCGTCAAGATTTTCAAGAAGTACGACGTCAGCTTCTCGCTCGGCGACGGCCTGCGCCCCGGCTGCGTCGCCGATGCCAGCGACGAAGCCCAATTCGCCGAGCTGAAAACTCTAGGCGAACTCACCAAGAAAGCCTGGGAGCACGACGTGCAGGTCATGATCGAAGGCCCCGGCCACGTCTCCATGGACAAGATTAAAGAGCAGGTCGAAAAAGAAGTTGAGATGTGCCACGAGGCGCCGTTCTACACCTTGGGCCCGTTGGTCACCGATATAGCTCCCGGCTATGACCACATCACCAGCGCCATCGGCGCAGCCATGATCGGATGGTACGGCGCGGCCATGCTCTGCTACGTCACGCCGAAAGAGCACTTAGGATTACCCAACGAGAAAGACGTGAAAGACGGCATCATCGCCTACAAAATTTCCGCCCACGCCGCCGACATCGCCCGCGGACGCCCCGGCGCCCGCGACCGCGACGACGCCCTCAGCTACGCCCGCTACAAATTCGACTGGGAAAAACAGTTCGCCCTGT
>Ga0209274_10000360_pt1 | contig 29823 bp, 26 predicted proteins | sample HubBroMetageREF1_FD_188343 | JGI IMG/M metagenome (GOLD analysis project Ga0209274, IMG submission 188343) | Reference soil microbial communities from the Hubbard Brook experimental Forest, New Hampshire, USA - Hubbard Brook CCASE Soil... | ecosystem: Environmental > Terrestrial > Soil >...
TCGAAGTTACAGGTAGCGATTTGCGGAATAGCGACACGCTTGAAGAACTTCGCGCTGCCGGTGCTCGTATCACTGTCGGTCACGACTCCCGCCTGATAGAAGACGCTGGCAAGGTAATATTCAGCCCTGCGATTCCTAAAAGTAATCCTGAATTGATCGCAGCTCGTAAAAGCGGACTGAAAGTGCAATCGCGCGCCGAGGCGCTAGCCGAATTTGCAAACGTACGTCAGCCGATATGTGTCAGTGGAAGTCATGGAAAAACGACTACGACAGCTATGCTCGCTTATGTTTTGGAGCGAGATGGGCTTGATCCAAGCTACATGATTGGCGGAACTTCCAGATCCACTGAGAGAAAAAGAGCTAAGGTTGGGAAGGGACCCCTGGTGATAGAAGCATGCGAAGCTTTCGGGGCACTACACGAATGGCGTCCCGCGCATTGTATTGTCACAAACGTTGACGATGAACACGTAGAACATTATGGAGGTCTAGACCGCCTAAGCAAGGCATTTCAAGACATGATTCACCGAGTCCCACTAACCGGCACGGTTGCTGTGTGTGGCGATGACTATCGCCTATTGTCGCTCTGCGAGAAGATCAAACGTGATGTCGTGACCTATGGCATCGGTTCTAATAACTACATTCGCGCCAATATTGAAAACTCCGACGATAGAGGGGCAGCCTTTACTGTTTATAAAGACAATGTGTCAATTGGACATATGGAGCTTCAATTACCGGGTAAACACAACGTTTGCAATGCGCTAGCTGTAATGATATTGGCCCAAACTCTGGGGGTTCCTTTCGAAAAGATATCTGATGCCCTCGGCGCGTTTCTTGGAGTCGATCGACGCTACCAATTGGTTGGAGAGACACGTGGAATTCGGATCGTAGATGACTACGCTCATCATCCCACGGAAGTCAGGGCCGTTTTAGAAGTCGCACGCACTGCTGTCCGAGCGCCCGGCCGGCTCATTGTCGCATTCGAGCCCCAGCTGCACAGTCGGGTCAAGCGTCTTGCTCGTTCTTTCGCAGAAGCTCTTTCCGTAGCAGATTCAATCATCTTGATGCCAGTGGACGCCGCCGGAGAATTGTCCATCGAACCGAGCGATGAGATCTTAGTTTGCGCACTGGAGGCGATAGGTGTAACAGCTCTACAAATAGGTACGCCGGATCGACTCATAACAACTCTAGCTCAGAATTTAAGATATGGTGACGTCGTCGTCGCCTTAGGTCCTAATCTGATCGTCAATGTCGGCAGATCTCTTTACTCTAAATTGCAAGATGACGTGGGTATCAATCTCGCTCCTGGAACGCAACAGCTGTCTATATCGCTTGGGGAGGAGACTCCGCTGGACAGTACCCACATTTTATTGGATCAGTTTTTAGAGAATGTGCGTGGCGGACCACTCGAACCAGCGGTCGAGTGCGGCACGAATCAACTTTCTTATATGGAGCTATCAAATCGGGCCCATGTTTTGGCTGACCGCTTGATTGAAGCAGGAATTGGTCTGGAGCGGGTCGTTGCGGTGAGGTTGAACCGTTCAGTAAATCGATCGGTCGCATTCCTAGGAATCATGATGGCAGGAGGTGTCTATCTCCCTATTGATCCAACTACTCCGGATGAACGGATCAGATTCATATTAGAAGACGCTAACGTGCAGGCTTTCGTTTCAGATTCGATCTTACAATCTATACCGTCAAATATATCTACAATATTAATGTCTTCATCCGATTCCTTATCCGCTACTCCGTTCCCAAGAGACCTTGAGAGGTCTTCGTTTCCGAAAAGTCGAAATGCTGCTTACATAATTTATACATCTGGTACAACTGGCTTACCTAAGGGCGTCATCGTTGAACATTCATCTCTAATGAATTTCGTTAGGACCTCAGTTTCCAGATTCGAGATTACTCGCAAAAGTAGGGTTTCGCAGATTAGCTCATTCGGTTTTGACATTGCCGTTGGCGACATGTCCATGGCACTTTTCGCCGGGGCTTGTCAAGTCTATCCGGACGACCAATCAGCACAGCCAGGCTCACCTCTTGGTAATTTCATCCGACGCACAAATATCACGCACTTGTCCGTGACGCCCTCCGCACTTTCTGCTGTACCTCGGCGAGAATACCCAGCTCTAAGTCACATAATCGTCTGTGGAGAAAGATGCCCAGAAGACCTAGCCGCCCGATGGCTATTAAATAGCCGTTTCTTTAATGCGTATGGTCCTGCAGAGGCTACAGTCTGGTGCACAGTAAAGGAATGCCTTCCCGGAGCACCAGTAACAATAGGTAGTGCACTGCAAAACACCCAAATTTATATTCTTAATGAAGATCGACGCGTTGTTCCGCAGGGAACCGCGGGAGAAATCTGGATAAGTGGTGTCGGTCTTGCGCGCGGATATTTAAATAGAGCTGAGCTGGATGAAGAGCGATTCCCTACTATTCTAATTGGCAGAAATCACGTTCGCGCTTATAGAACTGGGGATTTAGGAGCTATGACGGCCGATGGACAGCTTCTTTTCTTAGGGCGCACTGACAGCCAGATTAAACTGCGTGGTTTTAGGGTAGAGCTTGGCGAAATAGAAGTTGCATTACGCCGTCACCCGAAAGTTCAGGATGCCGTCGCCGATCTTCGCAAGGATTCGGGAGGGGTTGATAAGCTCGTTGGCTACTTGATCCCTAGTGGTGCTGAAATCCCTAGTCTCGAAGAGATCTCCGCATTTCTTGTTCGCTGGTTGCCTAGCTACATGATTCCAACCGAAATCGTTAAGATATACAGCATTCCATGGAACCAGAATCGGAAGCTTGATCGCACTGCGCTGCCTGATCCGAGATCTTCAATTAAACGTCGATGCAAACCTTTAAGAACGGCACTGACTGCGACCGAGCGGGCTCTATCAAACATCTTCAGAAGGGAACTCTCAATTAAGGATGAATTTGGTACGAGTGACACATTGAAGGAACTAGGTGTTGATTCACTTAGAACTGCCAATCTCTTTCTTTCTATCGAGACGCATTTTGGAATCGATCTCCCGCCTGAAGCATTTTCGAGTGCAGATACAATTGAATCGCTGGCCCCCTATATAGACAAGGCTCAACTAAAGAAGGTCGATACCGGTGCTCCCAAACCCTCCCTATTGAATTCGATTATTCGCAAACAACAAGGACATCTTTCTGCCTGGACAGGGTTACGGCAAGGTCCCGATTCTCTTATATGCTCTCACAACCTAAGCGGAACTCGTACTGCTATATTCTGGTGTTTTCAAGGTAATCGTGAGCATGAAGCTCTAGCGTACCATCTTGGCTCGGATCAGCCCTTACATGGAATGCGTTCCGGATACCTCGTCTTCAGATATACGTCAGAAAACGTTAGAACGATCGCCGTTCGCTATGTGGATGAGATGACAAAACTGCAACCAAACGGGTCTTTTAGGATTGGGGGTAATTGTCAAGGCGGAATCATCGCTCAAGAAATCGCCCAAGAGCTAGGCTCTCGGGGTCGCACAGTTTCGTTACTGTGCTTGGTGGGACCAAGTCGCTTCCCTCCGTATAAGGGACAAGTAGCATTGATTTTCAGCGCGGCTGGCAAGAATAATCCATATCTGACAGTGGGGGATCCAGATGAGATGTTTAGGGAAGTATATCCTTTCGGGTATTCTTCCTCTTTTATTCCAGGCTCCGAGGATGATTTGTTTGTAAGCCCGAGTGTAGAGGTGTTGTCCTCTACACTTAAGCTTCTCTTTGACAATAAAGATCGACTTCAGCAGTAGCTGAAATAGTGCGGTTCTGTGCAGAAATCTGAAGAGGTCCACAATTTAACAGGGGTTTGTTTTCCTTGCTAAGCTGAGTGGGTCTGCTGTTTGGGTGATCGAATTCCTGGCTTGAACGCTGCTTCATCGTAAGCGTGTTCATTTCATCCATGACGAAGCTAATATGAAAGCAATCTCGCTCGTTATACCGATCTCTACGGAAGATGGGTCCGTCGATTGGCCGCAATTGTCGAACTTGATTGAGTTCTTGTTTGTTCAATCGCCGAGAAACTGTGTAATGATCGCTTTGCAAGACCTAAAACAAAAAGAGTTGATAAAAAGAAGGCTTCACAGAGCAGATCGGGTCGATTTTATAGAAGTAGATACTTGGATATCTGCATCGACGATGCTCAGAGTTCTTGCTGAATGCAAGACAGACATCTTGTTTGTTAGTCTCACACGAACGATTTGTAAGCTAGAACCAAAGAGCATCGAGAAATTTGTGGAGGTAGCAGAAATATACCAAGCAGGAATAGTTTATTCTGACTACAGACAAACAGTCGGGCTGAGGGTAATAGAGCACCCGACGGCAAGTTATCAGGAAGGTTGCATACGCGATACGTTTGATCTCGGCTCATTAGTTTTATTATCTATTAGAGCCGCGACTGAGGCATTGAAAAGATACGGCGCACCTTCTACTGATCTGCGCTGGCTTGGGTTCTATGATCTCCGCTTGAAGCTTTCGATAGACCACGAGTTGATCCGCATTGCTGAACCGCTTTACTCTACGGGTGCTCTTCCAGGTAGACGCTCTCGGTCCGAGACGCTAGACATCAGCAACACATTCTATGCCGTAGATAAGAGCGACCGGCAGTATCAGATTGAGGCGGAGAACATTGCGACCGCCCATCTGCATCGGATAGGAGCGTATCTCCCTTCGGGAATAGCTCCTCCTCCGCCTTGCTCATCAGAGCTAGAATTTAAGGTGACCGCATCGGTAATTATACCCGTATATAACAGAGAAAAGACGCTCACCGATGCGATCGAGAGCGCAATTAATCAAGTCACATCATTCCTTTATAACATCATTATAGTTGATGACTACTCTACCGACAGCACAGCGGAAATTATTCGTCATTTCTGCAGTCAAAAGAAAAACATCGTTCATATTATTCCTGAGCGAAAAGATTTGGGCATTGGTGGTTTATGGAATGAAGCAATTTATTCGTCCGAATGTGGGCTATATGCTTTGCAACTCGATTCAGATGATGTGTTTGCACACGATCACGCGATTGACCTCATGGTGAAGGAGTTCACAAGGAATCGCTCAGATGGGGGAATGAACGTGCGCGCTCCTCTTTACGGCATGGTTTTGGGCTCTTTCACGTGTGTAGACGAAGACTTGAATGAAATTCCACCCGGCCTAGATCAACGTTTACAGCTATCCCGTGAGAATCTACGGAATAATCTTCTCTGTATCGAAGGGCCAAGTGCTCCGCGTGCTTTTTACGTCCCTGTACTACGAAAAATTGGTTTTCCAAACGTTAGTTTCGGAGAAGATTATGCGATCGCATTACGGATTGCTCGCGAATACGACGTCGGCCGCGTGTTTGAATCGACCTATCTAGCCCGCCATTGGAGAGACAACACAACGCGCACTCTTCCATATGGAGGCCTCAAAGGGAATAGGATAAAAAACGTATTTCCTTCCGGTATAAATAGAAAGGAATTCTTGTCCCACATCCAACCGATCACTGAGTCTCTGGAGATCTTAAGCAGCTTTCAATGCAACTCATACAAGGATCATGTACGTACCGTTGAGATTCAAGCCAGGAAAACTATGAATCAAAGACTGACGATGGACGGTGAGCTGCCCTTCCGGTTTAGTCCGAGTAAGTGAGAGCGTGACTTGCCCCTCGGTTTCGTTCACGTAAGAATACGACAAGTGTGAGTTACTCCCTGTCTGGTTTGGGCCGGGATAGAGGAGCGCGAAGGGAAAGGGACGGCGTCTGGGTCTCTCGCACAGCTGTGTAGAAGCCTGCTGCCTGCGCCTGGGCAAACTCTTTCGGGTTTGTGTCCCAGACTGCTGGACTGCTGTGCGGACGCTCTTCGTTGTACTCCTTTCGCCAGGCCGCGATCTTGCGTCGTGCGTCGGACAGATTCTGAAACCAGCTCAAGTTCAAACACTCTTCGCGCATCCGCCCGTTGAAGCTCTCTACTCGCTCGTGTGACCCAGCCCCCAAAAACTGGACCACGTAAAATGTGAGTTCTTCTGACCCAGCCCCCAAAAACTGGACCACGTAAAATGCGAGTTCTCCCGAACCCGATGAGAGGAGAACCGCAATGAAGGGCACGCGACACAGCGAAGAGCAGATCATCGCGATCCTGAAGCAAGGCGAAGCAGGATTGACGACGGCGGAGTTATGCCGACAGCACGGGATCACGGAGCAGACTTACTACCGCTGGAAGGCTAAGTACGGGGGGATGGAGAGTGGCGACGCGAAGAAGATGAAACAGCTGGAGGATGAGAACCGAAAGCTGAAGCACGTGGTGGCGGACCTGACGCTGGACAACCGAGCGTTGAAGGACGTGCTCTCAAAAAACTGGTAGCGCCTGCGGGACGTCGGGCAGCCGTGAGCTATGTCGAGGCCGAGTATGAGATGAGTGAACGGCACGCCTGCAGGCTGATGGGGTTGGGGCGATCGACGCATCGCTATCGTGCACGGAAGGAACGCGACGCCGCGCTGCGTATGCGGTTGAAAGAGTTGGCAGCCAGGCGCATGCGGTTCGGGTACCGGCGATTGACGGCGATGCTGCTACGTGAAGGCATGCCGGCGAACCATAAGCGGGTGTACCGGCTGTATCGCGAGGAAGGATTGGCGATGAGGATTCGACAGCGGCGGCGGATCCGCTGGAGTGGCGCGGTAGTTAAGCCCGCGGCGAGTCAGCCGAACGAACGCTGGTCGATGGATTTCGTGACGGATTGCGTGAGCAGTGGGAAGGTAATTCGGATGTTGACTATCGTGGACGATTGCACCCGGGAGTGTCCGGTGATCGAGGTCGACACATCGCTGGGCGGGTTGCGAGTGCGGCGGGTGTTGTATCGGATCGCCCGCGAGAGAGGATTGCCGGGAGCCATTGTCCTCGACAACGGGCCGGAGTTTCGCGGGCGGGCACTGGCCGCCTGGAGCGAAGAACGAGGCGTGCGACTGGAGTTCATTCAACCGGGCAAGCCCACGCAGAATCCCTACATCGAAAGCTTCAACGGCCGACTGCGCGACGAATGTCTGAACGCGAACTGGTTCACTAGCCTCAGCGATGCACGCCGGAAAGTCGAAACTTGGCGGCTCGATTACAACCAGCAACGTCCGCATAGTTCGTTGCACTACTTGCCGCCCGCAGAGTTTGCTAGGAAAGCAGCGGAGATGACAGCATGAGGAAAGCTGGTACAAGGCTGCCAGAGCAGGGGACTCAAACGCCGTCCCCTGCTCCGGACCTCATCCCCGCTGAAACCAAAAATCAACCGAGAACTCACATTGCGATCGGTACGGGAACGGCACTTCACGTTCTGCGTCAGCTTCCCCGGTTGAACGTGCACTAACCCGATCTGCCGCTCGATACACCAAGCCAGAAAATGCCGGCTCGTCGACTCCGGCCCGTTATCGCAACGGATCGCCTGCGGCACACCACGCTCGGCGATGATGGCTTCCAGCACTCGCGTCGCTCTTCGACTGCCGAAGCTGGTGTCTACTTCCAATGCCAGACACTCTCTCGTGTAAGCATCCACTACTCTCAGCACCCGGATCGTGCGCGGCACTCCACTGCGTCATGCACAAAGTCCAGTGCCCACTCCTGGTTGGCTGAAGTCCGCGCCAGCAGCGGCTTGCCTTCGCGCACGTAGTGCTTGCGCTTCTTCCGCCGGATCGCCAGACCCGCCTCGCGATACACCCGATGCAGCCTCTTGTGGTTCACCTGTTCTCCACTTCGCCGCAGTAATACATGCAATCGCCGATACCGAAGCGCGGCTTCTCTCGCGCCAACTCCACCAGCCACGTTCGTAACGGTTCATCACTTCGTTTCGTTCGATAGCGATGACTCGACATCGCTATCCCCATCAGCCCGCACACCCGGCGCTCGCTGACCTCGTACTCTACCCGCAGTCAACTCGCGTCCGACCGCTGGTCTACGGGATCCATCCGTTTTGCGATCACCGCCTTCAGCATCTCTTTGTCCAGGCTCCGATCCAACACCAGCTCCTTCAGCCGCGTTTTCTCATCCCGCAATTGTTTCGCTTCCTGGCTTCGCTCACGTCCATTCTCCTGTACTTCGCTTTCCAGGCGTAGATCGTGCGCTTCGACACCCGCACTTCCCGCGCCACGCCTTCCGCTTTGCGTCCCGTTTCCAATTGTTTCAGCGCTCCAATCATCTGCGCTTCCGTGTGATTGCTCCTCGACATACTCCTTCGCCTTTCGTTCGCTGAGATCATACTCAGCTTTGTGCGGAATCAGGGGAGCAGGTCATCCCCTTCAGACCTTCAGGGCGCAGTTTGCGGAACAGGCCAGCACCCTATTTGTGAGGGATTTTGAGCGCTATGTGGACTTTACGATACTTCGGACTAGAACTGGCGGAACGTCCGAAACTGTAATAAAGTAGCGGAAAAGGAAGCAATCAGGGCGACCGGGGTTTCCACGAAAGGCGGCGGTTCACGATGGCACATTGGGTGGCTGTTTTTCTCTTGGTGAGTATCCTCCAAAGCCACGATGGCGGTCAGAACCCCGCAACACAGAGCACTGTTCCCGACAAAGACACAGGTCCTCTAAATTACTACGCGAATGCCCATCCGTACTTGGAAGAACCATTGGAACGCCTCCGCGAGCTGATTCCAGAACTGAAGGAGCTTCAACCTATTCCGGATCAGAAAGAGCTACCCATTATCTTGCAGAAAACGGGGCAGCGAGTGGACGATTTCACCAACAACATGGTCGACCTGATTGCTCGCGAGACAGTCGGGCAGGAGGCACGAAACTGGAGATCAGACCTTCTCGGTAGCCAGCTAGTTGTAGACAACTATTTGATACTTGCTCACAACAACGGCTCCAAAACAACCATCAGCGAATCTCGTTTGGACCTGCACGGGAATGTCCCGAAACAAACACAGGGGAAAGAACCGGGGCAAGGGGTCTTTACGCCGGGATACCGCGTCAGCTCCGGCTTCGCCTCGAGCACTATTTATTTCGCGACGAGCCAGCAACCGGGCTCGACATTCCGCTGCCTTGGGACTGAAAGAATTGATCAAGAAGATACATATGTCGTAGCGTTCGCCCAGGGGCCCGACGCCACCACGGCTGTCACAATGCGAGGACCAGGAGGAACTGAAGTACAGATGTTGGTGCAAGGAGTCGCATGGGTGGACAAGAGTAGTTTCCAAATTATTCGATTGCGAACTGATCTTCTCGTGCCCCGCCCTGAGATTGGGCTGAATCGGCAGACAACGGAATCGACTTTCAGCTTGACGCGCATTCCTGAGGTTCGGACGCCTGTGTGGCTCCCGAGCAGGGTTGAAGAATACATTCAAGAGGCCGATCCCCAGATGCGAGCTCTCAAATTCAGGAATAGTTACGTTTTTACCAACTATCAGCGCTATTTGAGCAACGAAAAAGAGAACAACGCTGATGTCGCCGTTAAGAAGAGCCCGAGGATTTACGATGGGAATGCTCGTCCCACATACTTGGACGAACCACCGCAAAAGCTTGCGAAGCTTATCCCTGAATTGAAACAGCTTCGACCTGAAGCCGACCAAGAAGCGTTGCCCATGATTCTGCAGAAGACGGGGCAGCGGGTGGACAGTTTCTTTCGCGATACCCCGAATCTAATCGCTGACGAATATGTCAGAGAGGAAGAAATACGTAGCATTGGCGCCGAGGATAATATTGGAGCCGACTATAGCACTGGCGCCAATCATAGCATTGCCGTCGACCGTGTAGCTCAAGAGATTAGAGACGAATATCTAATTCTTCTTCATGGTGATAGAAATGAGGCGCAATTCGATGAATACCGTATGGACAAAAAGGGCAACCGCATTAATGAACTGAGCACAGGTGGCCCCAAGTCACGATTTTTTATTACTCACGGCTTTGCCTTGAGCTGTGTCTATTTTTCGACGGCGTTCCAATCGGAGTCGACATTCCGCTACCTTGGCGAACAGCGGATTGGCAGCCAAAACACTTATGTCGTGGCGTTCGCCCAGCGAGCTGGGCATGCCACCATGAGTGAGACGGTGAGAGGATCGGGAGGGGCTGAGGTACAGATCCTGGTGCAGGGAGTCGCATGGGTGGACAAAAGCAATTTCCAAGTCATTAAACTACAGACCGATTTTCTCGCTCCCCACCCCGAGGTCGGGCTTGATCGGCAAACAACAGATGTCACTCTGAGTGAAGTCCGCCTTCGCGACATTGCATCACCGTTGTGGCTGCCTAAAATGGTAATGGTCAACATCAGATTTTACGGGTTAGATTTTAGGAATGAGCATCACTATGCTAATTATCGACAGTATCGTGTGTCCTCCAAGATTATTTTGCCGCACTAACTTCCTGCAGCCGTTGCCCTATGGGAGGATGCTCGCTTGACGATCTACGAAAGTACCTCGACCCAGAGGTCAAAGCGCTCAGCTACGATGCTGCGGGAGGCGATCTCGTCGACGCTCTCGAAGATGCTCTATCGTCGGATGACGGCCGACTGATGCCGGTTCTGCCCGACCTTATCGGTGAAGCTGTCGTGGTGGAGCAGCTTAGAACGCTTTCGAATGTGCCTCAGGGAGAATTCATCAGTCGCTGGTTCGACAGGGCGCGCACTCCTGTTGCCGAGACTCTCGTCAGAGCGACCCAAGACTACCTTGCTGAGGAAGCCCCGATCAGATGGTTACGACACATCATGAAAGAGAGCGCGGATATTGAAACTCTCTTTCAGATTTCTGCCGTTCTACCCGAAAGCTCAGTCCGACTACAGGACCTCAGTTTCAGCATTCACGACCAGATCGCCCAGGGGTTGGGTACAGGTGGAAAGGGAAAGACGCTATTCCAAAACCTCAGAGTCGTTGAGAGTCTTTCCAGACTTGCTAAGTCCTGTGCTCTGTCTGGCAGACACGAAGAAGCCTTACTGGCAGGAAGAAATCCAGAAGAAGCACATCAAACCCGCCGCAGAAGCGGCTGGCCTGGGCACCGGAATCGGTTGGCATACATTCCGACACACATATCGGACGCTCCTCGACGAAACTGGAGCGCCGATGAAGGTGCAGCAGGAGCTAATGCGGCACGCCAGTATTCAGACGACCATGAACGTTTATGGGCAGGCTCTATCGAGCACGAAGCGCCAAGCAAACAGCAAAGTCGTTCAGATGGTGCTCAAGCCGACAGTCTCGGTGCAGACAAATGAAAAAGGAGCCGACGTTACGGCTCCCTGATCAATTGCGTTTTTTCTTATTGGGGGTTTTTGGGGGTTTCTCGGTTTAACCCAAATTCCCGTAAGCTTATGATTCCTTTGGTTGCGGGGGGTGGATTTGTTCCCCAGTCGTATATTGATTCCGTGCAACTTGCTGATTCTACGATAGTCCCAAATGCCAAGAAAGGTTACAAAGGCAAATCCTTCATTCAGTTTTCATTCAGCTTGTGCTTTCGGCGTTCTACAAGAATTCTGGCCGCAGCCGGCCCCCTGGGTTTCCGCAACGCGTCGCGACGAGTCGTGGGCTTTCATGATGGCGGCTACGTCTGCCGAGATTTACCTCTGGAAAAGTCTCTTCGGCCACACACATTATCCTTTAAATGTTATTGAGGCGCAAAATTGGATGGAGTACGAACTGACCGGCTTTTGGAGCTGTTGGTCTGTTAGATTCGCTGTCGCCCAGCTTCCGTGCCCGTCACAACAAAGGTATGACCGTGCAGATGGATGGGGTGGTGATCCATGCCAATGTTGACCACTCCAATGCGCACCCGACTGCCGAGTCGCACAAATTAGCGGGGTGGTCATGGGGCTCACGACACCATTTAATGTCAGCCAGTTCCAATCCGTGTTGGCGGTGTTCGGTACTGTGTTTATTCGGCAGCACGGCCCACTCTTGCAGCACGACTCCAAAATCGTGATCTACCGCAGGAGTGTGCGCTTGCTGGGGATGAAGAATAAACAAACCGACCATTCCCATCATCTGCTGCATGGGCGAATGCGAGTGATAGAAGAAGGTGCCGTTCTGATGGACTGTGAATTCGTATGCGAACCTTGATGCAGGCGCGATTGGCTTCTGGGAGTATGGCATTCCATCCATGGCGTAAGGGATTTCCAGGCCATGCCAATGGATTGCGGTCGATTCCGGCAGATGATTTTCCAGAATTAGGCGGACACGATCGCCCTGGTTCACCTGGATTGTGGGGCCCGGGCATGAGCCGTTGAAGTGCACCAGGCTGCAAGTCCCGATGAGCACCGCCGTGCAACGTTGATTTGAAGACATTGCACCTGGAGGAATGAATTCATCCCTCCAGAACAGGAATCAGCCTATCCAGATCGTCCACGGTGGCATCTGGCGTGACACCCAGTTCATCTTTAGGAAGATTCCACCGGTTGACCCAGCACGTCCAGAACCCAAAGCTTTTGGCCCCGGCGATATCCCAAAAATTCGACGATACAAAGGCAATCGCACTATCGGGCACGCCCAGATGCTGCGAAACCAACCCATACACGCGCGGACTTGACTTATAGATCTTTACTTCGTCAGCGCTGATCACATCGCTAAATATGCCTGTCAGACCCGCGTGCTTCACTGCGGCAGCGAGCATCTTCGGCGAGCCATTCGACAAGATGGCCAGCTTATATTGCGACAATTTGCTCAATGTCGCCTGCACCTCAGGAAATGTTTCAAGGTGCAGATAAGATTCCATCAACTCTTGGCGCGTCTCGGGAGGGCACTCAAGGCTGAGACTACGGCACGCAAATGTCAGGGCCGATTCCGTCACACTCCAAAAGTCTTCGTACCGTCCAACGAGGCTGCGCAGCCAGGTGTACTCCAGTTGCTTGGTGCGCCATAGCTTGCTCAGTTCAGCGCCCTGGCGGGGGAACTTGCGGTCGCAAAGTGCGATCACCGAATGCACATCGAACAACGTACCGTAAGCGTCGAAAACTAGAGCTTGTGTGCAGAGTTTCACCGTGGCTCGCTCCTCATCGATTTCAAACGGATGCGATTGCGGATCAATCCGCGCTGCGAATCAGGTAGCGAGGGCCGACTTCTCACGAAGGGTCTGCGGCTTCGGGGCTCTCCTCCTCCACAAATAGCCAATTGCATAATCGACAGAGATTTTTCCCGGGCCAAAGACGAGAATAAGCACGGAGGCAAAGAGGAATGTATACGCGTCGGAGGCATAGAACTTGCCGGGATCCGAGAAGATGGAAAACAACGCCTCGCGGTCGGCTGTGATGTAGGCTACCAGCATATCGATCGTGAGCGGTAGTGCGATGATTCTAGACCCGAGGCCCAGAAACAGTAAGGCTCCGCCCACAAGTTCAAGCGAACTGACGAAGTATGCGTTGAACGCCGGTAGCGGTATCCCCAAACTCGTGAAAAACCCCACGACCTTGGGAATGTGCATTAGCTTACCGAGTCCAGTCTGAAAGAATTGCCAGCCCCAGTAGAGGCGAACGGCAAGGAGCAGCGGGGATTGCAAAGAAGAGAACGCCCATTCAAAAAGCGAATATGCTCGCGCACCAGCATCGATAGTCTTGCTCACAATTGTCTTCCTGACGCGAAACTAGCGTCCTGGTCTGTAGAGTTGGGGGCGCAAAACCAACCCAGGCTCGACCAGTTCTCAAACCAACCTTGCACTGTAGTGAGCAGCCTATTCTCTTGAATGTCTTGTCCCTCGAAAGCCTGCGTCACTGCGATCGAGAGGCTCTTACCCTCTCGCAGAGCTTTGAGAAACTTGAAAGCTTCAGGCTCGATTCGTTTGAAGTAGATTGAATCGTCGACGCGGTGCACTACCAAGAAAATCGCCTGGGGCTTCTGACGCGCGACTTTGCGCAGGTGGGTTCGCTTTCCGCGCTGCGAAACCGCGTTACTGGCCATCTCGCTGTCAGAGTCATCCTTCCTGAGAGCAACCAGCAAATCATCTACTGCGTAATGAACGCTAAGCAGTTGAACGTATGGTTGGAGTCTGAAACGCGGATCCGGATCCGAAGCTAGAACATCTCCAGGGACCAAGACCGGTTCAGCCGCACCGTCGAAAGCTTCGATTTCAGCCCATTCTAAGCGAACCATATCCAGCGCCAAGCCTGCGCGCGGTTGAAGGTGTTCCGGATGGCTTCGTAACCACCACTCTAAGCGAGAGCCCAGGTTTCGAAGAGTAAATGACTCAGAAGGACACTTGATAAGGTAGCCGCTCACGTCGCCCTGAACTTCGGTCAGTGCGGGGAGTTCTTTGCCTTCGGTTTGCGCGATGTCTTATCTCGTGATTTGCGGCCGAGCCTCTGCGCGCTCGATGGATTCCGCCTGTAGATGTACTTCTCGATAGCGGTCAAGCGAAGATGACTGCTATGTCGATTTACAAGGTCCTAAGAAAAGCCGAACGATTCGGCGTCTCATTCCGTGTTTGCGACTCGAAAGGTGCTGGAGTTGGATCGTGCGATCAGTTTCTGACGGAGTTGAGCCTGCGCGATTGTTCTGTCTACACGCAACGCGCTTACGCGATTGGCCTCGCGCACTTCTTCAGTTGGCTGCACACGTCGGGAGGTGATCCCGACCACGTCACGCGTCAGATCGTTGGCAACTACATCACTGAGTTCGCACGGGGCGCGAGGCAAGGAGCTGTCAGCGCGCACTCCGCGCAGAAGCCACGCCAGCCACGCACGATCAACCATCGGCTGAGCGTGCTCGCGTCCTATTTTGACCACTGCATTCGCCGCGATAGCGAAGATGGACGCGGCCCTTGGAAGGGTCGAATCAACCCAGCCTCCGGCAACCCTCTCACCGAGGAACTGCGCCATGGGATGATCGGGCGTGACTTGCCGGCGCGCCAGCGACAACGTGATGGATTCCGTCGCCGTATTCCGAGAACGCTCCCGAAGATCCTGGAGCCCGCGGCGATTCAGAAGCTGATCGACAGCGCCGGTTCCTATCGCGACAAAGCGATTCTGACATTGCTCGCGCGCGCTGGTCAGCGCATCGGCGATTGGAGTCCAGTTGCTGGCCGACACGGGATCTTGGGCATGGAACTGGAGGATGTCGACCGCAAACGGCGCTTCATCACCGTGCGCCTGAAGGGCGCGCGGGACCAGCACCGTGTGCCCGTCACCGACGATTTCTGGCCGATTTACGAAAAGTACCTGCGCACCGAACGCCGCGCGGCGCCGGACGTTCATGCCATTTGGATCGCTTCTCGGAAGGGTCAAGGCAAACCGCTTCGCTATGCGAGTTTCGAGTCGGCCCTGCGCTACATCGGTCGAAAGGCAGGCATCTCGGTTCATCCGCACCTATTCCGTCACACGCTCGCGCAGGGCGTACTCGACACCACCGGCAACATCAAGGTCGCCCAGGAGATTCTCGGGCATTCACACCTGAGCACGACAGCCGATCTGTACCTGCGCGTCGATCAGCATGCGATGGTCACTGCGTTAGCGGCGGCGAAGTCCAGCACCGAGCAAGCCAAGAAGCACCACTCGTGGCCATCAGCTAGAGCTGTACAGTACGTCTTCGCTTATGACGATGAAACGATCTCGGAACTGGAGCGTGCCATTGCCCAAACTTCCGCGGTCAAGTCACCCGGAGGAGATTCTTGACGGGGGCGTTGATGCCTGGCGCCACATCATGCCGCGCAAGTCGTAGTGACTTGCGCGGCGGCCTCTGTGGCCCTGCAGTTTATAAACTCGGCGGCACGTTGTGCATGGGCAGCGGCGGTGAACACTGCTCGGTTGTCAGCAGCCAACACTTTCAGCCAGGTTGCGATATAGGATGCGTGATCTTCGCGCGGTTCCAGGGCAAGTTCCAGGTCGGCGCACAGGAACGCGGCCCCGAGTTCGGCAACCAGTTCCTCGACAGCGTAACCTTCGCTTCCGAAGCGATGCCCGCCGAAGTCACGGTCGAGCCGGGTCTTGCTGCCTGTCCAGTGAGTACACTCATGGGCAAGGGTCGCGTAGTAACTGTCTGCGTCTTGGAAACTCTCGAAAGGCGGCATCTGGATCGCATCGGCGGCGATGCTGTAAAACGCACGATTTCCGCCGTGTCGGATGGTTGCTCCCAAGGCTGTGAAGGACTTTTCCGCGTGCTCGATGCGGACCACAGGGTCCGGGTTAGGTGCGGCTTTCGCGTAATAAATTTCCGGCAAGCCTTCGATCTGCTCTACGTTGAAAAGGGTGTATCCCTTAAGGAATGGGATTTCCCGATCGATTTCGTCGCCCGTCTTTTCGTCGGTTTCTTTTCGCTTGATGCTGTCCGCGTAGACGACAAGAGAGCCTTTCTCGCCCTTACGGATGTGGGCGTCAAGTTCCGATGCCTGTTTGAAGGTCATCCAGATGGGCGCCGCGAAGTTCTGCGCCAGGGCGCTTGCCCACAGCGAGAGAACATTGATTCCGCTGTAAGGCTTTCCGTTGTGGCGGAGTGGACGCGTAATCCGTCCTGCCGCATGTTCGGCATTCCACGGCCGTACCCAAGGCCTGACGCCCTTTTCCAAGTGGCTGACGATCTGGTTGGTAATCCGGGTGTAGATGTCCTGCTTTTCGGTTCTCTGCATTGTCTTTCTCCTTTACGAGCGTTTAAAAAACTTCATTCCCTCGTAATGGAGAGGTGTTGTGCGGAGCGGCCCGAGCAGTCACAGGGCAGCCGGTTTATGGCTGGCGACAGCTTTACCCTTGACGGCGGAAAGGGCCGTCTCTGCTATGGGTTTCGAACGAGGGAATGAGGGGTTTAAAACGCGGAGAGAACAAGGAGGCTATTAAAGAAGATGACGGCATTCCAGAAAGCAGAGGCGCTGGCGGGTCAACGGTACGATCGAGACAAGCTGCTCGCTGTGGTTGACGAGGTCACCACGCATTTCCGTCTGCCGAACAGATTCGAGAGGTCGAAGATGCGGGCGGTCTGTCGATACCTGGCCGATGCTCTTGATAGTTGCATCGGATCAACTCTACAACAGCGCTGGAACGATTTCGAGAAGAGGTTCTGGCCGAAGTGGAAGGCTGGCGTCGAGCGTCGCGGCCGGGAGTATTGGACTTGGGGTGCACGCGTCCTGATTTCTGCGCGGATGATCGCTCCGAGTCTGGACATGTTGTCCGACTTGCGTGTGAACCAGTGGATCGCGCATTTGCCCGAAGATCACCCGCTGGCACAACAGCACACATCGCTTTTGCAAGCGACCGATTCGATCACATGGACGTCGGCTCACAGCCGCCAGCTGGCGGTTTCCAATGGACTACGGATTCTACTCGTACGCGGTTATGACAGCCTCCACCATATAAAGGATGACGATCTGAAGTTGCTGTCGGTTCGCTGGTCGAAGGGGACCGACGCGCTGGATGCTGCACTCTGCACGCTCGGTGTGTTTTCTCGGACACCGAAGCGGGGCTCTGCCCGCCACGGCAGGAGACAGCGGATGACGGCACCAGAACTGGTCGAGAACGCTGGAGTGCCAGATCGTTTCAGGCAGGTCATGATTCTGTATCTGGAAACATACGAGGCCCGAGTCAGCGATGTCTATCGGACGCTGCGACATAAAGTCATTGCCCTTTCACATTTTTGGCGATTCATTCAGGAGAGGCATCCCGACGTTCAGCGGTGCTCCCAGATTCTGCCGCGCCATGTCCGCGACTACATCCCGCATGTGATCGCACGTGCTCGCGCTGTTCAGCGTGGCCCCGGAGCCGGCGACGAAGTGCGTCCGACAGCACACAGCTGGCTTGTGGACCTGCGCGTTTTCTTTTCCGACCTCTGCGCCTGGGCAACCGAACCCGACTCTCCCTTCAAGCGCTTCGCTCCGCGCACGATTCCAGCGACGCGCCACACGTTTCTCGGGTACGGTTTCGACAAAGCACGGGAACGCACCCGAGCTCGCATCACAGCGACGGTACTTGATCTGGAACGCGAGATGCCGAAGATTCGCGCCTTCGCTCTTCAGCGGTGGAAAGCTGCCGTAGCGGCGCCCAAGGTCTCAACCACGCGGGGTTACCCGTGGTCAGATGAGGTGGACACGTTCTGGGATTGGGCCCTTCTGGAACTGCTCGTGCAGAGCGGCTTGCGCATCGAAGAGGCGAGCGAACTGACCACGCTCGATATTCTCAAGAGAAAGATGCCCGATGCTCGCATCTACTACTTGCTGCACATCAAGCCGTCGAAGTTCGATCGCGCTCGTGTCATCCCCATCGACGACGGACTTGGTCGTGTCCTAGCTGAGATCATCCGATACGTAAAACGCTTCTACAACAGCGAGTCCGTTCCGGTTTGCGATCATTGGGACCTGCAGGAGAAGCGCCCTCGCCCTCCAGCGCCGTACCTGATCCAGGGTATTCGCCATCCCAGCACCGCTGGTATTCAGACTATTCGCAGTCGCATCCGCGAGATCTCGATCGACGCTGGAGCTCGCCGCTCAAACGGCTCTCCTCTCGTGCTGCTGCCACACGATTGCCGGCGCGTCTTTGCATCCGAACATCTGAACAACAACACGCCTGTGCACATCATTCAAGCGCTGCTCGGTCACGCCTCTCCGGACACCGTGATGATCTACGCCAAGCTCTACCCAAGTCAGCTCATCGAGGACTATCGCAAGACCGTGCGCAGTCTCTATAACGCCCACTACGGCGAAGACGGATTGAAAAACCCGACCGCGGAGGAATGGGCGGCCTTCACTGCGAGCTGCAACCTGCGCGATATGGGCACGCACCTCTGCGCCCTGCCCACCGGAGAGCATTGTCCGAAGGGATTGATCTGCCTCGGCTGTGCGCATGCGCAGCCGAAGAAAAGTGCCGTGCCGATCTTTCGACGCATGCTGGCAAGTCACGGGCGCAGCCTGGTGGCTGCGCGAGGTCACAGCGAACCTGCCGGACAGATCGCCGCCCGCGAGATGGAGATTGTCAGGATCAAGGGAGCCTTGCAGAGAGCAGAGGAATTGAGCGATGACGTGGCCGCTGCTATCGAACGAGCTCTCTGAAGTCCGATAATTCAGGGACTGTGAGCGTCAGAGGAAGACATCTGGTACAAAAACAATGTGGATGCACCTGACAACTTTCAACCCGCCTACAAAGTGCGCGGTTGGCTTCCGATTTCAGTCTTGCCTTTGACGGCTGTGGCCTGCCGGAATCTGGCTGAAAGATGGTCTACAGCCGTTTGTCGAGCGAGAAATGAAGGCACAGCACGCGCAGATGTGGCTCGACCAGGCACGGCTGTCAGTGGCGGAGACCCAGACACATATGTTTTCGGGTAAAGGCGATCCCCAGTGGGACTCCGCATCACTACTTTCCGTGATGTGGAACCAGTGGAATGCGGTCTTCCGCAAGACGCTCGGCCAGGCAGAGCGCACACTGGTTAGTGAACTTCGAGACGTTCGGAACCGTTGGGCGCATCAAAAGCCCTTCTCCAGCGACGATGCCTACCGCGCCCTCGATTCTGCAGGTCGGCTCCTGACCGCCGTCTCGGCGCCGCAAGCCGAAGAGGTCGAAAAGATCAAGATGGAGTTGCTGCGTGTGCGCTTCGACGAGCAGGTGCGCAGCGAGAAGCGAAAGACTGCTGGTACCGCTATCGAGAGCGAGGCAACCGGCGGTGACGATGCACGGAAGATCGGCAAGCTCGGCGGACGCGCACTCGTACTTGTCCTATCGATGTTGCTGGTCGCCTCCGTGTTCGCCATAGCCGTGGCATCCCCCCTGTTTGCACGCCTCAACATCGATAAGAGCGTTGTCGCACGGCTGAACGAAAGCACCGCGGCGCACGAGATCGGTCAAGCCTCGGCGCCGTCATTTGCGCAGTGGTTTAGCGATCTGGTGCCCTCGAACGCCTTTAAGGCGGCAGCGGAGGGTGCGCTGCTGCCACTAGTCGTTGTCTCCGTTGCCTTCGGCCTGGCTCTCACGCGGATCGAACGCCAGCGCCGTGCGAGTGTTGTGCAGTTCTTTCATGGAATCGCGGATGCATTCCTCATTCTCGTGAGTTACGTTGTGGAGTTCGCTCCCATCGGCGTATTTGCCCTCGCGGTTCCGCTGGCGGCGCGCATGGGAGTTGGAGCAGTAGGGGCCCTCGCCTTTTACGTCGCTACTCTTTCAGCGGTTCTTTTAGCATTTATGGTAATGATTCTGTTGCCCGCCGCAATGTTGTGGGGACGCCTGCCACTGTCGCGTTTGGTGAAGGCAGCGGCGCCCGCACAGTCAATTGCTTTCGCGTCTCGCTCTTCGCTGGCGGCGCTCCCGGCAGTCTACGAAGGGGCGCGCGACGTGCTCGCCTTACCAGAAGACATCTGTGATTTCTTTCTGCCGCTGGCGGCTTCCATATTCCGTGTCGGCGCGATAACAACCCAAGTAGTGGGCCTTTTGTTCCTGGCGAAGCTGTACGGGCTTGTGCTCAATCCCTGGCAACTCGCGACGATCAGCGTAACTGCTGTGGCAACGAGCCTTACTGTGCCGGGTGTACCGGGAGGAGGAATCATCGTCATGGCGCCTCTGCTGACGGCGGTGAATCTTCCAGCGGCGGGAATTGGTATTCTGCTCGCGGTCAATCCGATTCCTGACTCGTTCAGTACTACAGCGAACGTGACGGGCTGGCTGTGTGCCGGCACCATGTTGAGCCGTGGTGCGGTTGCGAGGTCGAAAGAGAGCGTCGCGCAGTCAGCCGTGGTTGCTAGTAACCACGAACGAATCTGATCCCAGCGCCGCCGGGTACGGTTATTAGACTTGCCTAAGTAATCGACGCAATGTAGAAGATTTATGTCCCGCACGCTGTCTGCGTTGGCCGGTTTTGAACTGATAGTCGTTGGCCGCTTTTGCGGTGATCACCGAGGCCATGTTGCAACGATATCCGGATCAATTGGGCTACTAGCCTTTGGGTGGGGCTTGGTGTATTGCTCTACCAAGTAGAGCATTTTGCGGCTTCCGTGCCGCGTCCGGGTGTTAAAAGTATGGGCTGCCATTTTCTATGACCTCACAGTGCTAAGGGTGCAATGATCTGATTCCAGCCATCTGTGAGCGCCGTGCCAATTACGATGTCTCGCACTTTCGGCAACAGCTCTCTCAGGGCGCTATAGCCAAGTTCTTTCCGGTACTGCAACTGCCCAACGATGATGCCGGGATGAATTTTCATCGTATGCGCGAATTGAATAACTCTTTCGCGGGAATAGTAAGGCCCAACGCGGCTAATGAATGACCACATCTCACTTCGAGGAACTAGAATATCGGCTGCTCTTTCGTTCGCCAGGCGCTCGGTTTCGTCTTCAACGAGGGTCACGGTGATCCCCCTCATCTCGTCGATCAAGTCGGTATCAACCGAAAGTGCGTCGCCAGCTCGAATGTGGGCATATTCATGCATGACTGTGAACCAAAATCCATCGATGCGGTCATGGCGAATCGAAACGGCGATTGCCGGTTCTTCTTCGCTCAACCAAAAAGATGCCCCGTCGATTTTCACTCCGGGAAGAGGTTCGATCACAACGAACCGGATTCCAAACTCAGAGAAAATCTTTGGCAGATGCCGGGCCTCTTTGGGATAGGCAGCCAATTGACGAAGTTTTTTCGCCAACGCAGTTAGGCGCTCGGAGCGGAAGGGAGCGACGATCATAGATGCCGCCAGTTGCCGTGCACGGAAACACCATGCTTTTTCAGCGGGGTTTAAGTTCACAAGTGCGACGGTACGCTTCGTCGCGACCGGGAAAACAATGTCGGCGTCCAAGGAATCCGCTCCGAAGAATTTTTTCAATTCGAATTCCAGTTCCAAAGGATCTGCCGTGAGCGCGAGCCAGCCCCGACGTTGCATGTCCCTCACGGGAGCCACGTCGTACAGCCGGGCCATCTTGCCGACGCTGCTTACATCGGTCCCTGGCGTAGACAATTTGTGCAGACTGTCCCACTTTAGCCACTCCGCAGGGGCATTCCCGAAGGCGGCGGCAAGTCTGGTAGCCATCTCTTTGCTGATATTCACCTTTCCCGTAAGGACGAGATAGACTGTCTGGCGGCTGACCCCGAGGATCGCGGCAAGCTCTCCCTTCGACCAGCCCTTTTCCTCTAGCTTCTGCTCCAAAATCTTGCCCGGATGGATAGGGCGGTTGTCGAATAGACTGGGACCGTTCATAAACCCCACCATACATGGGGTTTGTAAAAATGTAAAATACTATTGTACATTTCGGTTTACAAAGCGTAGCCGAGCGAGGATAATGGGGATAATGACTCCTTGTGTTGGGCGTCTCGGCGATCAGGGAAACCTGCGAGCTTGGGGCACAATGCAGCGGCGAGGCGAAAGTCTCGATTGAGCGGAACGGGCCTAACGGAACCTTCGCTGGGGACAGACCTGACGCGTCCGATTCTAAGCTAGCCGTAGCCTTCACCTTTCGGGGCACCTGTTGGGCGGCTGGCAGCTTTAATATTGCGGGCGGGGAGGGGCCGGGGTCGCGGAACTTGCCCAACGGCCTAAAAAGTTTAGGCTTATAGGGAGAAACAGATGATGCGAACCTCATGCAAAAACGTGCCAATTCGGCGCGGCGGCAGTGGGTGAGCCGGAAGGCTTTTCTGCTGGCACTGACCCTTGTGTTGGGCGTCTCGGCGATCAGGGAAACCTGCGAGCTTGGGGCACAATGCAGCGGCGAGGCGAAAGTCTCGATTGAGCGGAACGGGCCTAACGGAACCTTCGCTGGGGACAGATGAGATGTCGGACGGGTCAGGCGTACCAATAGGACCCAAGAGACAGGAACTAGACCTGTCCCTGCAAGTTCGAAAGCGACGGATCGTGGAAGGCGCGTGGCTTGCAATCAAGCGAAACGCGAGAACGTCAAAGTCCCAAGACACGAAGAACGAAATAGCCGCGTTCGAGGCAGACCTCTCGACGAACCTGCGGCGGCTGAGTCGCGAGCTCCAACAACACAAGTTTGTGTTCCCTCCGGCACGGGGAATCAAAATCCCCAAGGATAAGAAAGACAAGTCCAGCTTCCGTCCCCTCGTCGTTGCTAAGGTTGAATCTCGTATTGTGCAGCGTGCTGTTCACGATGTGTTGATTTCGGTCCCCGCCCTCCAGAAGTTTGCGTGTACGCCTTACAGTTTTGGGGGCATCAAGAAGAAAAAAGACGATGACATGGCAGCAGTGCCTGCTGCCATTCATGCTGTGCTTGATGCAATCGGTGGTGGCTGTAAGTTTGTCATCCGCTCAGACATTGCGAAGTTCTTCACCCGCATCCCGAAATCGGTCGTCACAAAGATTGTTACGGAGGCCGTGGAAGACACGGCTTTTGTCGCGTTGTTTACGCGGGCAATCACGGTCGAATTAGAGAACATGACGCAGCTGCGCGAACACGCCAACGCGTTTCCCATAGAAGACATCGGCGTCGCTCAAGGGAATTCCCTTTCCCCGTTGTTGGGCAATCTTTTTTTGTATGAGTTTGATTTAGAACTGAATAAGCGGTCGGATGTTCGATGCATCCGTTACATCGATGATTTCATCATTCTCGCGCCCAGCAAAGAAATAGCTGAAAATACTTTCGCCAAGGCGGTGCACATGCTTGAAAAGCTCGGCATGAGTGTGTCAGGCGATAAGACACATAGGGCCGCGATAGAAGAGGGATTTGAGTTCCTGGGCATCGATCTTTCTAATGGGTTTATCAGGCCTTGCAGGAAGGCTCAGGAGCGAGTGCTCGCGTCCATAGAATCGACGCTCATGGCAAGTCGAGAGGCTTTTCGAGAACACAGGAAAACAGGAGAGCTTGCGAATGCCCTGTCTCTGCTTGAGTCATTTGAGAAAGTGCGCGGTGTGATGCAAGGTTGGGGCAAACATTATCGATTCTGCAATGATTCTAAGTGCTTCGAGCACCTCGACCAGCGTGTGTTGACTTTGATAAGGAGTTATCTTGCAGCATACCGCGAGGAGCGAGACAAAACGGACGATGCGGGCCGCTGGCGTCTCCTCGGAATTGAGGCACTCGCCCAAATTAAGCGGGAGCCATTTGTTTGGCCCAAAAGGAAATCGTGAAGCGATAGTCACGGAGATGGGCAGGTTTGTCGTGAGCGAAGAGGCTGATCTTCCCAGCGCAAATATTCGTGGGACTTACTATCGATTATCGCGTTCTTCTTCACGGGTGAAGATTAGGCGATTCTCGCTGAGGACGGCTGACAGATGCTCGGTTCTCCAGTTGCCGGCGGGAGCGTTTAAGTTCGTCGGCTATGAGCTTTTCGTCCGGAAGGATAGTCGGTCGGTTCGGAGTTCTTTGCTTTCTCCAGCATCGCGGCTTTGGTTCTGTGAGAGGGCGATGCGTTCGTAGAATTGACTGGCGATCTGGCGGTCCAATTGCCGGACGGACCGCCCCAGCCGCAGAGCCTCGGCCTCATAAAAAGTTCGGGCCTCCGGGCCCTTGACGGAGACCAGTCGCACCTAGGTAAGGCGCGTGCGTTCAGACTTGGGCAGAGCGGTCGTGCTTATGAGCACGCCGGATGACTTGCTTTTGGAGGCGGCGTTAATGTGATAGGCTACCGCCTATTGACATCTACGCAAACGATAGGTTATGATCTATTTCAATAACCGATAACAATAGGCTGTAACCTATGACAAAAGCAAGACTTGCCGCCCAATCCCGCTCGCAACTCGATGAACGCTTCCGGGAACTAGGGCCGGCGAAGCGCTATACCCCGCCCGTCCGCGGCTGGATCAAGGCTCTCCGGGAGGCGCTCGGTATGTCAACCGCGCAGCTCGCGAAGCGGCTGGGGATCAGGCAGCCTTCACTGGTGGCGCTCGAACAGTCGGAAGCAAAGGGCACCATCGAGCTGGCGACCTTACGCCGCGTAGCCGAGGCGCTCGACTGCACGCTTGTCTATGCGCTCCTGCCCAACAAACCGCTGGAAACGACGCTCCGCGACCGCGCGCGCGCGTTCGCGCGGCGGCGCCGGGGTCCGGTCGAGCACTCGATGTTGCTGGAGGACCAGAAGGTGACGGCCAAGGACGACGAAGCGCGCCTCGATGAAATCATGCGCGAGACGAATCCACGACTGTTCTGGGATTAATGCGTGAACGACCTTTTCGAGCAGCCGGACGATGCCACACCGCTGACGCCGGAGGAAATGCGCGAGCTGATCCCTGCGCATATCGCCTATCGGCGTGAACTGAACGAAGCCGAGCAGGAGAACATCTCGCGCGCGCAGGACTGGGCGCTCAACCGCCGTCGTGATCCGCTGAGCGAGAAATTCGTAAAGGATCTGCACCGGTGGATGTTCGGCGACGTATGGCGGTGGGCGGGCAGGTTCAGGATGAGCGAACGCAATCTCGGGATTGTGTTTCATGAGATTCCCGTGGCACTGCGCCAATTACTGGACGACACCAGGGCGTGGATCGAGTACAGAACATATCCGCCCGACGAGATCGCGGTGCGTTTCCATCACCGGCTGGTGCAGATTCATCCGTTCCCGAATGGCAACGGTCGCCACGCCCGCCTCATGGCGGATCTTCTGGTGATGAGGCTCGGGGGCGAGCGGTTTTCGTGGGGAAGCGTGAATCTGCAGGATGCCGGGAGCGTGCGCCAGCGCTATATCGCCGCTCTGCAGGCCGCCGACGATCATGACATCGGCCCGCTCCTGGCATTTGCGCGCTCATAGATTCCTACGGCGATGCGGATCGCCACCTGTGCTCATTTGCGCGAGATTGTAGAACCGCACCTTTCCCGCGCTGGACTGCTTTAGCAGTCGTCAGTGAGTGCCGGCCTGCGCTTGCTTCTTGGCCTGCTTCGCAGCATCCTTGGCACGTTTCTCGTTTTCCCTCATGATTCGCTTAGCCTGCTTGTTCGCGACCTCCAAGCATCCGTTCTTGAATCCGATAGCCGCAACCGTGTCCACTTTCACAGCAGCATCAGGGCTTGTCATCGAGTCGTAAGCTGACTGGCAATCAGATGGTAGGGCGCGGCTCTCTTTTGCAGTCTGCTGACCGAGCGCGTACGCCTGAAATAGCGGCATCAGCGCTTCACGCGCAGCCGCCCATCGCTGTTTAGCAATGACGGCAGTCTTGCATCCCTCGGCAAATGACGGTGAGTTGTAGTGTTCGCCAGCAGTGTTGCAATCTTGCTCGGAAACAGGACGACTCGCAGCCCAGTCGTACCCCGCCTTGTGTCCTATACACTCGGGAGTCTGACAATTCCACTGGTCTTGGGCACAGACCGCTGCGACAGATAACAATAAAAAGAAGCAGACGTGGAGAGCGACTCGGTCACTTGAGTGCGATGATGCGTTGCTGCAGCTTCTCATACTCTTCCTCGTGACTCAAGCTAGTCCACACGGCACGGGCATGGCCAACCTCCAGCAAGAGCATTGAAGCGGCCTTTATCGCCTGCTTGCTCGACTGTGGGTGTGCTCGCGGGTTGATATCCTGCAGGTCCAAATGGTCATTCAATAAGACTTGCGAAGAAAATCCACCATGGACAGGACCGGAGAACTCTTTGTATATCGGCTGAAGAACCGGCGCGAACTTTAACACGTCTGTGGGGCCCTGGAACTCGGGGAAATACCAGTATGCTCCTGATTTGTTCTCCCTGATAAACGCTTCCGCGTCCGGCTTGTCCGTTGCGGAGAGCCGATTAACCAACTTTTCCAGTGCTTCGCGCCCGACCTTTCGTTCAGGGGCCACCTTAACGGGGTCATTAGCGAGCTTCATCCAGAGCGGCGCCAGGTACTTAAACGCCATGTAATTCGCTCGTGCGGGGTCTGCAGTGATGGCACGGCAATTGACAATGTGGTCGAGCATGGTGCGGATGAGAACCGAGGTCAGAGATGTCCAGCCCTCTTCGCAGAGGGTGCGTATTCCCTGATGACACAAAATGGCGGTGTAATGAACGTTCGCCAACACATATGTTGACAGCGGACTTTTTTCGTCGAAGCTGGCGTGAATGTCAGACGAGTACCGGACTACATCGTCGTGCAACGAAGACAATTCCGACGGGAGTGGGAAGCGAGGCACAAGCAGGGTCAAGGTTAGTTGAAGTTCTCCGCGACTGCAATACGAAGGTGTCTCCTTATGCAGGTGATTTCGACATCGTAGACAAGATGAATGAGCCCTGCCAGAATCATCCGTTGCCAAAGTCCTCGCGGACTAAATTCATGGAAGAACAGAAGAATCGCAAAGCAGCCGGTTCACTTTAGCTTTCTGGCCAACTCGAGAAGGAACTCTTCACGCAGCGTATTTGGAACAGCATTTGTCGAGAAATCATTTACGAGTAGCGCAAAACACTCGGCTGCTGCTCTCACTGATTCCAAGGGCTTGCTGGAATCAAAGTCTGAAGAGGATTCCTGTAGGGTCGCGCCCGTTCCCACACTGACAGGCCCAGCCAACTCAACTCCGTATGTGAGTTCCATTTTGTATCGTTTCATTTGTCCGGTCATGGTGCTTTGATTGTAGACCTGCCCTGGCGCGCAAGTGAAGCGGTAGAATCCGGCACGCCAAGGGTTTGGGATTTGCTCTGTAGCAGCACGCGGCAGGCGCCAGCAGCCCCATTTCTCTAGCACCTCTTTGTGAGGTAAAATCCGGGCCGTGCGCGCGACATGAAAAATATAACGCGAGCGGTTCACGGGAAACGATTGTTGAATCCTCTCACTCTTCCGTCTTGGCTTATCGTCGGTAAAGAGGTGGCCGACTATTTTCATCTTGGTTCCTGGATCGTTGAGCGCTCGTCGTGGTTCGCGACCGATGGCGGACGCCTCTTCGTCCTCGCCTTCGCTCTCGTGTGGCTATTCATCGTTACGCTCTGGCCTGAAAATTGGTGGCCTGCTCACGGTCGCGAAATGCATGCTCCCACTCCGGCAATCTCAGTCTCTGAAAGCCAACCATCAAAACTCATCGCACTTCCGCCAGACACTAGTGTTAGGGATTCTGATCCAAAAATAGAAGTAGAGTTCGCCGATGACCGTGGTGCAACGCCTTCTAAGGATTACGCGTATTTCGAGTTAATCAATCGAGGGCAGCAATCGGAAGCAAGATTTGCCTGCATTGAAGATTTCCACATCGGCGGTCACCTTGTCAGATTTCGCAAATTCCCAGCGCCCATTGCGCCATTTGGTAGCTGCGCGAACATTTGTCCATTCGACATCAATCGCCCGGACGGACGCCTCTCAGACATGGACATCTTTCAGATTTTCTATCAGGAATGGGAAAGCCTGCACCGACCACAACTACGCGAATTCACAGTACCGATCAAACTCACATACCAAGATGGGGCGCGCAACTTATTTGAGGTCCGCTGTGATTTGGTCTTCTTTCCGACCGAACATTTGAAACATCCTGAACAGCCGAATGGGGTCAGGGTCATAGCAACTAGGAACCAAAAACTTCGGAAAGTAGCGACTGCTCTGAATCCCATCAATTGGAGCAACTAAAACGTCTCTTGCTCCGAGATGTGACGCCGATATCCACATATTCCACGTTGCCGGGCGCAGCCGATTTGGCTGAGAAGTTCCATTTACTCCGTTTCGTCCCTGCTTGTTTCAGCCACGATTACAATCGACCGAGAAGGAGTAGTCATAATATGAGCGGCCCAACAGCGGTATTCGCGTTTCCTGATCTGTGGGACGCGGCGTACAAGAAGCACGCCGATATATACCAGGCCATCGACAAAGTTCAGCTGGTCGCACACGACCTGATCACGGCCACAAAGGACAGCACAGTAGAACTCGTTCAGCTTATGCGTGCCCTTACCTCCATTAACGTCAACTCTATGTCCGATGTGGTAATTCTTGTGGGAAATGGGCGGGGAGCGGGCGCAATTAAAGTCGCCCGCTCCATGTACGAGGTGTCGGTCACAGCCGAGTACCTTGAGAACAATCCCAACGAAGCGGATCTTTTTTTAGACTTTGCTCACGTGATTGGGTGGCGGCAGTTGCTTCTTGTCGAGAAGACTTCGCTCGGCAAAGTGACGCCGGAGGTTAAGCGAGAAGGTGAGGCGCAGTACAACCGCGTAAAGGGAAAGTTCGAGAAGAACGGGCACGTCCGTTATAGTTGGTCTGAGAAATCGGTCAAAAAGATGGCTGACGAAATAGGAAGGTCCGATCTGTACGAACTGGTCTATGGGCTGTCTTCAATGCTGCATCACGTCAACATTGGTGGACTAATCGGGCACGAGATGAATTGGGACGCTGAGGCACTTCGCATAGGCCACGAAGCGCTATTGCAAACCGTTGCTACACTTTACAATGTCCTCGACACGGCAACAGACACAGGCTTTGGGGGAAAGATCAACGATCTTATAAAGGAATCCGAGCAAGTCTGGCAGGCTCACGTCGCCGAGCGTGACAAGCCAAAGCAACCTTGACGAGTGCCAGTACATGAGTGCGGAACAACTGCCGACTAGCAGGATTAGGAACCTGTGCCCATGAAATTTATCGGTCTTAGGGTCTTCATCGCCATTCTTGAACTGATCGCGTTCGTCCTGATCGTGCCTTGCTTGGTTGTGATCGGCTGGGCGCTTTTTGGCGGCGAACATCCGCTCAGTGGACAGGCGCTGACGCAAGTTGCCATCGCTATCGCCGTAGTCGGCGGTGTGCTGCTCATGGGCATTGTGGTTGCGGCAATGGCGAGCCTACTCAACTTGCTGCTTGCTATTGAGCGCAATACGGCTAGTGCAGCCGAGAACGCGGCCCGAGTCGGGGAAACACAAACGAAGACGGAGACGGAGACGCTCTCCCTCATCCGTCGGTTCCCAAGGCTTCAGAGTTGGCATTTAGGCGCTGCGGTACTCGCCGGAGTGGTACTAGTGGTGATTCTCGTCGAAGCGTTTTCGACGGTGTCAAGTCGTGATGCGCGAGTTAAAGGCGTGGCTGTGGGCAACGTCGCCGGTATGGAGGTTGAGATAGTAGGGCGTGCTGTTGTCGGTTTCAAGCACAGCCAGATACTCGGTGCCGAGATGCGCGTTCGTCT
>Ga0209274_10000361_pt1 | contig 29778 bp, 22 predicted proteins | sample HubBroMetageREF1_FD_188343 | JGI IMG/M metagenome (GOLD analysis project Ga0209274, IMG submission 188343) | Reference soil microbial communities from the Hubbard Brook experimental Forest, New Hampshire, USA - Hubbard Brook CCASE Soil... | ecosystem: Environmental > Terrestrial > Soil >...
TCACCGCCGGCATCGGAACGCTCTTTGAACTCTTCTTTAACGGAATGATGATCGGCGTGATTGGCGTGGCTTGTGGAACGTATCAGTTAAGCATTCCGCTATGGAGTTTCGTCGCTCCGCACGGAGTGCTTGAGCTTCCCGCCATCTTCATTGCCGGAGGCGCCGGACTGCGGCTCGCCCAGGCGCTGCTGTTTCCCGGATTATTGTCGCGGCGGGATTCGCTCGCTGTCGGCGGCACCGAGGCTGTTCACTTGCTGGTGGGCGTGATCCCCATGCTGGTGGTCGCAGGTACGATCGAAGCCTTCTTCTCGCCTTCGTCGGCGCCCGTGTCCTTGAAGTTCGCGGCGGCGGCGGTGCTCTTTTCGCTGCTGATTGCTTATTTGTGGGGTGGGGCGCGAACGACGGCCAAAACGTAGCGCCGCCGTCCCCGCGGCTGTCGCTGGCGTTCTCCCGCCTGGTTGGTAAGACGCACGCGACACGCCGGCGAGACGCCGGCGCTACTAAACCAGGTTTCGTTCTTTCACCGTGAGGTATTGGTTAAGCACCGCTGCCGAGAGCCGTGACGGTTCAACTTCCATGCAGAGAGCACCGCGCTCGCGCAAACGTCCGAGAAGCAATTCGCGGCGGTAAACCATCTCCTGGGCAGCGACCACTTCATACATTGCCGTCGTCGAGTTGGGACTCTGCCGGGCCCGCAGCTTCAGTTCCGGCTGAGCGATCGCGATGAACAGCAGCAGATGCCGCGAAAGCATCTGGCCGGCAGCTTCGATCACCTCTGGGGTCATCGAGCTCTCGGCCAGGTCGGAAATCCAGATGATCAGCCCGCGTTGTTTCTGCAGGGTCAGCAAGCTCGCGGCGGCACGCACGTGGTCGGCTTCCGGCGCTTCCTCGCGAACCACGGCGAGTTGTTCCACGATGTGGCGCATCTGGGCCGCGCCGCGGCCGGGGAGCACTCTTTGCTTCACCGTCCGGCCATAAGCCAGCAGGCCGACCCGGTCTCCTGAATAAATGGCGAGTTGCGCGAGACAGAGGGCCGCATCCACGGCGCGATCGAGTTTGCTGTAACCCGCGGTGCGGGCCCGCATCAGGCGGCCGCAATCGAGCACAATCCAAACCGCCTGGCTGCGCTCCACGCGAAAGGTTTTGGAAACAAGTTTGCCGCGGCGCGCTGTTGCCGTCCAGCAAACGTTGCGCAGTTCGTCGCCTTCGCGATGTTCCCGCAGGCTTTCGAAGTCAGAGCCGATTCCGCGCAGGCGCATCATCCTCATCTGCAACTCGATCTGGCGGCTGCGCGCCAGATAGACGGAATGCTTGCGGGCATGTTCAAAATTAGGATAGACACGAACCGTCTGCTGCAAATCGGCAATAGCCCAGCGCTCCGCCATGAGGAAACGAGACCGGTAACGCAGAAAGACTTTTCCCGTGTGCAGATCGCCGCGCATGCCTGGAGTGAAGCTGTAGTCGTGCGCACGCGTAGCGTGCGCGGGCACATTCAGAGAAAACGCTTTGCTCGTGTGCCAGTTTGATGCCGGCAGTTCATCGTAAGTGTTAACCCAAAGATCGAGGGAAGATTGATTTGCCACCGAGAGGTTCACCTTCGCAGCCACTCCAATCGAAAGTGGACTGTGCCATTCGCGGCGAATGGTGAGTTGTTTCGGACGCGGAAGCCGCAGCCAGTCTCCGAAGAACGCCAGCAGCAAGAGTCCATCCCAAAGCAGCATCGCGTATATGAACGTCCGATTCCATAGCGCGGGAATGATCCACGCCAGGCCGATGCCGGTAAGAAGCAAGAGCCGGGGTCCAGCGCCGCCGCCGAACCGGCCACGAGGCTGGGCCGACGCTTCCACCGGAGGTGGCTCGAGAGGGCGGGGGATGCTCACTTCGGAACCTCTACCGCAGCCAGCACGTCGGTGAGCACGCGATCCGTATCCAAACCTTCGAGTTCCGCTTCGGGGCGCAACACGATGCGATGGCGCAGAGCCGGCAGAACCGCGGCCTTTACATCATCGGGAATCACGTAGTCGCGATCGGCGAGCGCCGCCAATGCCTTGGCCACCAGCATCAGGCTGATCCCGGCTCGCGGGCTGGCGCCGAGAGATACCGAAGGCCAATTCCGCGTCCGGCGCGTGATTTCAGAGATGTAGCCGATCAGCGACTGCTCGACTGTAAGTTGCCGGAGCTCGGAGCGCGCCTGGGTCAGCAGTTCCGGCTCGATGGGTGCAATCTCCACCTGCTCGGTCAGGCTAGCGGGCTGATTGTTGTGCTTGGCAAGAATCTCCAGTTCTTCCTTCGCCGATGGATACCCGATCTTGATCTTCAGCAGGAAACGATCCAGCTGAGCTTCAGGGAGCGGATAGGTGCCTTCGAACTCCACCGGATTTTGCGTGGCCAGAACTGTAAACAACGGCGAGAGTGAATGGCGCACGCCGTCGATGGTGACCTGGCGCTCTTCCATCGATTCCAGCAGCGACGCCTGCGTCCGCGGAGGCATGCGGTTGACTTCATCGACCAGCAGAAGATCGGTGAACATCGGACCCTGGTGCAGAGAGAACGTTCCGGTCTGCAGGTTGAGGATGTTGCTGCCCAGAAGATCGGCGGGCATCAGGTCAGAGGTACACTGCACGCGTTGAAACTTCACGTTCAGGGCGCGGGCGAGCACTTTCACGCTGAGCGTCTTGCCCAATCCCGGGACGCCTTCGATCAATGCGTGGCCGCCGCAAAGCAGCGCGGTGAGTGTGCCGTCGATGAGTTCACTTTGGCCGACGATTACCTTCGCGAGTTCGGTGCGGCCGTGGCTTACTAATTTCGTGATTGCTTGCATGGAGCTTTATTCCTTCGCTTTCTCAATAAACTTTCTAGCTTTTCTCCTTGGGTGCGGACGCGAGCGGGTCAAGCAGCAGGGTTGCCTGATTGAGCGCCTGCACGTGTTCGAGCGCCCGCTTTTCCGATAACTCTGTGTCGCCCGAGGCCTCTTCGCTGCGGCCCACCAGACCCGCCACGTCCGCCGGAACCTTGAGCCCGCGTTGCGCCATGGCACTGAGGATATCGTTGGCACTGGCGGTTCCGCGAATTCCGAGCCGCCGCGCTGCGACCTGCTGGAAGCGGCTGAAGGCAATTTCCACGGCAACCTGAGTGCCGCGCGCACGATGAAATACGCTGCCCAGAGTTTCCACGAATTCCAAAGGAGACAAACGAGATTCTCGCACCAGGGGTACCACGGGTCCGCTCCGGCGGGAGAACGTCAGGATCACTAATAGCCCGAGAAACGCCGCCTGAGCAAGAGCCCACATCTGCGCCCGGCTCGAGGAGTGCGTCGAAGTCCTCTCATGCTCTTCGTGGTAGTACTCATCCCAAAGGATGCGACGGCTGTCGCCGATGGAATTCAATAACAAATCCAGGTTTCCCCGGTCACGGATGCCGGCATTGGTCAGCGGTAACGCGCTGGCCCACCAGATCACGCGGCCCTGGCCCACAGCATAGGAGACTACGACTGGTTTGTCGTCATCGTCGTCTGCGGAATGGGTGACAAAGTGAACGACCGCCGCGTCTTTGGCGGAATCCCAGACCAGATCTCCGTCCTGCGAGATCGGACCACCGCGCGTGAGGCTGGTAGGCGCAACCGGTTTGCACTCGGCAAAACCGACGCGAAGATCATCATTCTTCGAGGCAGCTTGGGGAACAAACGAATCCGGGGGCACGCCTGCGATCAACACGCTGCCGCCGCGCAGCAGAAAGCGCACGATGCCACTCATCTCTTCTGCTTGCGGAGAGGATTCCGGACCGGCAATCACAACCATTACGCCGGAGGCGTCAGCCGGAAGCTTCGCCGGCGGCTGCTTCCAACGTTCTACCGGATAACCGCTTTTTTGCAGCAGAAGATAAGCGGCCTTGGCTCCATTCCGTTGCGTGTCGTAACTCGAGGGCGAACCCGCGCCCTGGTCGCGTTGGTTCGAGCTCAGCCAGGCCGCGAGCGTCATGAGCAGCAGCAGAACGATGCCCAGCCCGATAAAGCCGCGCTGCTCGCCTGCGGTTACTGGCATCCCAGCCTTTCCAGATGAGCGGCGAATTGCGCAAAATCGGATTCCGTCGTGGGACGGCTTCCGTACCAGCTCGCCTCGAACTTCCGCGTTACGGCGGCAAATGGCTCCTTCCAGAAGTTGGAACCCGGGATAGCGTTGAGATATTCACGCGGAGTGCGCGTCTTGTCCGGCGGCCAAACGCCTTCCGACTCCAGGCGCGAGACCGCGGCCCAAAAGCCGTAATGGATTGCGTCCCGCCATTCGCCTCTCGCCGCGCGCGCTCGCGCGCCCTCAAGCCACTCCTGCCAGTTCCGGGAAGAAGGCGTGAAGGGAATAATCTCGCGCCCGCCGCTTCCAAAGTTCTGCTGCGAAACGCGATAGAGCCAGACTCCGGCAATGGCGGCGGCCGGTGCAATCATGCCCCAAACAAACCACTGTCCCACATCCTCCAGATCGGGAAGTTTTGGGTTGATCTTTCTGAAAAACTTACCAATCCATGCCGAGACTCTCTCTTCGAGCAGGTCGAGAGCGGTCGGCCCGTGAACGTGGTCGAATTGGCGGGTGTTAAGAATTTCGTCAAGACGCTTTCGGGTTGCATCGTCGGCGCGACTGGGTTGCTCGTAGAGTTCGGCCTCGGCGCGCGTCGCCTTCAGGCGCCGATCCGCGCTGGCCAGAATGTTGGGTTTCACCTGTGCCGTGGCGGTCAGAAAGTGATTTAGAGCGTCCCGAAGAAAGGTTAGATCGACTGACAAGTCTCCCCGGCCGGTCTGAACCGTAAGCGTTCCGGGAAGGGAATCGCGAAAGTCATGGGCTTTCTGTGGAGCGGAGCCTAGTTCCGCGACCTGGTTCTCGTATGTCTTAAGCTGTTCGATGTACTGGGTCACAGTAAGTGCAGGACGGTCGGCTGCCTGCCCCAGTCCGGTCAGAAGCAGCAGGGCACCCAGGTAGTAGCGGGGTCCAAAAGGCATCATATTTGTGCCGGAGCGGCGATCGGCAAACCGGGAGCATCCAGGCTCGACATCATCAGTTGCAGATCGAAGGCTTCCTTGCGGACGCGCTCGTCGTAATACAGCAGCGAGAGGCCAATAGTGGCCAGGGGGCCGGTGATCGATCCAGCAATAAACCCCGCGAGATAGATAAGGACGGCGGCGGCGATCCGGTTATGCAGCAAGGTTCCGACTGCGCCCGCAACCGCGCCCAGCCCTCCTCCCAGGACCGCGCCGAGCAGCACAAATACAAGATAGATTGCGACCACCCGCCAGCGGCTTCCTTTGGAAAGGAAGACGCTACGCTTTAACGAAGTGAATGGGCCCAGGTCCTCCACCACGCACGCCTGGATTGCAAATGCGTAGCGAACGTAGATCCAGATGAATGCCACGAATACCAAAATTATGATGCCAAAGCCAACAATCGTTCCTATGACGGCCGCCACAGGGCCGTGCGCACCCCTTCCCAGCGCGGCGATGCCCATGAATAGCGGCACCAGCGCAACAACGCTTATCCCCACGACGACCAACGCCATCCACAACAGAATAAGCCCCAGCGTCAAGAACAGGCTCAAGATGCGGCCCCACAATGCTTTGTAAGCTCCCACGACGGAAGTCTCAAGTCCTAGGTAAACGGCGGCAACGGCCTTAACCGTGGCGGCGTGTGAGAGAGCCATTCCCACCAACAGGATGAGATAGCCGAAAAGCATGCCCAGACCAAATCTGGCGAGAGCCGCGCCGGTCGGCGTTTGGCGAGCGCCAAACGGCATGCCCACGTTTGCCCCAACCGTGAGCAGCTGAAAAATCACGTTAGCGGCCGGGCCCACGGTGGCGATGCCGACGAAAAGAAGAAAGTTGTTGCGGTAAAGCGCGAAGGTATGGTCCAGCACTTGGCCCGTGGACATCGGGCGCAGGGGTTCTGTCATGGCACGCTCCCCGACTTACGAGTGGGACACTATACCATGGTTTGGCAGGGCGTGGTTTGGCGTACTTAGCGAAGGAACGGCGTTTCCGGCGACCCCAAAGCTACGATCTCCGTGCAGAACCGCGCATCTTCAGGCGGCGTAAAACCAGCTCACGGATTGGAATTCCCAGCCGTTCCTGCGTTGCTTCTGCGCTTGTGCGACAACGCGCCGTTTACCGCATCGATACCCAGCGCGACCTGGAAAGGCTCGGCCTGGACGGCCTGCTCGCCCCCAACTGCATCTTACTGGTAGAGTGGGAGAGAAGTCCCCTCGCTTGCGACGCGATCAAAGCGTGGAAATCATCCCAGAGCGAGTAGGGGAAACTGACCGCAATCTTGCGGACGACTCGTTGAATCTCGGGATTTACAAGGGCGGGCATGCTGGCAGGGTCGGGTAGTCTGTTTGCGGAGAATGAACTGCCAACATCGCCTCGGCGAAATCTCAATCAACTGGATCTGGAGCGATCATCAATTTGAAACTGAGCTACTCAGTGCGTGTAGTCCTGCTGACCGTGTCGATCTTATCCTCTGCGGTTCTTTGCATAAGTCAAAGCGCCCAGCAGACTCAAACATCGGACCCTGCCCAATCCGCTCAACCGCCCGCGAGCAGTCCTTCGACGCAGGATAAACCGGGAGTCCAACCCTCTGCCCAGGGTAAGTCTCCGGATCCAAGCAGCCCAGTCCAACCAGATACAAAAAAGGGCAAAGACGACCGGATGTTTTACGTGATGCCGAACTATTTAACGGTAGATGGTCAGTCGCGAGTGCCGCCAGTCTCCTGGAAGCAGAAGTTTGCCATGGCAGCCAAAGGCTCTTTCGACCCCTATGAATTCACGATCGTGGGCATTGTGGCGGGCGTCCGGCAAGCGGATAATTCCTATCCGGCGTTCGGACAGGGAATGGAGGGGTATGCGAAGCGGTATGGAACGGCATTCGCCGATCAGGTGGATGGCAACATCATGGTCGGTGGTGTTTACCCCACCATCCTGAAAATCGATCCTCGCTATTTTCGATTAGGCAGAGGCTCTTTCGTGCACCGCTTTGGCTATGCCATCGACCGAATTTTCGTTGCTCGAAGAGATTCCGGGACTCAGATGTTCAACGTTCCCGAGTTTGCTGGCAACGCCACGGCGATTGCGATCTCCAATGTATATTATCCCGCCGCCGATCGCGGCTGGTCGTCGAGTTTGTCAGACTGGGGCACGCAGATGGGCCTCGATGCCTTAGGGAACGAGCTGAAGGAATTTTGGCCAGATATTCACGGCTATTTGCAGAGGAGACACGCCCGTCACCTAGAGAAACAACAGCAGAAAGCACCCGACTAGCGCTTCCAATCCTGGTTCCACGCTCATCCGTTTTCTCCCGCTGGCGTGCATCCAAACGCAGCTTCAAGCAATCCAACCTCGGGTAGCTAGCGGGAACTTGTTTGAAATGCACAACCGATACGGCCCCAGCGGGAAGATACGGATGTGGGAGGAGACTTGAAAGCGATTCGATTATTTTGCCTGGCCGCAGCACTGGCAAGACTGTTGCCAGCCTCGTCTGTTCAAGCTCAGGAACCAGCGCGCTCGCTCGAACAATCCCGACAGGGAACGGTACCGTCGGGTCTGGACGATGTTTCGCTCACCACCAATGCTGCGCTGACCGGTGTTTCACAAAACGGCGTTTCACAAAACGATGCTTCGCAAAATCAGGACCCACCGCGAACGTCCACAACTCCAAGTGGGAAGTCTTCCCCACCCGATGCGCCGACGCCCGCAGTCAGCCCTTCCACTCCAAACAGCTCCAATGACCAGTATGGTAAGCAAAGCAAGAGAATTCTGGGGATCATTCCCAACTACCGGGCCGTCAGCGCCAACACCTATTTGCCCCCGCTGAGTTTCAAGGGTGAACTCTGGCTGGCGACCCAGGATACGTTCGACTACTCCAATTTTATTTTTGTGGGAGGGCTCGCGGGAATTAACATGGCCGGCAAGTCGCAGCCGACCTTTGGGCAAGGCGCTGAGGGCTTCGGTAAATACTACTGGCACGTCTTTGCCGACGGCGGCATAGAAAACTACATGACGGAAGGGATCGTGCCGGCGGCGACGAGAGAAGACCCGAGATACTACACCATGGGTAGAGGCGGATTCTTTAAGCGGAGTGGTTATGCGGTGAGCCGGCTGTTCATCACCAGGACGAATGCGGGGAACAATACCTTCAATTTATCGGAAGTTGTGGGAGCTGGAGCGGCCGCGGGCATCGGCAATGCGTATTACCCGGCACAGAACAACGAGTGGGTGAAAACCTACCAACGTTGGGGAACGCAGGTCGGCTTGGACGGCGTGTTCAACGTGCTAAAAGAGTTCTGGCCCAACATCAATCAGGCGGTATTTCACGGAAAATACTGATTCCCCCTTGGCGATGTGGCGTATCGTTGCCCTTCGCTTCCAGCGCCCGTTAATTCCCCCCACCAGCGCTTCAGACAAAGAAAAGGCGGCCGACATGACGGACGCCTTCTGGTTAAACGGTTTCGGCTAGAAATGGAGCGCGAGTTCCCCCGTGAGCGCTCGCGGCGTGACATAGTGTGTGCCACTGAAGGTTGAGAGGAAGTTATAGAGGGCGTAATTGTTCGCCACGTTGATGGCAGTCAATTGCAAACTCACCTTGTACTTATCGCCGTGAAGCAAGTTGTCATGGCCGACCGAGACGTCGAAGAGATTCCGCGACGCGATGCGCGGCGGATTATGGTCGTCGTTCTCGGTGTTCGGCGCGGGTACCTTGATGAGGGTGGATCCGAATTGTGAAGCCGCGCAGATCGAGGGAAGCGCGCTTGTCGGCGTGGCGTGGACACTGCCGCAATAGAATCCAGCCTCGAACTCCTCATCGGCGGTCAACGGAGCGCCGTTGCCGAACATTTCGACAGCGGGTTGGCCGTTGAGCGTTTTGGACGCCGGGCAGTCATTTCCCGGGTTCACGCCATAACAAGGTGCAGCGCCGGCTACTTGTCCACTGTCGTAGCGCCAGCTGAACGCGAACCAGGGGCCGGCCTTCCACGGCTGGTACTGCAGATGGGTGGACTGGTTGAACTTTTCATCGTGATCAATGCGGAAGGGAAGTCCATTCTGCCCCACCGTGGCTCCCAGCCCTCCCACCTGCGGCGGGAAGAAGCGCGCGGCGACACTGGAAAACACCACTCCTGCCGTCAGTCCGTGAATACTAGGCATGTGGACGCTGGCGGCGTATCCGGGGATCTTCGAGTTGTGCCACTCGATTGGGAAAGTAATCGGCGTGTTTCCCAGCACGCTGAAGTCGTAGCCGTTGTGGGTGTATTTCCAGATGTATTCGCCATCGAAAACCAGGTAGCGTCCGAAAGCCTGCTGCAATCCGGCGTGGAATTCATTGCGGAAACCCGGATTAAGGTTCGCCGGGACGCAGGGCACAAGGGCAGCGATCACTGCATAGTCGCAGCCGTTGTTGGAGAGAACCAGATTCTCATTGAAGGGAGTTTCCAGCGTTCGCGCGTACGAGATACGAAGCACGGTGCTGCTTCGCTTGATGTTGTATGCCATTCCCAGACGAGGTTCGACCTGCCAAGCGCTGCTGAGGCCGTTGTATACGTCGCCGCGAAGGCCAAGGCTGAAATTCCAGTTCCCCTTGCTGATGGTGTCCTGGGCGAAGAGCGCGAGTTCTTTCACGTCGGTGTGGCCATTGAAGTCGTACAGCCCGCCGCCGCGGGTAAGGTCGAATGGAAGCAAGACGGAGGTGAAAGTGGGATAAAGGGTTCCATTGGGATCATATGGCTGACCGTTAGACACGTAGCCCAGCGCGCCATACTCAGCCAGAGTATTCGGCAGATCGGAGCCCGCGCACTGCGAGGGATCAGTTAACCCCGGCACGGGGACATACGTTCCTGATGCCACGTTCAGCGCGATGCAGGGCGCATTCAGCAGCGGATCAACAATTCCCAGGGCATCATTCTCCGTAGGGAATGTTTGCTGATAGCTGACCCCAAACTTCATGTTGTTAATGCCGCGAACGTACGCCAGATCGGCGTGGATGCCCGCGTTGGTGAGCAGCCGGTGCTGGCCGATGGTCTCGCGCTGCAGGTTCAGCGGGCCCAGATCGGAGAACGGATCGCCGCTGGGATAATAATGGTAATCATCGCGGCGCACGACGCCGCCGATAGTCAGGACCGCCTTCGGGTTGAGCAGGAGCGACCACGAGGGAGCAATATTATAGGTCTGGATTTGCGAACGCTGGTCCATCGCGGGAACCGCGTTCCCGAATGGGTCAAGAACGCCGATATTGAGATTGTCGAAAGTATTAGGAGTCTGGAACCAGGACCGCGACCACGCCAGGTCCAGGTGAATTGTATTGCCGGTGGCGATCTGGTAGTCGATGCGGTCGAACAAGTTCTCCAGGTTGCCCTTGTCGTGCATGACGTCGAATTCGGGCGTATCGAGAAAGCGGCCGCCATCCGTACCACTGATGGCGATGAAGTTGCCCCAATTCGGCCCGCCATAGGCGAGATCAAACGATGTGTTCGAAGTGCCAAACGACCCGTAGGAGGAACTGAGCGACCCGGTCGGCGTGGTGACGCCCTGACCCGAGCGTGTGCTGACCTTCACCACCAGGCTCGTCTTCCCGCCGAATTCCGCCGGCGGCGCCCCGGCGATCACCTCCATCGACTGAATTGAGCTGGATGGAATCTGGTTGGAAAAAGTCTTGCTCGTCTGATCAGAATTGGCCTGATCGTCCACGGAAATGGTGTTTTCCGCGTGATCGCCAAGACCATGCATGCTGTTGTTGGAGTCGGCGGAAACACCCGGCGTTTCTGCCGTAACCGCGGCGCTCACGCCCCCCGATTCCGGCGGCATGGGCAGCCGGTCGAGCTCGTTCTTATCCACGTCGCTGTGGAACGTGGAATCGGTTTCCACCAGGTCTCCAGCTTCCTCGGTGACGGTGACGGTAGTCGCCGCGACCGCGGCTTGCAGCGTGATGCTGACGTTGACCGGTACGACCGAGCGCAATTCGACATCCTGGGTATAGGACGAGAACCCTTTCGCCGTAACGGTGAGATGGTAGGGATTGAAGGGAACGTTTACCAGACTGAATTGGCCCGTAGTGTCGGTCTGCGCGCTACGCGCCAGGCCGCTGACGGGATTATGAATTTTGACGGTAGCGCTCACAACGACCGCGCCGGTCACGTCAACCACCGTCCCGTTCAATGTTGTGGAGTTGCCGACGGATTGCGCCCCCGCGGTGCTGACAGCTAAGGACAGCGCAAGCGCCAATACGGCGAAGCGGCTTTGATAGAAAGTAGGCGTGAGCCCTCCTGAAGCGAATGGGGAATCAACCGGCCCCGAACGCCGTCGTCGACATCTATTAACCAAGTTTACCAGCGGCCTCTCGCCACAGTGAATGGAGGCGGCGAAACCAATGGCCGCCTCCACCCGCAGTCAACTTTTCCGCTAGAAGTGGAAACCGATCTCTCCCGTGAGCGAGCGCGGTGTGACATAGTGCGTCCCGCTAAAGGTTGAAAGAAAGTTATAGAGCGCATAATTGTTTGCCAGGTTGATGACGGTCAATTGCGCACTCACTTTGTATTTATCTCCATGGAACACGTTGTCATGTCCGATCGAGAGGTCAAAGAGATTCCGCGATGCGATGCGGGGCGGATTGTGGTCGTCGTCTTCGGTTCCATTCGCCGGCACTTTAACAAGACTCGATCCCAGCGGCGCGGCGCACGGGGAGGGCAACGGAGTGGTCGGCGTCGCACGGACGCCATTGCAAGTGAACCCCGCCTGGAACTCCTGATCAGCGCTCAGCGGGTTCCCGAAAACGTCTTGCAGGAAGACGCCAGGCTGCCCGCCTATTGTGGTGGACTGCGGGCAATCGTTATCTGCATTTACCCCGTAGCACGGCGCATTACCGGCCACCAGACCGCTATCGTAGCGCCAGTTAAACCCGACCCACGGGCCGCGCTTCCAGGGCTGGTATTGCAAGTGAGTGGTCTGGTTGAACCTTTCGTCGTGGTCAATGCGGAAGGGAAGTCCCGGAGCTCCCACCGTCGCACCGGCGCCGCCAATCTGCGGCGGGAAGAAGCGCGCCGCCACGCTGGAGAAGACCATCAACGCCGAGAAGCCATGGATCTCGGGCACACTCACACGGCCCGCATATCCGGGAATCTTGGAGTTGTGCCATTCAATCGGAAACGTGATCGGCGTGTCGCCCAGCACACTGAAATCGTAGCCGTTGTGCGTGTACTTTGTGATCCACTCGCCGGAAAATACCAGGTACCGCCCGAACGCCTGCTCAATGCCCGCGTGGAATTCGTTGCGAAAGCCGGGACTCAACGCGCCGCTCGACAAGCCGCTACAGGCAAGCAACGGAGCTAAGACAGGGTTTTCGCAGCCGGTACTGGAAAGTATCAGATTTTCATTGAATGGCGATTCCAGGGTACGCGCATAGGAGGCGCGCAGAATCGTGTTGGTCTTCTTGATATTGTAAGCCGCCCCGACACGAGGCTCGGCCTGCCGCGCGATAGAGAGACCGTTGTAGAAATCGCCGCGCAAGCCAAGGTTCAAGGACCAGTTTCCTTTGGTAATCACATCCCGGACATACAGAGCAAGCTCCTTCACGTCCGTGTGGCCTTTGAAGGTGAATGAGCCGCCGCCACGGGTCAGGTCGTAGGGAAACAGGGTTGGATTGAAGGCAGGGTAAAACGCGGTGTTGGGCGCGTTGGGATTAAAGAACCCGCTTGTAGGATCGGCAACGTTTGGCGCGAAGCCGAACCCGCCGCATTGCGAGGGATCGGTGTAACCCGGGACAGGAACGTTAGGGACCGCGGCCGTTGACAGAGTCAAGCAGGGTGCGTTGTAGGTTGGGTCGACGATACCGAGGGTGTCATTTTCATTGAGAAATGTTTGCTGGTAGACGACTCCGGCCTTGACCTGGTTAATCCCTTTGACATAGGAGAGATCGGATCGAACCCCCGCGTTAGTGAGTGTGCGGTTCTGACCCACCGATTGTCTCTGAAGACTGGGCGGGCCCAGGTCCGCAAATGGATCACTGCTTGGGTAATAGTTGTAATCATCACGGCGAACGAATGCACCAAGAGTGGATACGGCGTGCGAACTCAGCACATGCGTCCACGAGGGAGCTATGTTAAAGGTCTCAATCTTGGAACGCTGGTCCGTCGTTCCGACCGTCACGCCGGAGACAAAGCCCGTCGGAGTACCGATCGGAACTGCGCCGTTATAGTCATCGACGAGCGGAAGAACCCCGCTCAGTCCGCTCCAGGGCGTTGCATTCTCGGCATCGAATGAATTCGGCGTCTGGAACCAGCTCCGGCTGTAGCCCAAGTTCAGATGGATGGAGTCGGCGCCGTTCATCTGATAATCCACGCGGTCGAACAAATTCTCTTCGTTGCCCTTGTCGTGCAGCACCGTGAATTCCGGTGGATCCAGGAACCGCCCGCTGTCCAAAGCGTTTGCAGAGATGAAGTTTCCCCAGTTCTTACCACCGTAAGCCAGTTCGGCTGCCACGTTCGATGTTCCAAACGACCCGTAGGAAGTGGTCACGCTGCCGTGGGGGGTCGTGACGCCCTGACCCGATCGTGTGGTCGCCACAATCACAACGCTGGTCTTGCCTCCGTAATCCGCAGGCGGCGCGCCGGAGATGACTTCCAACGACTGCACCGAATCAAGCGGAATCTGGTTCGAGAACACTTTGCTTTGCTGGTCCGTAATCGGCTGGCCGTCCACAGAGAACGAATTCTCCGCGTGGTCGCCCAGTCCGTGGAATAGGCCGTTGGAGTCGGCGGCGATCCCGGGCGTTGATTGCGTAACCAGTGCACTCATGTTCGACGTGGCACTTTCTAGAGGAATCCTTTGGAACGAGTTCCGGTCGATGTCCTGATGAAAGGTCGAATCGTTCTCCACCAGGTCTCCCCCAGCCTCGACCGTCACCGACGTGGTGGACCCAGACACTTGGAGCTTCACGCTAACGCTAACCGGCACGACCGATCGCACGTCCACCTCCCGCACACTCTGGCCGAATCCGGTCGCCGTCACCGTCATGTGATAGGGGTTGAAGGGAACGTTCGGGATGCTGAAATTCCCGGATTTATCCGTAATGGTTGACTGGTCAAAGTGGCTGACCGCGTTGTGAATCTCAACCGTCGCATTGGGCACAACGGCGCCGTCGGGGTCCAGCACGGTGCCGCTGATCGACCCGGAACTCCCGCCTGACTGCGCGAAAGCAAAACTTCCGGCCAAACCGAACGAAATGGCAAGAATAGCCACGATGAACCGCTTAAATGAAATAAGCATGAGTCCTCCTGGACGAAATTAGGAAGTAGGGATCCGCCCGGCGAATGAAGCCGGACCTTTGCTCTTGATCAGAGCATCCTGATCAGAGCACCTTGATTAACGGGAATCCCTAGACCACAGGAGGACCGCGAATGCCCAAGTCAAAAACACTAAGTCGGGCCTTCGCAATGACTTCTTCTTCTTGCAGCAGGCCGATAGCTTCAAAAACGGGCCTCGCTGGATTGGAACTGGCTGTGGGCGCGGTGCTATGGGCGGCCACGCAGATGGAGCAGGACGCCGATTCAGTCTTGTTCGGATGGTTGTGGGTAGACTCGGCGACCGCCGTCCATAACATCAAGGACAGGCAGAGCCAAGCCAACCATCGAAAAGTAAACCGCATGCGTTCCTGCATCGGGCCAGATTTTGTTTAGCTTATAACGGTTGTCTCGCCCAATGCAATGCTCAACAAGTTACTATAGGACGGACTGTTATGTTGGGATGAGTAAGGCGTACCAGGCAGCCATCAAATTTCGCAAGCGAGGAAACGTATGTCGGAACCAACTTACGAGGAACTCAAAGCCAAGTTGTCCCAGTTGGAAAAGGAAGTGGAAACCAAGAAACGGAGCGGTGACCTGATCTTCAAGGTCGGCGAAAAAGGCGGCGTCAGCGTCTACGGCCTGGGCCGATTCCCGGTCACGCTCTACTACGAGCAATGGAACCGCCTGCTCGGAGCGGCCGACGATATAAAGAAGTTCATGGAAGAGAACAAGCCCCGGCTGAAACTCAAGGAGTAGGCGGCTCCGACAGTTGCGCCTCGACGCACGGGCCAAGGCAGGTTACTCTCGGATTACTCTTTCCCGACGAATTCAGCGTGCGGGCAAAGCTGCACGCGTTATAATTAAAAAACCGTGCCCAAATACTCCATCGTGGTCCCCCTGCACAACGAGCAGGAGAACGTCACCGACCTCTACGACCGCCTGAAAGCGGTGATGGAGGCCGCTGGCGAAAGCTTCGAAATCGTGCTGGTGGATGACGGCTCCGGCGACCACACATTTGCCATGCTGCGCGAGATTGCGGCCGTCGATAGCCGCGTCACGGTGGTAAAGCTCCGCCGCAACTTCGGCCAAACCGCCGGACTGGCCGCCGGTTTCGACCATGCGCGCGGCGAATACATCATCGCCATGGATGGCGATCTGCAACACGATCCCGCCGACATCCCGGTATTCCTGGAAAAGATTGCGGCCGGCTACGACATCGTCAGCGGCTGGCGCAAGGTCCGCGTGGATAACTTCTGGATGCGCCGCATCCCCTCCCGCATGGCGAACTGGCTCATGGCCAAGCTGAGCGGCGTCGATATTCACGACTTCGGCACCACCTTCAAAGCCTATCGCCGCGAGATTCTGGAGCAGGTGCCGCTCTATGGCGAGTTGCACCGCTTCATCCCGGCGCTGGCCTCTTGGTATGGCGCGTCGATTTGTGAAGTGCCCATCCGCAACGTGAACCGCGAGCGCGGCACTTCCCACTACGGCATTACTCGCACTTTCCGCGTTTTCTTCGATCTCATTACGATTCGCTTCCTGCTTCGCTATCTGTCCCGTCCGCTGCACTTCTTCGGGACCTTCGGCCTGCTCAGCCTGTTCGGCGGGAGCGCAGTCGTAGCCTGGTTGGGAGTGGAGAAGTTTCTGCACCATGTTCCGATCATGGCGTCCCACGGCCCGCTGATGATGCTGGCTCTCGGCCTGCTCTTAGGCGGATTGAACCTGCTCGCCATTGGCCTGCTCGGTGAGATGCAGGTCCGCCACTACCACGAACCCCGCCACCGCGCCCCCTACTCCGTCGACCGCGTGCTGCGCTCGCAGAACGAAGAGCACAGCGTCTCGGAGTAATTTCCGTTCGATTAAGTAAGGCCTCAGTTGCCGGTTCCGATCGTTTCCCCACGCTTCAGCGTCCGGTCAAAGAAATCGGCAGTCGCGCCGTAGGCCCTCACCCAGTCTTTCCACCGCAGGAACCCGTGAATCTCATCTGGGATGACCATTTGTTCGAACGGCACGTGCTGCGCCCGTAAACGCTGCACCAGATCCACCGTCTGAGTGAAAGGCACATTGCGGTCATCATCGCCATGAATAAGCAGCACCGGTGACTTCCACGTGTCCACGTAAGCGTCGGGCGAGGACTCCCACGCCAGCTTTACCGCAGCCTCTGCATCGGGCGGGCGCAGTGCCAGATTGCCGAAGTAGGCTCGCTCAGTGAGAAAAACGCTCCAGTTATGCACACCGTGGAAATCAACCCCCGCCTTGAACAGATCTGAATTGCGCGCCAGCCCCATAGCGGTCAGAAAGCCGCCGTAGGAACCGCCCCATAATCCAATCTTTTCTGCGTCAACTTCAGGCAGCGCTTGCAAGTAGTGTCCTGCCGCTACAACGTCTTTGTACTCCGCCGCACCCCGCCAGACGGAGTTGGGCGCTTCGCGAAAGGCACGCCCGTACATAACGCCCAGCCGGTAGTTCACCGATAACACGGCGTAACCGCGGCTGGCCAGGTACTGATTCTCGGCGTAGGCGTTGTGATAGTAGTCCATGTAGTGGAAGCCCAGCATCATCTGGCGGATCGGGCCACCGTGCATAAACACCAGCCCCGGAATTTTCCCGGTTGCATTGCGCGGCAGAAAAAGCTGGCCGTGCACGGTAACGCCGTCCTCGCTCTTGAAGATCACCTGCTTCGGCGTCATCAGCGAGGCAGAAGGAAAGTCGCTCGGCAAAGCCTGCTTCGCGATCATCTCGCGGCCCTTCGCCGTAACTTCATAGGGCATGGCCGGTGAAATCGCCGTGGACCCAAGGCAAACAATGCTCTTGCCGTCGCCGGTCTGAACCGGAGTCCACTCCATAGTGTCACCGCTCGTGAGCGCTTGTTGCGGAGTGCCGCCGGCTACGGCTACGCGCCACAAATGGCGCCGGTCCACGTCATCCTGGTTCGAGGAATAGATGACCCAAGCCTTGTCCACACTGAGCGTGACGTCTTCCACGTCAAAGTCGCCGGGCGTGAGCAGCGTGGCCGCTCCGCCGCTCGCGGCAATGGAATACAAATGATTGCGTCCGTCCTGCTCCGAGGAAAACACAATCCGTCCATCGGCAGCGACATTGAGTGAGCTATCTTCGCTGAGCTCGGGCAGGGAATCGTCGGCCTTATCTCCGCTGCGCCATAACAGCCGCCCGGTGCCCGTGGTAGCGTCGGCAATCCACAGCGACCACGGCCGGGGGCGAACCGGAATCAGCGGCAACCTCTCCTCAGTTCCCGCCGTGCGCACAAAGACAATCCACTTGCCGTCCGGCGACCAGCGCGGCGCGTCGTCCTTGTCGACGCTCGGCGCGAGGTAGCGGATGGTGTCACCATCGAAATCGTAAATGGCAACGAAGCTGTGACTGCCACGGTCGCTGACAAATGCAATATGTTTGCCGTCAGGCGACCACTTGGGCTCGACCGCCGCTCCGTGTACCGAGGCGAGTTCCTTGGCCTGCTGTTTTCCATCCACACTGGCGAGCCACAACTTCTTTTTCGCCGACCACAGCACCCACTTGCCGTCGGGTGAAACCTTAATGTCTTCGCAGCCCTCATCGGGGCAACCCATGTCGCCCAGCAGCCGGGGCGCCCCATCCTTGTTCTTGGCATCCACGTCCAGCGCGAAGACCTGCTGCTTGGCGCCCTTCGTCGAACTCGCGGGATTGGCGCTCTCCTGCGCCTCATTCAATTCGCTGCCCAGCGCATAGACCGCCGTCTCACCATCGGGCGTGAGCTGCAGGCTGGCGATGGGCTGGCCGTCATCTGCGGTGTAGTGGGTAAGCTGGCGCGCGGTGTGTGCGAAGTCGGGGCCGTCGGCCACCCAAACGTTGCGCACTCCCTTTGCATCGAACACCCACGCTACGCGGCTCCCGTGCGAAGCCGCCGTCAGCTCGCTGGGAAAATGCGAGCTCAGGACCTGCTCCAGCGTGAACCCGGATTGCGCCGATGCGTTCGCGGCCCAGCCCAGAATCAGAGCAAAGATCAGAGCGCAGAAGGTCAGAACAAAAGCGAGAGGGAAGCGAAGCTTGGCAAATGTCATAGGCCGCTAGAGTAAGCGAAGGACCACCCGTCTGCCAACCGCGTTAATTTGTCAGTGAAGGCCTGGCGCAAGTGCATGCTAAACTTTCGCGTCAATCGACCCCTGGAGGCTTCATGTTCCGACTAGCGCCGTTATGGATATCATCGCTCGCGCTGTTGACCGTCAATGCCATTGCGCAAAGCCCTGATGTCCCCGAGCCTGGCTCTGTCGAGGCCATCGCCGCGGCTACGACTGATCCGCATTTCGTCTCGCCCTGGGTCTCATACATCCCCCAGTCAAGCACCGTTCCATCCCCCGAGAAATTTCTGGGCCGGATCATGGGTGCTCCCGGAGAACTCGTGGGGACCGAGAAAGCATACGCCTACGCCCATGCCCTTGCCGCAGCCAGCACGTGCGTGCGCGTGTTCACGATTGGCCACAGTGAAGAAGGGCGCGAAATCCTGATGCTAGCCGTCGCAGACGAAGCCGGTATTCGCGATCTGGATCGTCTCAAAGCCGCGACTTCAGCCTTGGCCGATCCACGACGCACGAACGAAGCGGCTGCCGAAAAACTCATCGCATCTTCGCGCCCAGTTTATTACTTCAATGCTGCGCTCCATTCCGATGAGACCGGCTCGACCGAGGCCATGCTCGAACTTGCGTACCGCCTGGCGGTATCAGAGCAGCCGATGATCCAGCGAATCCGCGAACAAGTCGTCGTGCTGATCAATCCCATCTCCAATCCCGACGGCCGGGACAAAATGGTCGACTGGTTCTACCGCTATCTCAAGGGCAAGACCGACCGCGCCTCGCTGCCGCGCCAGTCGCCCCCGTATTGGTCGAAGTACACATTCGTCGATATCAACCGCGACACCCACCAGCAGACGCACGAAACCACGAGAGCTGTGCACCGCATGTTTGTTGACTGGCATCCCACGGTCGTGCACGACCTGCACGAAGGCGTGCCCCTGATGATGACCTGGAATGGCACCGGGCCCTACAACCCCAACATTGACCCCATCACCTATACCGAGTTTCTGGAACTCAGCTTCCACGAAGTCCAGACCATGACCGCGATGGGCATGCCCGGCGTCTCGACATGGAATTTCGGCGAAGCCTTCGCTCATCTCTATCTCGATTCCGTAGCCATGAATCACAACAGCATTGGCCGCGGCTTCGAAACCTTCGGCAACGGCAGCGCGGAAACCGAGCAGCGATCAGTCTCGCAATCATCCGCCACCATGGAGTGGTACCGCCCGCTTCCTGCGCCACGAATAGTTACATGGTCGGCTCGCGACAATCTCAACTACCAGGAAACCGGCGCTCTCGCGGCGCTGGACGACACGGCCAGCCAGTCCAAACAAATGTTGCACAACTTCTACAAGAAGGGATGGGATTCCTGGCAGAAGGGCCTGACACAGCCCCCCTATGCGTTTCTCATTCCCGAAGATCAAGGCGACCGGGCCCGCGTCGAACAAATGGTCGCAATGCTCATGGCGCAGCAAATCGAAGTTGCCCGTGCGCAGAACCCGATTCAGCTTAAGGAGGGAAACTTTCCCGCGGGAACCTACGTGGTTCGCCTCGATCAACCTTACCGAAACTATGCAGTGGATTTGCTGACACCGCAGCATTACCCGAAAGATGGAGAAGCGCCGTATGACGACGTCTCCTGGGAACTGCCCGCGCACTACCATCTGCAAGCGATACCGACAGCCGACGCGTCCATCCGCGACGTAAGCTTGACGCCGCTCAGCGATCCGCCGCACGCGGCGGGACGCGTCAGCGGCACCGGTCCCATTTATTTGCTTAAGGACACCGGGCAAGAATCCTTCCTTGCCGCACGCTATCGTCTCGACAACTTCGACATTCACGTTGCCGAACGGGAGTTCGAGGAAGGCGGCGCCAAGTTTCCCGCTGGGTCGTGGATCCTCGCCCCTCAGCCTGGACTGCACGAGGCCATTCAGTCGGTTGCCGAGGAGTTGGCCCTCGACTTCACGCAAGTCCCCACTGTACCGGACGTACCGTACCACCACGCCAAAGCACCGCGCATCGGTCTCTGGGTGCCGTGGGCTGATACCGACTCGATCGGTTGGATTCGCTACTCGCTCGATCAGCGCAAAGTCCCGTACACCTATTTGCGCGACGAAGACATTCGCGCCGGAAATCTGCGCTCGCATATCGACGTCCTGCTCTACGGACACGTTGATCTGGAACTGGCCGAGCAGATTGAAGGTCTGCCGAAGACCTGGTCGCCCATGCCTTTCAAGAAGACTCCACAGACTCCCAGTTTCGGAACACCGGCTGAATCCGATGACATCACCGGAGGCATTGGCTACGAAGGACTCGCCCAAATCCAACATTTCATCGAAGACGGAGGCCTGATGGTGACTCTCGGCAGCGGCACCATGCTTGCGCTGGATGGCGGGCTGGTACGCTTCGTCCGCCGATCTTCCGGAGGCGTTCCCCGGAGCGCAGCAGGGGGCGGGAGCGCGTCGTCGGCCGCATCTCAGGGCGCAGCTACGCGCACGCCCGGCGTCCACGTGCGGGTCACGTTCGACCGCGTCGACCATCCCATTGCATACGGCTACCCTGTACACACTTACGTCTTTCGGCAAAACTTTCCGCTGTATGACGCCCCGCGCCGCTGGCTGCGCATGGCCTATTGCACTACGTGCCTCGACGGCCCCGAAGATCGCAGCAACGTGGTGATGGAGTGGGGTGACACCGATGGGAAGCCGTTTGTTGAAAGCGGCCAGGCATGGGGAGAAGAGAATCTCATCGCCCGTCCTGCGATCCTCGATATGCCCGTCGGCAAGGGACACGTCGTATGCTTCAACTTCAACCCGATCCATCGTGACCTGAATCGCGGCGATCAGCGTCTGCTGTGGAACGCCATCCTGAACTGGCAGGCAATCGTTGCGGGTCAGCCAAAGTCAGCGAAAATCTTGCCTTCAGAACCTGGGCCGGAGGAGTAAAACCAGCGCGCGGACGACTGCTCCCCCAACAACCGGTCCAACCTGAAGGCGTATAATTTGTGGTTTCGCGTTGTGAGGGATGTTTCAGTCATGGAGAGAGCTACGCAGCACGAACTGCTACTGGCGCGCCGCATGTCGCGCCTGGGTACGGAAACTGCTTTCGAAGTTCTGAACAAGGCGCGAGCGCTCGAGCGCCAGGGCAAGAGCATCATTCACCTGGAAATCGGCGAGCCCGATTTCGACACTCCCGCCAATGTGGTCGAGGCCGGCGTCGATGCTCTCCACAAGGGTTGGACCCATTACGGTCCCTCCGCAGGCTTGCCCGAACTGCGCCAAACCATCGCCGATTACGTGAGCCGCACCCGCGGGGTGAAAGTCAGCGCCGAAGAGGTGGTGGTTGTTCCAGGGGGTAAGCCCATCATTTTCTTCACAATTCTGGCTTTAATTGATGAAGGAGATGAAGTCATCTACCCTAACCCCGGTTTCCCGATCTACGAGTCGATGATCCATTACGTCGGGGGCAAGGCAGTACCAATCCACTTGCGCGAGGAGCGTGATTTCTCACTCGATGTAGCCGAGCTCGCAGATCTCATCACCGACCGCACCAAGCTGATCATCCTGAACTCACCGCAGAACCCCACCGGCGGGGTGATGGACCGTAGAGATGTCGAACAGGTTGCCCAGATTATCGGCGACCGCAACATTCTTGTTTTGTCGGACGAGATCTACAGCCGCCTGCTTTTCGAAGGCGAGCACTTCTCCATCATGTCCGTGCCCGGCATGCAGGAGCGCACCATCCTCCTCGACGGATTCTCGAAGACTTACGCCATGACCGGCTGGCGGATGGGCTACGGTGTAATGCGGCCCGACCTTGCCGCGCACATTACCCGGCTGGCGACGAACTCCACATCATGTACCGCCAGCTTTACGCAAATCGCAGGCGTCGAAGCCCTACGCGGCGACCAGAGTTCAGTTGATCACATGTGCGGCGAGTTCAAACGCCGTCGCGATATGTTCGTTGCCGGGTTGAACAAGATCAAGGGTTTCTCCTGCCGCATGCCCAAAGGCGCGTTCTACGTCTTCCCCAACATCACCGGGACGGGATGGAAGTCGAAGCCGTTGGCGGATGCTCTCCTCGAGCAGGCCGGGGTCGCGGCTCTTTCTGGTACAGCGTTCGGCGACTTCGGCGAAGGTTACCTGCGCTTCAGCGTGGCCAATTCGCTGGAGAACCTTCAGCAGGCGCTCGACCGCATCGACCAGTGGACGAAGAAGAACCTCTAGGCCTTGCTCATGCTCGCTTTCAATGATGATAGGTGGGCTAATCTCAAAGGAGGCAGGAGGACTCGGTGCGATCCTCGACAGCTGCTCGTCAAGCTCGAAACAGCCAGTGCAGCGGAAGGCATCTGGAGCGAGCTGTGGGATGAGCTTCACCATCAGGGGGACGTGGACGAAGCATCGTACGCCTCGGTTCCGCATCTGGTTCGGATTTATCGCAAGCGAGGAGTGGTGGATTGGAACACTTACGCAATGGTTGCGATTATCGAGTTGGCTCGCGGCCAGGGAGGGAACCCCGACGTGCCAAATTGGATGAAGGAGAGTTACTTTCAAGCGCTCAACGAACTCGGAGAAACGGCGCTCAAGGAACTTCCGGTTGCGCAAAATCAGGAGGAGGTCCGTGCGATTCTAAGCATTCTCGCCATACAAAAAGGCGCTCGCACCCATGGACGGATTCTCCTGGAGTACTCTGAAGCCGAATTGCTAGACCTCGAGTCCGCGGCCTCTGAAGCGTAACCCCAAAATCGGACGAACAGCCGAACCGGTATGCTGCGTCGAAAGAAACCCACGCTCGTTCCCAAACCCTCCCGTCCGCACATGCCGGGCTACGGTCTTCCGCAAGGCAACAAGAACCTGCTCCCGTGGAGTTGGGCCGAGCGGCGTCTCAAGAAATCGCACAACTACTGGATTACGACCGTCAAGCCCGACCGTTCCCCGCACACCATGGTCGTCTGGGGTTTGTGGCGGGACGGCCGCTTCCTCTTCAGCACCGGGAGTAAATCGCGCAAGGCGCGCAACCTGGCGCAGAACGTCAATTGCGTAGTTTGTACTGAACACGCGCAGGAAGCGGTGATCGTCGAAGGCACAGCCGAAATTGCCGACGTTGCCGCGCGCCGCAAGTTCCTCCCCACGTATGAGCGCAAGTACAGGTTCGACATGAAGGGAATGAAGGAGGATATCCTGTCGATGAAGGAGCCGGTTTTCGCCGTGCGGCCGCGCGTGGTGTTTGGTCTCTGGGAGAAGGAATTCGTCGGAAAGTCTACCCGTTGGACGTTCGAGTAAACTAACCAGGCCTTCGTTCGACTGCCTTTCGTTCAAGGAAGAAACATGAGCCAGAAATTTCGCGTCTTTGCAACCTGCGATATCGGAGAAGCCATTGATCTGCTGCGTCATCGCGGATATGAAGTCGAAGTTTATTCCAAACCGGAAGCGCCCCCGAAGAGCCTGATCATTCAAAAGGTGAAGTCCGGCATCGACGGCCTGATCACTACACTGCGCGATCCCATCGACGCCGAGGTCTTTGAAGCAGGTAAAAATGAAGCCGGCAAGAACACGCTGAAAGTCGTGGCCCAGTATGCCGTTGGATTCGACAACATCAACCGTGCCGACGCCGACCGCTACAAGATTCCCTTCACCAACACCGCGGACGTCCTGACCGAAGCTACGGCGGAATTCGCTTTCTTCATGATGGGAATGCTGGCGCGCAAGATGTGGCCCGCCGAGCACCTCACGCGCGACAACCAGTGGGGATACTGGCATCCATACTTGCCATTTCTGGGCGATGAAGTGACGGGCAAGACTATCGCCATCATCGGCACGGGACGCATCGGCTTGGCCATGATCAAGAAGTGTGCCGGCTTCGACATGAACATGCTGTGTTACGACCCGGCGTATGAGAATCACGATTACATCAAGGCCATTCAAGAGAACATGGACCTGCGCCACGCCCGTGGCATTTCAAAAGACAAGAACTGGATCAGATATGTAGGGTTCGAAGATGCCCTGCGCGGGGCCGACTTTGTCAGCGTGCACGTGCCGCTGCTGCGCCCGGGCGAAAGCACGACGCCGACCTATCATCTGTTCAACGAACAGACCCTGCGATTGATGAAGCCCACGGCGTTTCTGGTAAACGACTCCCGCGGGCCGGTAATCGACGAAGCGGCCCTGGTTAAGGCTCTGCGTCAGAATTGGATCGCCGGCGCCGCTCTCGATGTATACGAAAAGGAGCCGCTGCCGGCGGACTCGCCGCTACGCGACCCCGCGATTGCCGACCGCTGCCGCCTGATGCCGCATTTTGCCAGTGCGGCTCGCATCACGCGACTCTCAACTGATCCCAATAAAGGCATGGCAGGACGTTGCGTGCAGGGATTGATCGACGTGCTCGAGGCCAACTACGGCGGCGATATCACAAAAATGCCGTATGTCGTAAACAAAGAAGTGTTCAGAAAATCCTAGGGGAACTATTCACACGTCCAGGCCGATCGACCTCATCAGAGCAAGTCCATTGCTCTTCGTGACCACTCCTTCTCGTAATTTGTAATCGAAGTGCATCTTTCCGCTCTCAAACTCTTCCTGGAAATGGACATTGTGCAGCTGGCCACTCAGAGAGCCACCAATGTCGGCCAGCGCCAAATCGTGAGTACTCACCAGTCCAATCGCCCCGCGCTTCAGCAGAGCGCGCACAATACCTTCGGCCCCGATGCGGCGATCGTTTGAGTTTGTGCCTTGCAAGAGTTCATCCAGCAGGAACAGTAACGGCGGGTTGTCCCCGGCCAGGTCGAAGAGCTGGCGCAGTCGGGTGATCTCTGCATAAAAGCGCGAGCTTCCATCCTGCAAGGAATCGTTCACGCGGATGCTGGCACCCACCTGCAGTGCCGTCAGCCGAAGGTGCTGCGCTCGCACCGGAGCGCCAGCCATCGCCAGCACAACATTCACCCCGACCGTGCGCAGCAAGGTGCTTTTGCCAGACATATTGGAACCACTCACCAAGAGTATGTGCGTAGCATCGGATAGGTAGACATCGTTACGAATACACGTTCCCGCTTGGATCAGTGGATGTCCAATGCCGGAGGCGTCGAAGCATGCAGCACCTTGAATAAACTCGGGGAATGGATCGTCGGGATGCTCATAGCTGTAGGTAGCCAAACACAGCAGTGCTTCGATCTCGCCAATCACCCTCAGCCATGACAGTACCGCGTGGCCGTGAGCCCGTCTCCAGCGTTCCGCCGCAAAGGCCACCTGCACGGAATACATGAATGGAACGTCAAGAATACGCACAAGCAGATTTCCGCGTGAGTCATTCAAGTTAACGATGGTGCTTAGGCGGGCGATAGCGTGGGAACTCGCGAGTCGTTGTGACGAAAGCTCGCCGTGCAGTGAGCGCAGCCGCGGGGCGCGGAACTTGTGCTGTTCGATTCGTGCCAGGGCCCCTGAAAGTAAGTCCAGGTCACGGAATGCTTGCTCGGAGCCCTGTAATACTTCCTCCAGGGGCTTTCGCATTCGATAACAAAGGAGCGCTTCAATCAGCACAACGCACAACAGTGGCGTGATGGTCCCGAAGTAAGCCCAAACCACAGCACCCGCAACCGCGGCCGTAGCGAGAATGGCCGCCAGCCCCCGAAGCCACTCCGGTTTCATTTGGTTCGGCGCTTCCGCCCAGTGCCACAGCGCTTCGGGATAGACGCCCACGCTGGCATCTTCGCCCAGAATCGCTAGGTCTTCCCTGAGGTCGAGTTGATCGGGGAGTTCGCGGACCGCATCATGCCGCTCTAGAATCTCGTTCACCGTCGAGGGCGAGAGCAGCCATTTCGCCAGGGTCTCCTCGCCGATGCGCGTCCGCGCGGTTGAGAGCAGTTCGAATAAACTGCCTCGGCCAAATAAGTCCAGGTCGGCGGCGTATACATGATGAGGATCGCTGAAACGTTCGCCCGTCTCTCCTTTTCCTGCCCAGCGACCTTCAACTCGAGCCAGGCCGATCCGATAGAATGAAACCGCGCGCTGGGCCAGGTCTCTGGCTCGCAAAACCCGCGAGTGATAAGCCGCGACAAACACAAACACGATCAGTGGAAGAACCATCCACCAGGGTGAGAAGGCGTGCCTTCTTAGAGACTCCCAGGCCATGGCAGCGGCCACGATGACCAGCACCAAACGAAGGTTTCCGAGACGAATATGAACTGCTTCGCGACGGGCTACACGATATTCGCGATCCTTCAAACGCTGCCTGTATTCCTCTGCGGCCAGCACAGCTTGAGAATACATCAGGCGTTTCGCCAGTGGACGGAAGTATTCAGTTCTGAAAGACTCCTCCCGGTGGCGATTCTCTACACAGTTCGTAGTTTCTTGACCCGCTTGTTCCAGCTAGAATGTAGCGTTGCTCGATTTGCCCAAGGATAAGAATGAAAAAGCGAGAGGTCTTCGTTCTCCCCTTTGTCCTGCTGCTTTTGATTCCTTTCATCGCCGCCGAAACCGGCCCGCAGAATCAACTCAAACTGATTCCCGAGCCCAAGGAAGTGCAATTGCACGAAGGCAGTTTTCGCGTGCGGGCAACCACCCGAATCCTCGTAGAGGTCGGACATCAAGACGAAGATCGCATTGCCGCGGAGACGCTGGCAGAAGAGATCCACGACCAGTCCGGACTGAAGCTGAGCATCACCGGCTCCAAGGAGCAAGCTAAACAGGTGCGAAGCACCATCGTGCTAGCGCGTCTGCAGGACCGCAGCGTCGCGGATTTTCTGCAATCGAAAGGACTGAAGGCGGATTCCATCGGCGACCAGGGCTACCTGTTGTTCGCGGACAAGTCCCACCTGATTGTTGCTGCCAACACTGGGCAAGGACTGTTTTATGGGGTGCAGACCCTGCGGCAGCTGCTTCGCGAGGACGACGGGAAACTGATCTGTCCAGCGGTTGCGATTCGCGACTGGCCAAGCCTGGAGTGGCGCGGCGTGCAGGATGACGTCAGCCGCGGTCCCATTCCCACCGAAGACTACATGAAGCGCCAGATTCGCACCCTGGCGGCGTACAAGGTGAATCTGTTTGCGCTCTATATGGAGCACGTATTTGACTTTGCTAGCCAGCCGCTGATCGCTCCGAAAGAAGCGGCGCTTACTCCACAGGAAATTAAAGGTCTTGTGGACTATGCCAAAGGCCTCTACGTCACAATTCTTCCTGAGCAGCAGACCTTCGGGCACCTCCACCACATGTTGAAATACGAAATCTACTCTGACGTGGCAGAGCGGCCACATGGCCACGTGCTGACGCCGACAAAAGAACAGTCTTACGACATCATCAAGGCCATGTATGGGGATCTGGTGCCGCTTTTTCCCGGACCGTTTCTTCATGTCGGTGGCGACGAGACCTTTGAACTCGGCCACGGACAAACTACCGCGCGCGTCGCCGAAGTCGGCCTGGGCCGGGTTTATCTCGATCACATGCAGAAGGTATTCGGCATTCTTCAGCCCTATCACAAGCAACTGATGTTCTGGGGTGACATCGCGCTGAAATATCCGCAACTGCTCGGCATCCTGCCCAAAGACATGATCGCCGTCCCTTGGGATTACGACGCAAAGCCAAGTTTCGAGAGCATTATCAAACCGTACCGCGACGCCGGTCTGCGGGTGGTTGTGGCTCCCGGCGTAGGCAACTGGAATCAGCTCTGGCCGAACCTGGACGTGAGCTTCGTGAACATCCGCAACTTTGTGCGTGATGGGCAAAAGCTGGGCGCGATGGGCATGCTCAACACCACATGGAATGACGACGGCGAATCGCTCTACGGAATGGCGTGGCCGGCGCTCGCCTTCGGCGCGGCGGCGGGATGGCAAGCCGGTGAGTCGGACATCGACCAGTTCAAAAACGCCTACGATTGGGCCTTCTACCGCAATGGCGGCGACGCCACCTTCCGCGAAGCTTTCGAAGAACTGGACCACGGGCATCAGGCGCTGGCTAAGATCAAAGTCGAGACCGAGACGGACGACCTGTTCTGGATCGATCCCTTCACTCCCGAAGGCGCGAAGATGATGCAGAAAGTCTCGCCCGCCGCTCCTGAGATGCGGCTGGGTGCCGAGCACGCTTTGGAGTCGCTTTACCGCAATCGTGCCAAAGCCCACGCCAATCAGGACACGTTAGCTGACATGACCTTGGCCGCCTGGCGCTGGGACGCGCTCGGCATGAAGGCCGAGTTTACTGGAGAGATCAACAAATTCTACTGGGACGCGTTCCAGAACCAGACCGACGCAGACCGCGTGGGCAATGATCTGGAGGAAATCACGTCCATCAATGCGCGCCTCGAAGATCTGCGCGACGCGACGACGCGCCTGAGCCAGATGTACCGCGAAGAGTGGCAGCGAGAATATAGCCCTTACTGGCTGGATAACGTATTGGTACGCTATGACGCCATGGCCCGCGAGTTTCAGAAAAAGATCGTCGAAGTACGCCAGGCGCGCCGGCAATATGATGAAACCAAGACTCTGACCCAGCCGCAGCAGCTGGGGTTCTATTTGCAGCCGTAGAAGCAGTGGTCAGTGGTCAGTGCTCAGTGGTCAGTAAGAGCGGGCCGAGCGCCATCGCTGATCTTAACTGTCACAAATCACTGACCACTAATCACTGGCCACTGACCACTGACCACTGAAATGGAGTTCCCTCATGATCAACGGCGCGCATGTCGTTATCCACACCAAGGATTCCGAAGCCGACCGGGCCTTCTTTCGCGACGTACTCAAGTTTCCCTCCATCGATGCCGGACATGGCTGGTTGATCTTTGCCATGCCGCCGCTCGAGGCCGCGTTTCATGATTCCGAGAAGCATGGTTCCGAGAAGAACAACCGCCACGAGCTTTACTTGATGTGCGACGACATCGCGGCGACCTTAAAAGAACTGAAATCAAAGAAGGTGACGGTTTCGGATGTGAGCGAACAGCGTTGGGGGAAACTTGCTACTTTCTCGCTTCCCGGAGGCGGCAAGATAGGCATCTACGAGCCAAAGCATCCGAGTCCCTTGCAGCCCAAGGCCTGATTGCGAATGATCGGGTGATAAAGTGCACATTTGGCTCACATGTTCTCCGACCGCACCAACTGGAAGCTGACGCGCAATCGCCTGACCGAAGCCCTCGACGAGGCACGATCGAGCGGCGCGCGCGTGCTCGATCTCACCATCTCCAACCCAACCCGGGTGGGCCTGCGCTACGACGAGCAGGCAGTTCTTCAATCACTAGCCTCGCCGCACGCCATGGATTACGATCCTCAGCCCAAAGGCTTGCCCAGTGCGCGCGCGGCAGTGGCGGCGTACTACCAAACTTCGCATGGGATTAACCTCGACCCGGAGCGGCTGATTCTGACCACCAGCACCAGCGAAGGTTATTCCTTCGTGTTCCGCCTGCTCTGCAATCCCGGCGACGAAGTGCTGGTGCCCAAGCCGAG
>Ga0209274_10000362_pt1 | contig 29657 bp, 23 predicted proteins | sample HubBroMetageREF1_FD_188343 | JGI IMG/M metagenome (GOLD analysis project Ga0209274, IMG submission 188343) | Reference soil microbial communities from the Hubbard Brook experimental Forest, New Hampshire, USA - Hubbard Brook CCASE Soil... | ecosystem: Environmental > Terrestrial > Soil >...
GAGGAAGGCCTGTGCGTTGGCGCCATCTGCGCTGACCGTGAGCGTGATCGTCCCGGCAAAAACCGCCGCCGGCGCCGTGTAAGTAGCGGCGATGTTGTAGTTGAGCGTTCCCGTTGTAGGCAGGCTGCTGACCGTTTCGTTGCTCATTGTGCCGCAGGCTGGCGAACATGCCGATCCGCCGGAGGTCAGAGTCCAGGTTACGGTTGGGGCGGTGGCAGAGTTATTCACGACTCCGGTAAATGCCTCCGTACCCGACAGCAGAACCGGTAAGGGTTGGCTGACAGTGCTGGCCGGGCTTACGGTGACGCTGGGCCCGACGACGGTGATGGTTTGCATTCCCGAAGTGCCCGTAAGAAAAATCGGTACGCCCTCAGCCGTATCTGTGCCATTCACAGAAACGGTGTAGTTGCCCGCAGCGCCGTAGCTGTTGGGTGGAAACGGCATCACCGCGTTTTCGTACTGATATCCGTTGACCGGAGTGCTCAGGGTGCAGGTTTCCGGTGTGCAGGTGATCGGCGGACCAATCGTCGCGCCCGGGGCCCACTCAATTGTTGCACTAATGCCGTCGCCAACTGGCGCGGTGGCGCCGCTCACCGGCGCAACGCAGGTTATTTCAGCGTTCACCGTCTGTCCGATGGAGACGTTGTCCAGGCCCGTATTTGGCGACGGGGTCAAACTCAGCGTGCAGACTGCGCCCGCGTTGACTTGCTGGGTCAGCACCGTATCCGTGGAGGGGCTGGGCGAAGCGGGGCACGGGGCCTCCGAACACGCTTCCAGCGTTACCGTGAACACCGTGCTGGCGGGCAGACTTCCACCTTCGCCCCCACTTGTAGTCGATGACGAACCGCCCAAAGCATTTACCCCCGGCTCTGGGCTACTACCAGGACAGTCAGCGATACCACCTAAATTTGAATCGAAGGGGGCGCAAAATAATGTCGTCGCAGGAAACAGGCCGTTAACTGCCGTCGTCCCGAAATTGAGTGAGAAGGTGGGTGAGTTTGCCGAATTCAAATTAACAATTGTGCTACCCAAAGCGTTGAGCTCGCCAGTGACCGGCATTACCCAGATCGGCCCCCCTAAGAGAGTTCCGCCTACGCTGGTCGTGCCTTGTACGCCGGTCATAAACCACGTGACCGGCGGACTGCTGGGATCCACTCCCGAGAAATTCAGCCCTTGCGGGCCGTTCCCCACCGTTACCGCGCTGGAATTAAATGACTCGAGTATGTCAACGCAACAGAAGCCGACATCGGCGTAATCAAACACTAACCCCGACGAAGAGGTACCCGCGACATAAAGGTATTGGAATGTCAGGTCCTCCTCCGCCGCCGGCTTTGCCGCTTTCCTTACCCGCTTTACCTGGCGCTTTGCAGCCGTAATGTCAACCGGGATCGTTTGAAGCAGCGATAATCCGATCGTGGTCGGAGTCGCGTTGTTGGTCAGTCCCACGGGCCCGCTATCGGAAACATCGCACGCATACACCGGCGGTTCGTTTGGGACAGAGCAGTCAACCTCCCAGACTAGGTTGTTAGCTGCGTCCGCAACATAAACTTGCCCCCCGCTTAGTCCGGGAGCAAATGTTGAAACCGCGCCGATGGGATTGGGAGCAACGGTATCGGCCAACGAAACTGACTGGACCAGGAGCGCGGCGGTTGGCGTCACCCCGTCGGGACAGTTCGTGTCGGTGTTGTTGGCGGGGCCGACTGCCGCTATAAACAGCGTTGAGTTGCCCTGATCGCCAATGGCAATGAAGTAGCAAGAGGCGGTGTCGTTCTGAACGGCAATCGAGATCGGGTTAACGAGCTTAACCTGAGACATGTCGATCTGGGTAGCGGTCGGAGTCGCGGTCGCGTTGATCACCCAGAGAGCCGGAGCCGGAGGTGTACCCACATTCGTGGCCAGGACGAACACTTCGGTCATATCGGGGGACGCAGTTATCCCCGTGATCGTGCCCAGGGCAGACGTCTGGGCAACGCAACTCGCGGCCCCCAGATCGATGATCGAAACCGTGCCATTGCCCTGGTTGACCACAGAGGCAAGCCCCGAAGGGAAAGATGAGGGTGTGGCAATCACAATCGCACCCGGCTGATTGAACAGCGGTGCAGTGCAGGAGCCGGTGGCGAAGCTCACCGGTTTCGCCACAGCATTCGCCTGCGAGATAGTGCTGACGTCGAAAGCCCAGAGTTGATTATTCGTCTGGTCAGTAACGTAAACCAGTCGCGCCGGAGGAGTGTTGCTGCCCGCTGCGGGGGCTGCCGCTGTGCCCACCAGGCCTGGAGCGGATTGCCCCGATTGGGTGGGAAATGTCACAGTCTGAAGCGTGTCATCCGAGTAACTTTGACCGCCCACGGAAACTGTCGCACTGCCGAAGACGGTCACCGTCCTGTCGGTCGAGTTCACTACATAGCCCAGCGACTGGGCCCCTGCAACCGAGGCAATCCCCGTGACCATGAACAAGAGGACGACGGCACGCGCGAGAATGGTACGAACCGGCAACAGCCGATGAATCGAATGGGACTGAGGCGGGATATTGAAAGATGTGCGGAATTCGGTCACCAAATTCATAGACACTCCTGACGCTATCCGGCAAATCGCTTGTGTAAGTTGCTTCTGCGAGACGCGCCCATGCTGTCCGACTTAGGGGAGTGGATCGGATGCCATCGAGTCCCTGGTGTTCAGTAATACGTGAACGCACGAAGCCCCAAGAAGCGACGAGGGAGTTCAGGCCGAGAGCCAGGTAACTCCCTTAATCCAAGGAGCCGAGAATAAGCCGCGCAACTTCGGCTTGTCAAGAGAAACCGGAAAGCATTGGGCCACGCGGAAGTACTACCAACACTAGTGGGAGATTTTTTGATACTCGATGCGGTCGAAAACCCAACCATCAGGCAACTTTGTGAGATAGAACGTAGCAGTGTAGCTGGAAGACTGAACCTGGCCGCCGACTTTTATTTCTGTATCTTGGACGCATGTAACAGTCCCGGCGCTGCCGTTCACCTGCGCGGGGCCATTCTTGTGAAGAGTCAGGCGAATGGATTCGGCATCTTTAAAGTTGTTCTGCATGTCCTTGAAATTCTTGTCGCTCATGCTCGGCCAAATGTGCCGCAGCTGACGCCGATCCTTCGCTTGAAATGCGATTACGTAGGAGTCGAGCAGCCTCTGGATGCCGCTCTGGTCTTCGGATTGTGCCGGCGGCGTCACCGGCGCCGGTGTTCTGACCTCCAAATGAGCCACGTCCTTCGCGTCTCCGCCCGGCCCGTGCGCGACAAGGTAGTGGTTCCCGGATTCCGTGGGCGCGATCTTCATGGTCCCCTGCGGCTGCACTTTCTGGCCGTCGATGGTAATGTCGGTCGCGCCCTTGGTGTCCCAATGCAAATCAGCAGACTGCCCCTTGTCGACGGTATCCGGACTTATCGTCATCGTGGCAGTGGGTGCAACGATCGCAGGAACGTTCGTGGAGCCATTCGCGGGATTGTGCGAGTTGGAATTCAGCGTCGGATTTGGAATTGCTTTGAGGTCCGCCAGCAGCGGCAGTCGTGCACCCGTCGGCACCTGCACTGTTCTCTGCCAAACTCCGTAGCCATCCATTTTCACTTCGACGTTATGCGGTCCCGGCGCCACCGCAACCGACAACCGTCCCACGCTCGGGATCGACTCCGGCGAATGCTGGTCCACGGCTACCTGAGCTCCCGCAGGACCTTGAACGATCAAGTACTGGCCGGTCGCAGTGTTCTTCGGACCCTTTTCCTCCACTTTGGTCTCGACCCCGGTCGAGACCACCGTCGTCCCAGGCGTGGCCTCCGCCGTCAGCGGGATTTCGAACTCATTCTGGCCGCCGCGGGCCACATCAATCTTTCCCCCGAAGTTAACGTAACCCGTACGCTCCGCACCCACGGTGTGCGCACCGACCGACAACCGTGGCGCGCACGGGGACTGACAGACTTTGCCATCCACTCTTACGATGGCGTCGGCGGGAATCGTCTGAATATGCACCCCAACCCCACCAGGGCTCGCCAGTTCCCACACGATCCCGGCGACCACAAGCACCAGCACCGCAGCACCGATGCCGAGCCATTGTGCTCGCGACAATCCGCCCACCACGGGCGCAGGCCTGAGCGTCCCGTCAACCGCGGCGGGCCTTGGCAAGGTCGCCGCCGCAGCTTCGCTCTCCGCGGCACTCGCCCCCATCATCCGTGTCGCTTGCACCCCGCCCGGCGGCCCAACTCCAAGCGCAGGCGCTTTTCCGACGATTTGTTCAGCGACAATCGTTCGATCGATCACTCCCGGCACGACCGATTTTCCAGCCAAACTCTTCTGCTGCTCTTCCAAACGCTGCAATCTTTGAATCTCTCGATCGAGATTCGGGTATCGCGGGTACAGCTTCCGCAACAGACTCAGCTGCTGTGCCGCTTCGCCGTAATGTCTCGCCCCTTCCAGCCCCCCGGCGCGGTCGACGATACCCTGTACCGCTTGCTTCAACTGGAGCAGCGAAGCCAATCTGGCGTTGATCTCCTCGTTCCCCGGATTCCTTCGAATCGCCTCTTCCGCCATTCGGACCTGGGCATCGAGATCACTCTGCTTGGCTAACTCGCGATCCAGACTCTCGCAGGCCTCATGCTTGCGCAGCAGTTCGGCCAAACCCTGAAACTCTGCCGACTCCAGAAATTGCTGGGGTTGTGCCTCCAGAAATTTCCGGGTCTCCTGCGAACCGTGCTCCCGCAATATCCGCTTGCCTTCCTCCACTGCATTTTGGATTCTCTGGCGGAATTGTTGCGCCTGGTGGCGCGCCTCTTTCAGCGCGGCGCCTACCCGGTCATCAGTGACGAACGGAACCTGCTCTTCCAGATACTCGGCAGCGGCTTGCGGCCCCTTCTGCGCTGAAAGTTGCTGAGCAAATGACAGCACCTCGCCGACCAGTTTCTCTCTAGCCTGCAACTTGCGCGAGGTTCGCAGCAAATCTTCGATCTCGGTCCTTCCCGGGAATTCACTCTGCGCCGCCTCCAGTAATCGAATCCCTTCTCTAAATTCCTTTCTGCGGAGCGCCTCCTGCGCCCGTTCCAGCAGACTGCGTTTATGAACCTCCGCATCCTCGAGCGTCAGCCGATTCTTGATGTCGGCCCGCAAGGACTCCAGTTGCGATTGTCCCGGAACCTCTTGCAACGCCCGCTCCAACACCGCAAGAGCTTCAAGCGTCTTCCCCGCTTCCAGCAAGCCGTTTGCGGCGACCAGCCGCTCGCGTGCGTAGGCGATGAGCTTGATTCTTTTCTGCTCCGCTTCCGACAAAGCCTTCAGCTTCAGAAGCCCCGGTTCCTGCGGATAGCGCCGCAATCCATCATTCGCGATGGCAGACGCGCCCTCATAGTCTTCCCGAGCCAGCGCCTCCTCGATCTGCCGGCTCAACTTTTCCAACTCTGCTTTGCGCAATTGCTGCTCACGCGCGCTGTTGGCGACCTTCAAAAGCGAGCCCAGCTCCACCGAAGCCGGGTCAATCTTCTCGGCCGCACTCAGCGTTTCCATGGCCCGCGTCAAATCGCGGGCGGCCAACTGTTCGCGAGCGTCGTCAAGCAGCTTCCGCATCTTCAGCTGCCGATCCCGTTCTTCCACCTGCTTGAAAATCACGAAGCGGAGAGCCTTGGCGGAAGTCTCCTCAGGATCAAGCTCAAGGGCCTCGCTCACCGCTCGTTTCGCCTCGTCCAGATCCCCGGCCTGCTGCGCTCCTTCGGCCCGCCGCAGCGCCTGGTGCAGGCGCGACGCCCGCGACTTGGCTTCCTGCACGGACTCTCGCAGGCGCACCAGTTCCTGGTTGGTCGCGTCTACGTCAATGGCCTGGGAAAGAATGCTGAGCGCGTCATCGTACCGCCGATCGAGCAAAGCCTCGTCGGCCTGGGTCCGCAACTGGCGAGATTGATCCGCGCGTCGTTGCCGGCGAACCCGCTCCTGCACTTCGCCCAGCATTTGGTAGGCTTTGCTGTTATGCTCTTCGATCTTTAACAGCTGTTTAAGGCAGTCCTCCGCCTTCGTCCATTCCGTCTTTTGTATGGCCGTTTCCGCCCGCTGCAGCCATTCCGCCGCGTCCGTATGCTTCTGCTGCTGCCGCAAGAACTGCAGGTCAAAAGCCAGGTCCCGGCAACTGCCATAGCGGTTTTCCCGGTTCTTCGCCAGAGCCTTGCTGACAATGGAATCCAGTTCGGCCGGGTAACCTTGCACATAGGAACCGATGGGCAACGGCGCGTCATGAATAATCCGGTACATGACTGCCGCCTCACCCGCTGCCTGGAACGGAAGAGTGCCCGTGAGCAGGCGGTAGAGAAGGACTCCAGTCGAGAAAATGTCAGTCCGGATATCCAGCGGGGTACTCTGAAATTGCTCCGGCGACATGTAGTTCAGGCTTCCAACCACTTCGGTACGGCTGATTCCGGTATCGCCGATCCGGGCGATGCCGAAATCCACAATCTTCACAGTGTCGTCTTTCAGCACCATCACATTCGCGGGTTTTACATCGCGATGGATAATGCCGCGATCGTGCGCATAATTCAGCCCGTTGCAAATGGCAATGCAGATGCCCAGCTTGCTGGCCAGGCTCAGGGAGCGCTCGGAGGAAATGATCGACTCCAGGCTGCTTCCCTCCAGATATTCCATGACCAGGTAGGGATTGCCGTCCTGACTGCCGAAATCGTAAATTGTGACAATATTCTGGTGTTGCAGGCCGGCCGTGGATCGCGCTTCCACGTCGAATCTCTTCAGCAGGGCCGGGTTCGCCCCGATAATCATCTTGATCGCGACCAGCCGGTCCAGCTGCGGATCCCGAGCCTTGTAAACGACTCCCATGCCGCCGCGGCCGATCAGGTCGACGACCTCGTACTTGCCGATTTTTGTAGGTTGGCCGAGCAAGTTCGACCCCTGTTTTCCGGCTTTAGGGGATTGCGCCAGCCGGAAAGATTCCGAAAAATCCGGTGCTGAATTGTATTGTGTTCCCTAGCCCAAGTAAATGGCACTTACCTGCCAGTGGGCGATGAATTTCAGAAGCCCGATGTCATCCTGAGAGCGGCGACAGCCGGGCGAGGGACCCTACGTCGCCCGACGCTGCCTATGCCGTTGATGGGAGTGCCTGCTCCTCATGCGGTGCAAGCGCTCGTCGCATCACCACCCCCGCCCCGAATCGCTTGCGCCGCCCGCAGACATTGTCTATCCTGTTCCCGGCCTTGTGGGAGGCCGTCGGTCCGCGTAGAGGGCGCAGCCCACTCACCTGCAGTTTCTGCACAACCTTACTTCCAGCCCGAAAACCGCGGACAACGGGCGATCACGGAAGGAAGGTTCCATGAGCAACAATCGTCCTGCTTACTCCGCCAGCAAACTCCCAGCCCACGCCAATCTCGAACACCTGAAAAACGAAGCCAAGCAACACTTCAAGACCATGCGTTCGAAGAGCCCGGCAACTCGGCTTGCCGACGCCCAACTTCAGGTCGCCCGCAGCTACGGTTTCCCCAGCTGGCGTAAGCTGAAAGCTCATGTCGAAGCACTGCACGACTTTGGCCAACAACTCATCAACGCGGTCCACGCCGGCGATCTGGGATCGATTCGAAAAATTCTGGATAAACATCCAGATCTGGTGAATGCATCTGCTGACCTGCCCCGCCTCAAGCGACCAAGCGACACGCTCAGCATGCGATTGCTCCACCTGTCGATTGCAGAAGCCAAAGTCGACGTGCTGCGACTCCTGATCGAACGCGGCGCAGACCTCAATGTGCGCAACGCCGACGGCCGATTACCGTTGCACGACTGCTTCGAACTAAATCACGACGATTTCGCGAAAATCCTGCTGGACGCAGGAGCCCTACCCGACGTGTGCACGGCCGCAGCCTATGGCATGCACGATCAGCTCGAACAGATTCTGAAACGCGAGCCAGCAACTGCAAACGATCTGACCACAGCTAATTCCGCGCTAGGTTGGGCCGCGTTCGGCCATCAACCAAAATCGGCAACCATCCTTCTTCAGCACGGCGCCGTCGCCGACCGCCCGCCCTATGACGCCTATGCCTGGGGTCCGGCGGCCGAAGTCAATTCCCTAGAAGTCGCGCGCATCCTGCTCGAACACGGAGCGAACCCGAATTGGCGGGATGAGGCAGGCAACACTCCCATGCAGCGTGTGATTCGGAGCCGCATCGTCCTCGACCCCGCGAAGTTCATCCAGCTCCTGCTCGAATTCGGCGCTGACCCAACCCTTCGCAACAGTGAAGGACGAACGCCCCTGGATGAAGCCGAGGCTCTTCTCAAGGCAGGGAAGAACGCGGAAACTTACTATCCGGTCCTCCCGCTCGGTCCGAAGAAACTTGAGCAGACGATTAAGATTCTCAGATCACGTCTGGCACCAACATCGTGAGCACAACGCTCGATGGCAAAAGCAGAATAGCGCATCTCCGACTTACGCTGATCGGCCCGATCCTGCCGCCCGGGCACGACGCAGCAACTCGGGGGACTTCATTCGCCGGCACCGATCTTCAAAGCTAGGCCGCGCTCCATGCCAGCGAAGATCCTCGACCGTCTCGAAAACCGGCACATCGAGCCGCAAGGTTGCCAGGGTGCGGAACAGCACTGCATCATTCCATGAACCAAACAGCGATTCCGACAGCCCGCGCGCCTTGCGGATCGACGGATGCCAGTCCCTCCAGTCCTTCGGAATATTTTCGAGCCGAGGATACACAGACAAGACAGAAGCCGCAGCCTTTTGCCCCCATCCCGCGACGCCTGGAAATCCATCCGCATTGTCACCGACCACCGCCAGATAATCCGGGATCGATTGCGGACTGACCCCAAACTTGGCGACGACGCCCGCTTCATCGCGTACGGTATCGTGCCTGCGATCCATCTGCACCACTCGTGTCCCCACCACGCACTGGCCCAGATCCTTGTCCGGTGTGCAAATGAAGACTTGCTTTACACGGTCATCCTGCGCAGCTTTCGCGGCAGCCGAGGCTAGCGCATCATCCGCTTCGAACTCGACCATGGGCCATACCAGCACGCCCATCGCTTCGAGAGCTTCCTCAAGAATTGGAAACTGCGAAAGCAGTTCCGGAGCGACACCCTCGCTGGTCTTGTATCCGGGATAGAGATCGTTGCGAAACGACTCCACAACGTGGTCGGTCGCAACTCCAATGTGGCTTGCGCCCTTCTCGATCATGGACAAAACGGAAGCCAGGACGCCCCGCACCGCGCCGATTTCCTGGCCATCTACATCCTTCGCCGCAGGAACGGCGAAAAAGTGACGAAACAATTCATACGTTCCGTCAATCAGGTACACATCCATGCCGGCGCTCAACCCGCACTCGGCGCCAGCGGCAGCCACACCTGGAAACGCGTATCTCCAGGCACCGAGCGCACCTGAATACTGCCCCGGTGCTTTTTCACAATGCGTTGCACCGTGTCGAGACCTAGCCCAGTTCCCTCGCCCACGCCCTTCGTGGTGAAGAATGGTTCAAAAATGTGCGCCTCAATCTCCGGCCGGATTCCGGGACCGTTGTCGCCAATCTCCACCACAACGCAATCGTCTTCGCGATAAGTCCGCACGCGCAGCTCGCCCTTTCCTCCCATCGCGTCGATCGCGTTGTCGATCAGGTTGGTCCAGACCTGATTGAGTTCGCTCCCAAAGGAGTTCACCAGAAACGGAATTTTCTGGTAATCGCGTTTCACCTCGACCCCGCCCTTGAGTTTGTGGTTCATGATGGTGAGCGTGGTCTCAAGAGTCTTGACGATATCCACGTTCTGCACCGGTGCCTGGTCCATGAACGTGTATTCCTTGATCGCGCCAACCAGATCGGAGATTCGCGACGTGCTGCTCTCAATCTGGTCCAACAAATCGGCGATCTCCACCGATGCCGAAATCCTCACCAGAGCCGCCCGCGCCGTATCGGGCCCCAGCGTGGCGAACAGTTGTTCCAACACCACCGGCTTGAAGTTCTTGCGCGCCAGATAGGCGGCAAGCTGCCACAGATCGTTCTGTCCGTGACTGCGCAGCAACGAATCAAGCTGGTCTTCCAGATCACTGGCCGTCAAGGCGTCTGGCGGAGGCACATCCGTTTGAATTAGCGAGTTCTCCAACTTTTCAATCTCTGCCTTATGCGCCGGCGTCAGCTCGCGCCGTCCCAGTTCGTGACTGGCGCTCTTGATCCGTTTCAGAGTTTCGCGCAACTGGCTGGCGGCGCGTTTCGCCGCCGACGCAGGATTGTTGAGTTCATGCGCCAGACCCGCCGAGAGCTTGCCCAACGAAGCCAACCGGTCGAGTTGCTGCTCCATCCGAGTAACTTCGCGGATCCGGTCCGCCATCAGGCCCACCAGGCGCTGGGTCAGCACCGGCATCTTCTGTACAAGTTCCGGAAACAGTGACGCGGGAAATCGCAGGGCGTAGCTGTCCGACTCGGCTCGTCCGCTGAAGGTAAACTGCTTCATCCTCGAAAACGGCAGCACGCCCGTAACGTCACCCGGTTCCAGGTCAAAGACTCTGGTTTCGCCCCCAATTTCGCCACGCCCCTGCATGCGCCCTTCAAGAACTACGAACATCGCATCCGCAGGGTCGCCCTGCCGCGCGTAGACATCGCCGGCCTTCAGGCGAAGCTCCTGCACCTGGCTGAGAAACCACTCGATCTGGTCGTCGGGCAAACCTTCGAATTCTGGAACGCGTTGTCGGAGAGCCTCTGCTTCGATCATTTATACCTTGCTCAAATATTGATGGATGAACTGCACCGCTACCGATCCTTCGCCAACGCCAGAAGCAACCCGCTTCACCGAACCGTGCCGCACGTCGCCCACCGCAAAAATTCCCGGCACATTCGTTTCCAGAAGAAAAGGATCGCGATCTAGCACCCAACCCTTGGGATGTTCTCCCTCTTTCAGCAGATCGGCACCGGTCAGAATGAATCCGCGCTCGTCGCGCTCAATCAGACCCGCCAGCCAATCCGTTCGCGGCAAGGCACCGATAAAAATGAACATGGAACTGGCCGGCACCCGCTCTACCTCGTCTGTGTCCGTGCAAAGCACCGATATTTCCTCGAGGTGGGTATCGCCGTGAACCTCGGCCACGCTGGCGTGAGCCCAGATCTGAATGTTGGGCGTTTCCTTGATCTGGTCAATCAAATATTGCGACATGGTGCTGGCCAGCGAGTCACCGCGCACCAGCATTACAACCCGCTCCGCATACTTGGCAAAATTCATCGCGGCCTGACCCGCGGAATTCGCGCCGCCCACCACGTAAACTTTCTCGCCCTTGCAGGACAATGCCTCCGTCGCGCCGCCGCCATAGTAAACCCCCGCGCCTTGCAGCCGGTCAATGCCCGGAGCCTCCAGCCGCCGCCATTGCACTCCGCTGGCAATCATCAATGCGTGGCATGAAATTTCGTTGCCGTCGGCCAGCTTGATGATGCGGTACGGTCCCTCGGTTCGCGCGCCCACCGCTTCCTGAGGCGCCAGGATTTCCACTCCAAAACGCCGCGCCTGCACCACCGCGCGACGGGTCAGGTCGCCTCCACTTAGCCCGGCAGGAAACCCGAGATAATTCTCGATCCGCGAACTCATGCCCGCCTGCCCACCCGGAGCTTCGCGCTCAACGATGACCGTGTGCAGTCCCTCAGAAGCGCCGTAAACCGCCGCGGCCAAACCCGCCGGTCCTCCGCCCACGATTGCCAGGTCGTAAAAGGTAGTTTCCGCGTGAGTGCGCAAGCCCACTTTCTGCGCCACTTCGGCGGGTGCACCGTTGAGCATTTTCGTTCCGTCAGAAAACAGAACGACCGGCAAATTGCTCGCATCCGGCCCCAGGGCTTCGAGCAGGCGCTTGGTTTCCGGATCGTTGGCCGCGCCCTCCACGTCGATCCACTGATAAGGCACGTGGCTGCGCGCCAGAAAATCCCGCAGCTCGTAGCAGCGCGGAGACCAGCGTGTTCCCAATACGCGAATTCCCTGAAACGCCGGACGGTAGGAAGCCTGCCAATCGTCGAGCAAGTCGTCGAGTTGGGGATACAAATGTTCCGAGGGAGGATCCCACGGCTTCATGAAAAAATAATCGAGGCCCGCATGATTGATCGCACTGATCGCGGCGTTCGTGTCGGCGTAGGCCGTAAGCAGCGTCCGCTTCGCGTCCGGAAAGATCTGCCGCGCTTCCTGAAGAAATGTGACGCCGTCCATGCGTGGCATGCGCTGATCCACCAGCAACAGCGCCACGCCGTCGTTACGCACCTTCAGCGCCTTCAGCAAGTCGAGCCCCGCTTCCGGCGAGTCGCTGCTGACTACCCGATACAACGCTCCGTACTGCGACCGCAAATCGCGCTCGATCGCCCGCAATACATCCGGATCGTCGTCAACCGTCAGTAAAATCGGCTTCGCCACGGATTGCAGTTCGCTTTCACACTTAGGGATAATGAAGCGGTCGAACCCGGAACTCGGGAACGGAATAACTCATTAGATACAGAAACCGGTAATCGGTTGCGTCGTGTTCTCGCACGAGCGAAACCTGACCTCCCACCTCGATTTCAAGCCTAGATCTCCCCCGCCTCGATTTCGTCCACATAACACCAGATCCAACTCTCGCCGGGCTCGATGGAACGAATCAGCGGATGCTTCGTCTTGTGGAAATGCTTGGTGGCGTGCTTGTTCTTGGAAGAGTCGCAACAACCCACGTGTCCACAAATCAGACACAGGCGCAGATGGACCCAGGAATCGCCCGTCTTAACACATTCCTCACATACGTGTACAGTCGTCGTTTTGATTTTGATCTGATTAAGGTGCGTGCATTGGGTGGACATCGGTTTCAAATCTCTCCGTTTCTTTCCTCAACCGGGAAAGCTCATTATGAGATCCGGCTAAGTGACCTCAGTCATGTAACGAAAGGGCATATGCACTGTCAAGCGCCGCATCTTTCACTCACAATGTTCACAGAGGTCTTCATCTGTGTTGCGGCTCGATTATCTATCTTGCGTCTTGACCATCGCGTCCACAATTTTGGTGGGGCGAAGGTGTTGGGAAGGCTGGGCGTTGGCTGGCGTCAATAGCGTGCTCATCTGCGTCATCGGCCTCAGAACGGAACAGCTTGGCTTCATACCCGCTAACGTTTTCTGTTTAGTAATGAGCGCCGTCAACCTGCGCGCATGGCGTAAGCCCGGAGCCTCTTGAAGCTCAGCTTGAGGCTTTAGTCGCCTACTCTGCGATCAGCAGGTTCTCGGCAAAAGGCCACTGCTCATCGATCCATTGCGTTTCGCAACGAAAGCCGGCATTGCGCGCCATCCCGGCAATCTCGTCAGCCGAATACTTGTGGCTGCTTTCCGTCCAGATGGTTTCTCCTTCAAGAAACTCGATCATAACTTCCGCCGCCGGAATGCTCACGGTCTGCCGCCGCTTCGATTGCAAGTGCATCTCGATGCTGCGCGCCTCGTGATTTATCTTCGCCACATGGCGGAACTCGCGCAAATCAAAATCCGCGCCGAGTTCTCGATTCGTTCGGGCCAGTAGGTTCAGATTAAAAGCGGCCGTGACCCCAAGTTCGTCGTCGTAGGCCGGAAGCAGTTGCGAGCTTGGCTTTTCCAAGTCCGTCCCAAGTAGCAACGAATCGCCCGGCTCCAGAATCCGCCGCACCTCAGCCAGGAACTTCATCCCTGCCGTGCGGTCGAAGTTCCCAATGGTGCTGCCCAGGAACAGCACAAACAAATGCTGCCCGCTCTTGCGATACGCCGCCACTTCGAGCAATCCATCCAGATATTCGCGCTCAAAGCCTACAATGCTGATCGCATCAATGTCACGCAGCTCCCGCTCGCACATCACTAGAGCCGAGTGTGATATCTCCACCGGATAATAAGACGTCCGCTGGCGACGGCAAAACGCCTCCAGCAGCCAGCGCGTTTTCTTACCGCTGCCGCTGCCCAGTTCCGCCACTGCGACCGGCCCGGCAACGCGATCGACGATTTCATCCGCATGCCGCCGCAGCAACCGCTCGTCGGCCCGCGTAAGTCCGTACTCGGGCAAATAGCTGATCACCTCAAACAGCGCCGAGCCTACGTTGTCATAAAGATACTTGGAGGGAAGTTCCTTCTGTCCGGTCCGGGTGAGTCCGGCGCGAACATCGGCCGCAAAATCGTAAGTCGCGTTGCTGGGGATCGCGTGCACAAGCATTGGTTAACTCCTTTCAGTCAATACTCAGCTCAACTCACGCAGCGGAAGCCCGCGTACACATATTGGTAATGTGCCTGGAACCAATTGCGAAACGTAGGCCGTAGCATGCATGCGGCGGTGCGCGCCGAGCCGCCCTTCATCACGAAATGCTTGCCATCGAAAAAATCAGCGGAGTAGCCGTGGTAGAACGGAAAAGGATCGAATCCGGGGAACGGCGCGAATACGGTGGACGTCCACTCCCACCCATTTCCCAACATGTCATGCACGCCGAATGCGCTCTGTCCCGCTGGAAACGCATTGACCGGCGTGGGATTCCAGTGTTCGAAGTTGAAGTTTCCGAAACTCGCGTTCGGCGCAGTATTACCCCACGGAAACTTTCCTTCCCCTCCGTCTTTGTTGCCGTATGCGGCGCGATGCCACTGCTCTTCCGTAGGAAGCGACTTCCCCGCCCAGCGCGCATACGCCATAGCCTCGGCATGACTCACATAGACCGGCCAGTCCAGCGGCAGCGGGACTTCCTCGAACATCCCGCGGTAGAGCCACCCCTCATGTGCCTCCGTCCAGAACACAGGATGAGCGATCGCATGCGCTTCCTTCCACTTCCAGTCCTCGGCACTCCAGAACGCGCGCGTCTCGTACCCGCCGGCAGCCATGAACTCCAGATACTGCCGGTTCGTTACTTCGTACTGGTCAATCTCAAAAGCAGGCACATGCTTCGTGTGAATCTCGTACTCGTTGTCCCAACCGAAATTCTCGCCTCCGCGCGCGAGGCCCAGCGTCGCCGCGCCAGCCGGAATCTCGATCATCCGATGAGTTACTGATGCAGTCACAAGACGAAGCGGACGTTCCTGCGGAACTTTCCGGTCCAGCGGCAACTGATGCAGCATGTAAGCCAGCGTCTCGACATGCATCAAGCGATGCTCAATCGCCACGTTCAGTAACGCGTCAATCGAAAAACCGTCGCGGCCCTGACCTGAAGATTCCAGGCCCCCTTCCGCGAGCTTCTCGTCCAGCGCAGCGCGAATTCTACTCACATAGTCGCGCACAGCCACGAGCGACGGCCAATCCGCAGGCTGATCAGAGGGCAATCCCCCGCCTACCGGATCGATGCCGAAAGCAAACAGGCGGTCGTACTCAGAATGAAAACTCTTCAGGCTAAGGACGTTTTCGTGCAGCAAATTCCAATCAAAGGCCTCGAGATGCCCCACGTAGAAAATAATGCGGTGACGCTCCGGTATGGGCCGCTCGTACATCGCATCAGCCCGCACAATGTCGAACAGTTCATCGCTGCGCCGACGGGCGTCGGCAACGCGCTCCAACAATTGCCGCCGAATAGCGAGAACGTCTTCAACCGCGAGCATTGGGCCTCCTGGTGTTTCAGAGAAGCGGCGCACCGTCTCGGACTGCCTCGGGATGTCGGCTCATCCCTCCCGATGTCTCAGCGCGATACGCCCGCATGCCGCAGCGGACAGGCCATCCACCTGCAGACGACGAGGCATCAGAGACTACCACCGCCGCACAAGACCTGGCAACCGAGCCGCAGACGAAGTGCTCTCTAGACGCGTGGTTAGATGACGAGTGGTTGCGGAAAGTCGCTGCGAAAATAATCTTTCTCAAACCGCGTTTTTCGTGCACCCTGCAAGGTTCGCTGCAAATCTGACTTGCCAGGTCGACTCACTGCACAAGCTTCTTCGCGCGTAAGAACTCGCCTACAACTTCTCTAGCGTCGCGGCGCTGGCCATCGACGGCATAATTCAGGCGCTGCATCTCATCCACGGAAATCTTTCCCGCCAACTCCGCCAGCGCCTGCGCAATCTCCGGATGTTGCTGCAGAGTCTGCTGGCGTATAACCGGCACCGCCTCATACCGAGGAAAATAGTGTCGGTCATCTTCCAGCACGAACAGATCCAGCGCCGGAATCAACCCGTCAGTAGTATTGCCGGCGGCCAAGTCGATCTGATGATCTTTGAGCGCCCGCGCCAGCAATCCCAAATCCATAACCCGCGGCTGCTCCGCGAAGTGCAGGCCATAAGTCGCGGCCAGACCTCGATAACCATCTGGCCGCTCCATGAACTCATACCCGAATCCAGCGCGCCATTGCGGCGCAAACGCTGCCGCCTGCGACAGAGTCTTGAGGTTCAGGCGGCGCGCGTCCTCGCCCCGGATCTCCATGGCAAACGTATCGTTGAAGCCGAAGCCCGGTCCCAGCGTGAGCCCAAAACGGCTTTCGTATTCACTCTTCACTCGCTGATAAACATCCTTCGCGCCATTCGCCGGTTGCCTGAGAATCGCGGTGAGCGCCGTACCCGTATACTCCGGATAAACATCGATTCGCCCTGCCAGAATCGCTTGCTGGCAGATGTAAGTCCCGGCTAGGTAAAAGCGCCGCTCCACTTGCAAGTGAGTGTGAGCCTCAATCTGCTGGGCAATGATCTCGCCCAATAGAAACGATTCGGTGAAATTCTTGGAACCCACCACGATGCGATCAGAATGCGACGGCGAGCAAGACGGCAGCACAGCAAGCGCCACGAAAATCGCACAGCAGAGACTCGGCTGAATACCCCTCATCGTGGCTGCAGGCGCCTTTCCAGCCATCCCACGCCAAAGTCGGCCACCAGCGCCAGAATCGCGGCGGGAATCGCTCCCGCCAGAATGACTCGATCGTCGACCATGGCCAACCCGCGGAAAATAAATTCTCCCAACCCTCCCGCCCCAATCGCCGCCGCAATCGTCGCCAGCCCGACCGAAATAACCACGGCCACGCGCACGCCCGAAAGAATTACACTCACGGCCAGCGGCAGCTCCACCTGAAACAAGAGCTGCGATTCCGTTAGCCCCATGCCCCGCCCTGCCTCCACCACAGCGGGATCGACTCCCCGAATGCCCGTAAAAGTGTTCCTGATAATCGGAAGCAGCGCATAGAGGGTCAGCGCCAGAATCGCCAGCCTGTCGGCGCGCTCACCCAACCACGGCACCGGCAGCAGAAACCCGAAGAGTGCAAGACTCGGAATCGTCTGAATAATGTTGGCGCTCGCCAGCACCGGCTTGTTGAATCGCGGCCGATGCGCGATCACCATACCCAGCGGTATGCCGATCAGCATCGCAAACAGTGTAGAAAAGCCAACCAGCCTCAGATGTTCCAGTGTGAGTTCCAGAACCTGCCTGTGGTTCTGCAACATGAAACCAAAGTAGCTCATAACAGCGCTCACAAGAAAGCTCATGTCGTGCCTCGATTGGCCGTCGACCCCAGCCCTTCCCCAAAAGCCCTCACATAAGCTGCCGCCAACGGATCGGCCGACCGCAGGAATTCTCCCGGCGTAAGCAAAGTGACCAGCCGCCCAGCCTCCATCAAGGCAATCCGCGAACCGAGCCGCACCGCCTCGCGCAAGTCGTGCGTCACAAAAACGACTGTCTTGTGGAGTCGCTGCTGCAGCAGCAGAAACTCCCGCTGCAACTCGTCGCGGGTGATGGGGTCGAGCGCGCCGAAAGGCTCATCCATAAGAAGTATTTCCGGATCTGCCCCCAAGGCACGTGCCACACCCACCCTCTGCCGCTGTCCGCCCGAAAGCTGATGCGGATAACGCGTCGCAGTATCCGCCGCCAGCCCCACCGTGTGCAGCAACTCCTGTACGCGCGCGTGAATACGATCTTCCGGCCAGCCTTCGATTTTCGGAACCAGCCCAATATTTCGCTCGACCGAAAAATGCGGAAACAATCCCACTTCCTGGATCACGTAACCCATGCTGCGGCGCAATCGAATCACGTCGCCTTCCGCATTGGACACACCCTTTACGCGAATCTCTCCGGACGCGGGAGATAGCAGCCGATTGACCAGCTTAAGCGATGTAGTCTTGCCCGAGCCGCTGCGCCCGAGCAGCACCAGAGTCTCGCCCCTCATGACTTGCAGATTGAATCCGGAAAGCACCTGCGTACCGCCGACGCGGTAGGAGACATCGCGAAACTCAATCACCGGACTGTCAGTCGCAAGTTGCATTGTCCGCCCAGCATACCGGACTTCTCCGCGAAAGTAAGCGGAGAACAACGCACTGACCGGCGGATTTGCAATGCGTCCTTTCTCCGGGCGACAATCCTAGGGTGGAAAATCAATCCTTAAGCACGGGTCCAACTCCCTCTCCCAACCCGCGCGAACCGTTTCGGCCCGGAGCGCTGGTGATTGCGACTCTGTGCAATCCGCGCGAAAAGTTCTGGGGGATGATTCTTGCGCTGGCCTCCCAAGGCCTCAGTCTGTGCGGCGCCGAACTCGCCTCTTTCGAAGATTTGACCGTGATGGTTCGCGACGGCGAGCCCTTCACTCCGGCCGTAGTTTTCTTTCCCATGCATCGCATTGAGCGCGTCGAACTGGACCTGCCCGATGGCAGCCTGCCTTCTCTTTCGCAGCGTTTCTTCGCCAAGACCGGCCTCGAGCCCGCAGCGGCTCTCCAACCCCGCGGCCATCAGCAACCCGCGGGCGATGGCACCCACAACTCCGCACCGCACGCTTCCGAGGAGCGGGCGTGAAGTTCTCCCACATCTTCACCGCTCCCAATCAACTCACTCTGCTGCGGATGGTTTTCGTTCCCTTCATCGTGATTCATTTGGTGGAGGGCCGTTACCTCTGGGCGCTGGTCGTTTTCGTGATCGCCGGATTCAGCGACGGCCTCGACGGCTTGCTCGCCCGGACGCTGCACCAGCAAACCCTTCTCGGCCAGTATCTCGATCCGATCGCCGACAAGCTTCTGTTGAGCACGATGTTTTTAGTGCTCTCGATCCTGCACAAGATTCCGTGGAAGTTCACGGTCGTGGTCTTCAGCCGCGACATTTCCATTCTTGCCGCCAGCGCCGTGCTGTTCGCCATTGCTGGACTGCGCAACTTCCGCCCCAGCATCTTTGGCAAGGCCAACACCTTCTCACAAATCAGCGCGGTATTTTTCGTTCTGCTGTTTGAGATTCGCCCACTGCGCGGGATATGGATCGCGCGCACGGTCTTTCTTCGCGCAACTTTTATCTTCACCATCATCTCGGCGCTGCATTACGTGATTCTGGTGCAGCAGCGTTTGCGCCAACCCACACACGCTTTGCCGCCAGCCCGGAACCCGGCATTGTGATGCAGCGGTACAGTTTGGTTGTCATGCTGAACAAGCGTTCTTTGCGCAGTGAAGGATCTGGGCGAGCCGCGCGGTGCGTCGCGTTCTTTGCGACGCAATAATCGCGCGTTTGGCTCGCTTCCTTATTCTTCACCACCCCCAACACACCGATTTGACCCACTTTCTCGCCGACCCTAGAATCTTAGGTTCGTTTGCCGGTGCTCGAATTTCCTATGGCGCTTCGTCTTTTTAATACCATGTCGTCGCGGATCGAGGAATTTCATCCCCTGCGCGACCGCGAGGTCCGCATGTACGCCTGCGGCCCCACCGTCTACGACTACGGACACATCGGCAACTTCCGCACCTTCGTCGCCGTCGATCTTCTCCGCCGCTTCTTCCGCCAGAGTGGATACACCGTGCGCCACGTCATGAACATCACCGACGTCGATGACAAGATCATCCGAAACGCTACGCACGATGGCGTAAGCGTGCAGCAATATACGGCCAAATATGAGAAAGCATTCCTCGAAGACGCCGCCATGATCGGCATCGAGCAGCCAACTCTCGTCCGTGCGACCGAGCACATTCCGGAAATGGCGGACTTCGTCGCCAGGTTAGTCGAAAAAGGCCTCGCCTACCGCACCGAGGACGGCTCCTATTACTTTCGCATCGCCAAGTTTCCCCAGTATGGCAAGCTTTCAAAAAAAGATTTCAGCGGCATGCAGGACGGCGCCCGCGTCGACGTCGACGAATACGACAAAGACAGCGCCCGCGACTTCGCTCTCTGGAAGGCTCCTAAACCCAACGAAGCTTCATGGGACACGGCGATCGGGCCGGGCCGTCCCGGCTGGCATTTGGAGTGCTCCGTCATGTCGATGGGGGAACTCGGGGAGAGTTTCGACCTGCATGCGGGCGGAGAAGACCTCATCTTCCCTCACCACGAAAACGAAATCGCGCAGTCGGAATCCATGACTGGGAAGACCTTTGCGAACTTCTGGTTCCACGCCCGCTTTCTGCTGGTCGAAGGCGAGAAGATGTCGAAGAGCCTGGGAAATTTCTTCACTCTCCGCGACCTGATTCTGAAAGGCCACAAGCCCTCATCGATTCGCTACCTCCTGGCCTCGGTTCCCTACCGCAATCAGCTGAACTTTACCTTCGATGGCCTCAGGCAAGCCGCCGTTTCCGTAGAACGCTTGCGAACTTTTCGGTCGCGCCTGAACGCGGGCACCTTCCCCGAGGGTTCCAATCCTGAAATGCAGTCGCTCGCCACGCAAACCGTCGAACGCATGACGGCCGCACTCGACGACGACCTCAACACCGCACAGGCACAGGCTGCAATCTTCGAAATGGTGCGCCAGGCCAATGCCGCAGCTGACGCAGGCGCAATCAGAAAAGATGATGTCCCGCCGCTGCTCGCCGCGCTGACCAGGTTCGACGAAATCTTCGCCGTGCTCGACGATGACGATGCTCCGAAGATGAAGCGAGTGTTCGAATGGGCCGCAGCGGAGGGCCGCGACCAAGACGTCAGCACGGAATTGCGCCAGGCCGTTCAGTCCGGACAACACTCAGACGCCGAGATTGAAAAGAAGATTGCCGCGATGAAGACCGCCCGCAGCGCCCGCGACTTCAAAATCTCAGACGTGATCCGCGCCGACCTCGCCGCCGCCGGCATCCTCGTGGACATCACCAAAGACGGCATCCGCTGGCGCCGAAAATGACACAGCGATTTGAGCACGGTAGCAAACCCAGATGTTAAGCTGAAAGCCGAGAGCTGACAGCTGTTCCTGTGAAATCCCTCGACGAGTATCTCCGCGACGCTGAGCAAGCCCACGGCCACCTTTGTGCCGGCCAAGTGCTGGGAGTCCGTCTCGCGATGCTCGGCTTGCAAAAGCTCGGCATCGACGATCCCCACGGAAAAGACCGCAAGCGTCTGGTCACCTTCGTTGAAATCGACCGCTGCGCCACCGACGCCGTCGCGGTGGTCACCGGCTGCCGCCTGGGCAAGCGCGCTCTGAAGTTCCGCGACTGGGGCAAAATGGCCGCGACATTTGTGGATGTGAACAACGGTAAAGCAATCCGCATCGCCGCGAAAGAATCCTCCAAACAGTTGGCACGTGAACTTCATCCCGAGATCGAGAATAAGAATCAGCAGCAGATGCTCGCCTACCGCGAAATTTCGGACGACAACTTGTTCGCCACACAGTGGGTAAGAGTCGAATTGCCTCCCGAAGAATTTCCTGGATACAAAGGTGAGCGCATCGTCTGCGAGCAGTGCGGCGAAGGAATCAACTTCCGCCGAGAAGTGCGTCGCGACGGAAAAGTTCTATGCCGCTCCTGCGCCGGCGAAAGTTACTACGAAGCTTTAGCAGAGTAGTCCTGCCGAGTAGTCCCAAAGTGCAAACCTAAGCGACTTGTCATCCCGAGCGAAGCGAGGGATGACAACTTTGAGAACAGCCATCAGATATTTTCCGCCCCCTACGCGATCTCGTACGCGTGCGCCACGCGCAGAATCGTCGCCTCGTCGAAATGCTTCCCTAAGATCTGCAGCCCAATCGGCAACTTCTCTTTCGTCTCTCCACACGGTACCGAGATCCCCGGAATCCCAGCCAGATCAGCAGTCACCGTATAAATATCCGCCAGGTACATGGCCAGTGGATCATTCGATTTCTCCCCCAGCCGGAAGGCCGCCGTCGGCGAGGTCGGCGTCACAATCGCATCGACCTTACAAAAAGCCTCGTCGAAGTCGCGCGTCAGCAGCGTCCGCACTTTCTGTGCTTTCACATAGTAGGCATCGTAGTAACCCGCGCTCAGCGCGTACGTGCCGAGCATGATGCGCCGTTTCACTTCCGCGCCAAACCCCTCGTCGCGACTGCGCCGGTACATATCGGACAACGTCTTCACACCGCGCGCCCGGTGCCCGTAGCGCACGCCATCGAACCGCGCCAGATTCGCCGAAGCTTCCGCCGTCGCAATCACGTAATACGTCGGAATCGCATACGGCGTGTGTGGCAGCGATACTGGAACAATCTCGCAGCCCAATCCCCTCAGCTTGTCAATCGCAGCTTCCACCGCCTGCCGCACTTCCTCGTCCAGGCCCTCGCCGAAATATTCCTTGGCCACGCCAATCTTCGTACCACGTACCGGCTTGTCGAGTTCGGCCACATAGTCGGGCACAGCCACGTCAGCGGACGTCGCATCCATCGGATCGCGTCCCGCAATCGTGCGTAATACAATCGCCGCGTCCTTCACCGTTTTCGCCAGCGGCCCAATGTGATCCAGCGAGGACGCAAACGCGATCAGTCCATAGCGCGACACCCTCCCATAAGTCGGCATCAATCCCACCACACCACAGAACGCCGCCGGCTGCCGAATCGACCCGCCCGTGTCCGATCCCAGCGTAACCACCGCCATGTCGGCAGCAACTGCCGCAGCGGAACCACCCGAAGACCCGCCGGGTACGCGGCTCAGATCTCGCGGATTGCGCACCGGATGATACGCGGAGTTTTCATTCGACGACCCCATCGCAAACTCGTCGCAATTCATCTTGCCCAACACCACCGCGCCCGCCGCCTCCATGTGCGCCACAGCCGTGCAGTCATACGGAGGAACATATTTCTCCAGAATCTTCGAGCCCGCAGTGGTGCGCACTCCCCGCGTACTCATCACATCCTTGATCCCGACCGGCACGCCGCCCAGCGGAGGCAACGTCTTTCCTTCTGCCGCCATGCGGTCCATGCGATCCGCCTGCTCGAGTGCCCGCTCCTTCGACAGCGTCAGGAACGCGCCAATCTGCCCATCCTCTTTCTGAATGCGCGCGTAGTGCGCCTCCGCCAGCGCGAGCGCCGTCGTCTTGCGCTCCTGCACCGCTGAGCGGGCAGCCTCGATCGTAAGTAGGTTCAAGTCCATTGATTCTAGTTTGTCCGATGCGCCGCAGAATCTACCGCTCAATCACCTTTGGTACCTGGAAGAAATCTTCATCCGCATCCGGCGCGTTGGCCAGCGCCTCTTCATGCGGCAGCGACTTGCGCAGTCCTTCGAGAACGTCTTCGCGGCTCGCGTACGCGAATCGCGCGCTCCCCTGTTTGGCTTCGTCCACTGCGTAGCGATCCGAAACCTGCGCCATCGGCAGCACATCCGCGGCATCGAGTTCGTTGAGCCGGTCGACGTATTCCAGAATCGAATTCAGGTCGCGCAGCATTCCCCTGCGCTCTTCTTCGGTGAGTTCCAGATTGGCCAGGTCCGCAACGTAGGCCACGTCTTTGTCGGTGACTTTCATGAAGTAAAGGAGTCGGAGTTCAGCGCGGGTTCGTATCTCCGCGTTCCGGTCGTTCTACGACGAACTCGATTCTGCGAACCGCCTGAGTCGTATACCGGTTGATCATCGCCAGATATCGTGGCGCCAGCGCCTGCAACTCAGCTTTCCATCCCACGCCGGCGACTTCCACGCGCAACACTCCATCCTCAAAACCAAGCGCGCGCGTGCGCTCGGCCACGGCTGAACCGCACACCAGCGGCCAGGCCAACAGAGGCGCCTCCGCCGGATGCGCCCGCCGCAGAGACTGCGCGACAATTTTTTCCAGCCCCGCGCCCGCCTGCTCCACGTTCAACTCCTCGTCTCATCAAGCGCCGTAGCCCACCTGAGAGAAAATTGATTTTAGCATTCTCGTCTCTTGCGGGTTTGTGACGCTCCAACGTCTTCAGACCGGAAACTCGCGCCGCACGAATTCCAGCGCGGCCTCCCGCGATAGCAATCGCCCCTCAAGTTGCAAATCTTCCACCGCGGTGAGGATCTCGCGAAATTTCGGCCCCGGCGCATGTCCCGCGGCAATCAGATCGTCCCCGGTCACCAGCGGCGAAGGCCGCATCTTCTCCGCCGGAATTTCCGCCCGTTTCTGCTGGATAAATTCATAAGTACTCAGGTTGCGATGACTGGCCAGAGAGTCCGCGCGATGCAGCGCCAGATGTTCGTCGAACTTCGGCATGCGAAGAAACTTTTTCAGCGTCGATTCTTTCATGCGGCTGACGTGCCCGAAGCGCATGTGATTGTCGACCAGCGCCAGAATCTGCTCCGTCTCGTCGTTCGAAAATCGGAGGCGCCGGCAAATTTCTTCCGCCATCTTCACCCCCACCTCGACGTGGTTATCAAACCGGATGCGATCCGGCGCCACCCGAAACGTCGCAGGCTTGCCCACATCGTGCAGCAGTGCTCCCCAGGCCAGCGTCAGCGGGCAAGGCTGCGGCAGGTTCTCCAGCAGCAGCAGTGTGTGCACGAACACGTCGCCCTCGGGATGAAACTCCGGCGGCTGCGCCACGCCCTTCATGGCCGAAATCTCCGGCAGAACCTGCTGCAGCAATCCGCTCTCGTCCAACAACAGAAGCGCACGCCGCCCGTGTCCTTCAGTCAGCATGCGAGTCAGCTCATCGCGCACCCGCTCGCGCGACACCACCTGGATCTGGTCAGCCAGTTTCTGTATCGCCGCAAATGTCGCTGGCTCGATCGCATACTCGAAACGCGCGGCAAACCGCACCGCCCGCAGCATACGCAATTTATCTTCGCTGAAGCGCCGCTCCGGATCTCCTATCGCGCGGATGATTCCCGCTTCCAGATCTCTGCGCCCGCCGACAAAATCGAATACCTCACCGGACATCTGACCGCTGAGGGGGTCGAGCAGCATGCCGTTGATGGTGAAGTCGCGCCGCGCCACATCTTCCCGCGGATCGCGGCTGAAACGCACCTCATCCGGATGCCGTCCGTCGGAATATCCAACGTCACTGCGGAACGTTGCAACTTCAACCGCATGGCCCTTCGAGGAGCCCTCCGCTAGCATATTGTCCGTTGCGTCCCTGTCCGGCTCGGGCACCAGCACCACCCCGAACTGCACCCCCACCGCATACGTCTCAGGAAAAATTTCCATGACCTGCTCCGGCGTCGCGTCCGTCGCCACGTCGTAATCTTTCGGCTCGCGCCTGAGGAGAAGATCGCGCACGCATCCCCCCACCAGATACGCCTGAAAGCCCCGCTGGCGCAGGACTTGCACGATCGAGGTGGAAAAATCCCGCATGGAAGGTTGAGTGCCCGCAAGGAGAGCACAAGGACTTCTATTAATATATAGACACATGCCTTCGGCCTACATCCTCGGCATCGAGAGTTCCTGCGACGAGACCGCGGCGGCCGTGGTGCGCTCCGGCGAACAACTCGTCTCGAATGTGGTCGCCTCGCAATTCGCGACCCACCAGCCCTACGGCGGCGTGGTGCCGGAACTGGCCTCACGCGAACATCTGCGTGCCATCGTGCCTGTCGTTCGGCAGGCGCTGGCCGAGGCCAACCACACTTACGACTCCATCGACGCCATCGCCGTCACCCAGGGCCCGGGCCTCGCCGGAGCATTACTCGTCGGCATCAGCTACGCCAAGGCGCTGGCCTTCGCCCTCGACAAGCCGCTGATTGCCATCAACCATATCGAAGGCCACATCCACGCCGTCCTGCTAGAGGAAAGACAGAAGGGCAATCACGAACTGCAATTCCCCGTGCTCGCCCTGGTTGTCTCCGGCGGCCACACTCATCTCTATCTGGCGACTGAGAAAGATTCCGCCTGGACCTACCAGAACATCGGCCACACCCGCGACGACGCCGCTGGAGAAGCTTTCGACAAAGTCGCCAAGCTCCTCGGCCTGGGCTATCCCGGAGGCCCGGTCATCGACCGGCTCGCTCCGCATGGCGACGCAAAAGCCGTGAAATTTCCACCAGCTCAGCTCAAGCATCCCGACCGCCGCGGACGAAAGGACGGCAAGGTCGTTGATCCCGGCTTCGACCCTGATCATCACTCTGGAGACGACCGTCCGGACGACAATCGTCCGCGCTTTGATTTTTCCTACAGCGGCATCAAGACGGCAATCCTGAGGTATGTCGAGACCCACGACATGCGCGCGACGGTGGAAGCGCGGCGGCAAGCTCTGTTGCAAATCGCAATACCCAAGCTACAGGATTATCTCGCCAACTGCGACCAGCTCACGCTCGACCTCGTGGCGTCTTTCCAGCGATCCATTGTCGACGATCTTGTGGGAAAGACTCTGGCGGCAGCCCGAGCCTACGACGTGGCCACGCTCTTCGTCACCGGAGGAGTTGCGGCGAACTCTGAGTTGCGCCAGACCTTTGAGCGCGAGGCCGCCAAGCAAGGCCTACCCGTGTACTTCCCGTCGCGTCCGCTCTCGACCGACAACGCGGCCATGATCGCCGCCGCGGCCTACCCGAAGTTTCTGCTGAAGGATTTTGCTGAGATGGATTTTTCCGCCGAGGCCGGCCTGTTGTTACGCTAGGAATCTGCCGCGAGGAATCTGCAGAACACAGTTCCAGCGCCAGCTTACTTCCCGGCTCTGTGCCCGCGGCTGGCCTTGCCGAACAGTTCATCCAGCGTCCGGGCCAGCTGCGCTTCGATGTCGATGTCTTTGTAAATGAAGAAATTCGCGCGCGTCTCGGCTTGGCTGACTCCGCCCGCCCGGCGGGCGAGAACAATAATCGGAATCCCGGTCGTTTCCAGATTGTTTTTCACCGCCGTGATCAATTCACTGCCCGACATCTTCGGCATCTGCAGGTCGGTGACAATCACCGCCGGTTGCACCCGGGCCAGAATTTCCAGGGCTTCCACGCCATTCGTCGCAGACTCAACTCCGAACCCGCGCTGCTCCAGAAAGCGGCACACGGTATAACGGATCAGCATCGAATCGTCGACGACGAGCGCCACCTTAGACATATATGAGGTAGACATGGGAGAGCCCGCGCGTTGCCGCACGCCCCCGGGTGCGACATTAGCAGGGTATTTTCGAAGCAAACAAGCCGAAACCGCCGGTCACGATTACCTTCGTCACTGCAATGACCCGCGTTAGGCAAGAAACATTGCCTTTTGTGATTCTGACGAGCAGCCGCATCGTGGGCGTCATCCCGAGCGGAGTCGCTCTTCAGGCGGAGGGAGGGATCTCGCGCTGGCCGCCACCCATATGAAGGCCAAACTGCGACCAAATCCTCAGATCTCGCTCTCCTGCGTGCGCTCCTCTATATTCATGTCCTTGAATTCGCTGGACTCGAATATCTCGCCGCACTCCTTGCACTCGACGAACTCAGAATCTTCATCCCGGCCCACGATTTGTACGCGGGGATGCTTGCAAGGCTGCTTCATGTCACGGTCTTGAGGAGGCGCGGGCGACTTTGAAGTCATAAATCGGGAAGGTTCCCCCAGAAACATTTGCTGAGTAGCTGTTTTGGGGGGAATTCCCGGTATTCTAGACCGGCTCTGCCACTTGTCAAGCCCCACGCGCCAGTCTGTCGCAAATTCGTAAATAGCCGGCCCCCAGTTGTTGGCCCAAGTTGCTGGTTTCGATTGCTGGCTTCGATTGCTGGTTCCGATCGCGGATTAGAGACGTTTCATGAGTTCTCTGGTGGCTACCTGTCCCTGAATTCCGACTAAAATAATCGTATAAACATAAGCCATTCAGTTCTCGATAGTTACCGTTAAGCGCCACTTTCCGGCCTCTGACTGCGCAGGCTTGCTCCCGTCCCGGAATGTGTCGTAGAATGAATTGCGACGGAAAAGGTCGGACTTCGAACCCGGCCTCTTCTAATAGCTTTGCACAGGATAGGCAGTGCTGAAACTAACCAAGAAGGCCGACTACGCGCTGATGGCGATGAAGCATCTCGCGGAGCATTCGACCGAGGGCTCGCGCAGCGCGAAGGACGTGGCCGACGCCTATGGCATCCCGCCCGAGGCTCTGGCCAAAATTCTGCAGCGCCTGGCCAAGGCTGGCCTGTTGCAGTCGCAGCACGGCACCAATGGTGGATATACGCTGGCCCGCGCATCGCACACGATTTCGGCCTTCGAGGTGATTCAGGCTATCGATGGCCCGCTCTTCATTACGTCCTGCGTCACCGTACGCGGGGAATGCGATCAGAGCGACCGCTGCAACATCCGCGAGCCCCTGCGCAAGGTGAATGAAAGCATAGAAGCCGTATTGAAGCGCATCAAGATTTCGCACATGCGCGAAGAACCGGAAGAGGCCGCGAGCGAAGCTCCCAAGGCGGCGGAACTGGTGACGATAACCTGAAAGTCGATCCGGTGAAGCGTTGACACTAAGAGATTCATCCAACTAACGAAGAGATTGGAAATTAACAAAGCAGGAGACGCAATCTAATGAGCACCGAAGTCAAGATCCCCCAGGCACTGACCCAGACGCAGCACGCCACACCCAACGGCGTGACTCTGCCCATCTACATGGATAACCACGCCACCACCCAGATGGACCCGCGGGTGCTGGAAGAAATGCTGCCTTACTTCGCGGAGAAGTTCGGCAACTCCGCCAGCCGCAATCACTCCTTCGGGTGGGCTGCCGAAGAAGGCGTGGAAACTGCACGCGAGCGCATCGCCAAGCTCATCGGCGCCACCACGAAGGAAATCATCTTCACCTCCGGCGCCACCGAGAGTGACAATCTCGCCATCAAGGGCGTCGCCGAGATGTATCGGGAAAAGGGCAACCACATCATCACCGCAGTCACCGAGCACAAGGCCGTGCTCGACACCTGCAAGCGCCTGGAAAAACATGGCTTCCGCGTCACCTACCTGCCGGTGCAGAAAGATGGCTTGGTCGATCTCGAAGACTTGAAGCGCGCCATGGACGACAAGACCATCCTGGTCACAATCATGTACGCCAACAACGAAATCGGCGTGATTCAGCCAGTCACAGAAATCGGCAAACTCTGCCATGAACGTGGCGTGATCTTCCACACCGACGCGACTCAGGCGATCGGCAAAGTTCCCGTGGATGTGATCAAGCAGAACATCGACCTGGCTTCCATCTCCGGGCACAAGATGTATGGGCCGAAGGGTGTGGGCGCTTTGTATGTACGGCGCAAGAATCCTCGAGTGCAGATTTCCGCCATCATCGATGGCGGCGGCCACGAACGCGGCATGCGCTCCGGCACGCTCAACGTCCCCGGAATCGTCGGACTGGGCAAGGCCTGTGCCATCGCGCAGGAAGATATGGCGAAGGAATCCTGCCGCCTGGCTGGCCTGCGTAACCGTCTGCGCGACCGTATTATGAATCGGCTGGACGAAACCTACATCAACGGCTCGTGGGAACATCGGCTGCCCGGCAACTTGAATATTAGCTTTGCCTACGTGGAAGGCGAGTCGCTCCTGATGGGCATCAACGACATCGCCGTTTCGAGCGGCTCAGCCTGCACCTCGGCAACGCTTGAGCCATCTTATGTATTGAAGGCCCTCGGCACCGGCGACGACCTGGCGCACAGCTCGATCCGTTTCGGCCTCGGCCGCTTCAACACCGAAGCTGAAGTCGATTACGTGGCCGACCGCCTGGTTGAAACCGTCGAGCGCCTGCGCGAACTGTCTCCGCTCTACGAAATGGCAAAAGAAGGCATCAACC
>Ga0209274_10000364_pt1 | contig 29559 bp, 31 predicted proteins | sample HubBroMetageREF1_FD_188343 | JGI IMG/M metagenome (GOLD analysis project Ga0209274, IMG submission 188343) | Reference soil microbial communities from the Hubbard Brook experimental Forest, New Hampshire, USA - Hubbard Brook CCASE Soil... | ecosystem: Environmental > Terrestrial > Soil >...
CGCGACAGGGTGGGAGTTTGGCTGTCAATTGTGTTCGGGAAATCAGAAACCCAAGGAATTAGCTTTCGTGGAATCCCACCCTTTGCAAAGAACGATGGGCAGCCGGCCGCTGGGTCATCTGGGCTTAGCTGTTGGGTTCGTCACTTCCAGCGCCTTCTCTGATTGTTCCGCGCCGAGTATTTTCCGAAACTCCGACTCTAAGTCTATTCGCAGCCGCGGTATCTCCCCCTCAAATGCCTGAACAGCACTAATCAACTCCTGCCCGTACTTTTCGAGCGAATGCCCAGTTGGGAATTCATTGCGGCTGTAAATTCCCACATTGATCACTTTTTTCCTTATCACTGCGGTGAAGGTGTCTAACGATCCGCAAATAGATTCTGGAAGGTAAATGCGATGGGTATCAACGAAATTGGCGAACTCCCAGGCCTGATTGTTCGCCTTGCTGAACTCTTCCTCTTGGTTGGGCCGATTCATATATCCACCCTGAAGTACGAATTGTTGCGAAGTCCAAACCAGATTGATAAGGCGTTTGTATAGATCAGCGATTACTTCTGCTCGTCTTTCATGGAGCTTGGTAAATCGCACCTGATGCTCGAGCGCCACCATCTGGAGTGAACTCTTTAACTGCTCAACCTCGACGCTCGCAGCTAGCTCTAGTTTGCTTTTGAACCTCTCCGTATCGCGCTCCAGCCACCTCGTGGTCAAGGTCTTGAATAACCAGCCTGCGACGGTGAGGAATATCGCCTGCCCGCCCAAGACTGCAATAACGCTTTTCCAAGTGATCATGGTTGAGTTTTATCACCAAAGCGCCCGCGTCGTACACAGCGTGGCGTCGCCAGCACGCGTGGTAAAATACGCCGCATGGCCAAGTACAAAAACATATTTTGGATTGGTGCCACGTTGACGTTTGACCTTCAGACTGGCGCTACGAATCAAATACTGACGTTTGTCCACCGCGAAGAAGATGCGTCTATTTTCAGCTCGGTGGATGCTGCGTCTTATGAGTTATTCGTCAAGAGTCGTGCTGAGCGTTATGTACACAATATCGCTTGGTCGATCGAGGACTCAAAGTCCATTCCCGGGCGTTGGGTTATAAAGGGCGTGCAGGATGTCGACTAACTCATCACTTCCACCGTCTGGCGATCTACCGCCGGGGTTGCCGGCAGGTTTTGCACTTAACGTCGGGACCATTAACCAAATGCACGTGACGTCCGGAACAAATGCGCAGAGCACCTCGCAGAGCAAATCTACGAGTTCAGTGGAGCAGTCGATTAGTCAGTCCTTCGTTTGGAGACTGGCATCGCACGGCTGGGGCTACTGGGCGCTTCACTTCGTCCTTGCATTGTTGGCGGCAGCGGCCTTCGAACTGCTTGTCTGGCATTTCCACTGGATGGGTCACTAGGCCACAGCGCGTCCGCCAAAATGCCAGACGCCCCATCTTTCGCGTTGGTTGCGAAAGGTGGGATTCCACGAGCCCATTGGGATTTTGATTCTCGGCATGGGAAGTCAAAGTCCCCATCCTCTTTTCGCAAAGGACGCGGCGGACGGCTTTTGTGGGACGGACACTCCTGTCCGTCGCTTTTGACCTTGATCTAAATCCCCGAAGCCAAAATAGCCCCATTTCGCGAAAGAACACCCAAGCAATCAAAACCAAAGTCAAAGGCGACGGACAGGAGTGTCCGTCCCACATTTCTCTCTGCCCACATTCTTTGTCACATTGCCGGGTGGTCCATTTTTCGCGTTCGCTGCGAAAGGGGGGATTCTACGAGCGTAAGTCCATTGGGGTTTTGATTCTCGACATGGGAAGTCAAAGTCCCCCGGCGGACGGTTTATGTGGGACGGACACTCCTGTCCGTCGCTTTTGACTTTTGACTTTGATTGTGAACTGGGAGCCTCAAGATCCGGAATCAAAAGCAAGAGCAGAATCAAGGTCAACGGCGACGGACAGGAGTGTCCGTCCCACATTCTTTCTCTCACATCTTTTCTTGCGCACTTATTCGGCTCACCTCTTCAACGACGGTTCGAGCCAGAGCCACGGATAGTCTTCGGGCTTCTCAACCAAGCCTCGGCGGACGGGGTTCTGTCGGATGTATTCCAGCTTTGCTTCGAAACTTTCCTGCGATCTTGGAACGTGGTCGAACGATTCTTCTTGCCAGACTGGGCCGCTCGAACCTAGGAGTCTGTTCACACTTCTTGCCGACGTTCCTTTGAGCGATTTCAGAATAGCGGGCAGGCCGTAAGGCCAGCCCTTCTCATCGCGCAACGGGGTGAGGAGCAAATGCACATGTTCTGGCATCACGACTGCGGCGTGAAGCTCGTAGCGCTTCCCGTGGTCGTGAAGGCAGTGCTGGAGGACGGCGTCGCGGGCTTGCGGCGGGAAAGGGTCCCGATTGTTCTTGCGGAACGTGATGAAAAGCCTTCTTCCTGCGGGCTGATAGTGCGGCAACTTGCGGCGGTATTCGTACTTTCGGTTGAGAGATATGTGGGGCGGACACTCCTGTCCGCCGGGGTTGATCCTGGGTTTCATGAAGCCTATTGCAGACTAAACGTCAGGGTTTGTCTGTGATGGCTGAACAGGTTTGAGTTGTGGGAAAAATGTGATCTAGTCAAGATCAGAAACAAGAACAAGGTCAAAGGCGACGGACAGGAGTGTCCGTCCCACATTTTCGGACTTGGGGCACCGGGCCGTTCCAAATTCGTCGTTCAGAATGCGGTGGTGTGAGACGATGTTGTTTTGCAGTATTCAGGAACGCTCAGGTTTCGTCATCATCCGCAGCACTGGAGAAATTTATGGCAAGAGACATCATTCGAACGCCCAACGCTCCGGCTCCGCCGCCGACCTATAGCCAGGCGGTACGGGCAGCGGGACTTGTGTTCGTCTCCGGCACGGGGCCGCACGATCCGGTAACCGGGAAGATTGTTGGGGAGACGATCCGGGAGCAGACCGGACAGTGCCTGGAGAATGTTTCTGCCATCCTCAAAGCGGCGGGCAGTTCCCTCGAACGGATCGTGAGCGCCACGGTCATCCTGCTGGAGGAAACAGACTTCGCCGGAATGAATGAAGAGTGGATCAAGTGGTTTCCCGCGAACCCGCCGGCGCGGCAAGGCGCGAAGTTACCGGTTCGAATCCCCGGCATGAGAGTGTCCATTGCGGCCATTGCCGAAGCCTAAGCCCTGAAAGCGAACGGACGGATTCCCTATTCTTGTCCGTTCTTAACCAAGTCTAGAAAGACTTGGTGGACCCGGGTATCGTCGGAGAGTTCGGGGTGGAAAGTGGCAGCCATGGCTTTGCCCTGGCGGACGGCGACCGGAGCGTTGTCGCTGCCCTCGGTGGCGATGATCTCGACGCCTTCGCCGATGTGCTCGATCTTGGGAGCGCGGATGAAGACCATTTCCAGTGGCGATTCGCCCGGGTCGGCGCCGGGATTGGCGATGCGGAGCTTGCCTTCGCGGATGGAGCTGTCGATCTGGCGTCCGTAGGCGTTGCGGCGGATGCGAATGTCGAGCGCGCCGAGGCCCGCCTGCTTGGGGTTCTCAACTTCTGTGGCTAGCAGGATTGCGCCGGCGCAGGTGCCGAATGTGGGCTTGGCGTGAACGAACTCTTTCAGCTTGGCGAAACCTTCTTCGCCAAGAAGTTTCAGGAACGTGCCCGACTCGCCGCCTGGGATGACCAAGCCGTCGACCGCGTCGAGTTGCTCGGGCTTCTTGATCAGTACGACTTCGGCGCCGAGTTGTTCGAGCCGGCGGCGGTGGGCGTCGAAATCGCCTTGCAGGGCTAGGACTCCGATGATCGTATTCGTTTGCGTCATACTCATTTGATTTTATCGGATCGATCTTGGCCGGTTCCCGTTCAACCTCGCTCAGGGCAGGCGCGGTCGCGCAGCACTGTCAAGATGGCGCGCGAGCCAGACGCTTTATACTTCACTGGTGTCGTTCGCTAAAGAATTGCTTCTCACCGACATTCGCTACTCCGGATGGGCCAATCAGCGCTTGCTTGATGCCTGCTGTGCGCTCACTGCCGAAGAGATTGACCGCGACCTGCGCATTTCACATGCGAGCATTCTCTCCACTCTCCGGCATATTCACGATGGCGAAAGAGTCTGGCTCGACTGCCTGCGGACAAGTCCGAAGATGGGACCGTGGCGGCTTCCCCAAGGGGTGCCACCGAAACCCTCGCTGGACGACCTGAGGCTGAGCTGGCCCGAGCTCTCGAATGGCTATCGCCAATGGCTCGAAGAGCTGTCTGAGGGCGACTTGGAGGTTGATCTCCGCGTTCTGCTGCCAGACAGTGTGGAGCCGAGGCTGCCCCGCTGGAAAATTCTGCGGCACGTGCTCGAACATTCGACGCTGCATCGCGGGCAGATTATCGGGATGATTCGGATGCTGGGGCGTACGCCGCCAGCGATTCATCGGATGGATTTCTACTTGGCCGGCGAACCGGCGCAGCCTCGATCGGCGCGAAATCAAAGTCCTTAGGGGTTGAGAGTTGGCATGCCCACCCTTGCGAAGAACGCAAGGATGGGGCGCCCGGCGATGCCCTGGCAACCTGAATTTCTGTTGACAAGGAATGGCCGCTCACATATATTACCCAGTGGTTATGGAACCTTACGGTTATGGACTCAATTCGGTCCGGCTGGACGCGACCTTCGCGGCGCTGGCCGATCCCACGCGGCGCGCGATTCTGGCGCGGCTGGCTAAGGGCGAGGCGTCGGTGCAGGAGCTGGCCGAGCCGTTTGCCATGAGCCAGCCTGCGATTTCGAAGCACTTGAAAGTCCTGGAGCGGGCGGGGCTGATTTCGCGCGGGCGGGAGCAGCAACGGCGTCCGCGGCGGCTGGAGGCGAGACCACTGCGCGAGGCGACGGAGTGGATGGAGAAATATCGGCAGTTCTGGGAGGGCAACTTCCGCCGTCTCGATGCCCTGTTAGTGGAAATGAAAAGCACCGGAGTGAAGAAGAAGAGCAAGAAACAGTTACATCAGAAATGAAGGAGATCGATATGAAACAGAGCGGAACATTTGCGCTTACTGCCAACGGAGATCGAGAGATTGTGGTCACGCGGGTTTTCCATGCGCCACGACAGCTGGTGTTCGACGCCTACACCAAGCCGGAACTGGTAAAAAAATGGCTATTGGGGCCGGATGGATGGTCGATGCCGGTGTGCGAGATTGATTTGCGGGCGGGCGGAAAGTATCGCTATGTGTGGAGACAGGACAGCGACGGAAAAGAAATGGGGATGGGAGGCGTGTATCGCGAAGTGGTGGCGCCGGAGCGGTTTGTGGCCACCGAGATATTCGATGAGGCGTGGTATCCGGGTGAGGCCGTGGACACGATTGTTTTTGTCGAGCGCGCGGGCAAGACGACGATGACGCAGACCATTCTTTATAACTCGCGCGAGACGCGTGACGCGGTGCTGCAGTCGCCGATGGAGAAGGGGATGGCGATGAGTTATGACCGGCTGGAGGAATTTCTGGTTGTGTTGAGGCGCGAGGCGTTGAGCGCGTAAGTAAGTGCGTTGGGGTCGGTGGCTCCCGGGAGGGCCCCCTGAAGAACAACGGCTCCAGAAATCTTCCGGAGCCGGTTCGGTAAATGTGGTGTACGGCACTCTGTCCAATTTCGGGATTGGCCCTGCTCGAGGCCGAGTCAAGTGACTTGGAGAGAGTATCTCTGCGTTATCTCCCCAATAAAAGCCTCCTCCACAGAATCAGGAGAATGGAGTTTCTCGTTAGGCTCGTCCCTTACCATCCTCGCGTCTGCAGCATGTGCGCTTCGTCTAATCCTGAGACAGCTAGGCCCTTCATGGCGCCTACTAGGTCTTCGCTGACTTCAAGTAACACTTTAGGATCGTTGTAATGCGTCGCGGCTTTTACGATGGCTCGCGCGCGCTTTTCCGCTTCTTCGGGGTCGGCGAAGGTGGTGCTGTCTTTCATGAAGATGCCGCTGCCTACGAAGACTGCTTCGGCGCCTAACTGCATGACCAGGGCGGCGTCGGCTGGGGTGGCGATGCCGCCGGCGCTGAAATTTGGGACGGGCAGCTTCCCTGCTTTGGCTACGATTCTGATCAACTCATACGGGGCCTGGTGCTCTTTGGCTTTGGCGTAGAGTTCCTCTTCGCCTAGCACCGTAAGGATCTTCATTTCCTGGACGATTTGGCGGATGTGTTTGACGGCGTGAACTACGTCTCCGGTACCGGCTTCGCCTTTGGTGCGGATCATGCAGGCGCCTTCGGCGATGCGGCGCAGGGCTTCGCCCAGGTTGCGAGCGCCGCAGACGAAGGGGACTTTGAAGGCGTGCTTGTCGACGTGGTGGGCCTCGTCGGCGGGGGTGAGGACTTCGGATTCGTCGATGTAGTCGACGCCGAGTTCCTGGAGGATTTGGGCCTCGGCGAAATGTCCGATGCGACACTTGGCCATGACCGGGATGGAGACGGCGGCCATGATCTCGCGGATAATCTTGGGGCTGGCCATGCGGGCTACGCCGCCTTCGGCGCGGATTTGCGCGGGCACGCGTTCGAGGGCCATGACGGCGACGGCTCCGGCGCGTTCGGCGATGGTGGCCTGGGCTGGAGTGGTGACGTCCATGATGACGCCGCCTTTTAGCATTTCGGCTAGGCCGGTTTTCAGGCGGAGACTGGTGTTGGTGCCGTTATTCTGGGACATGAGTGGGCTCCGGGAAACCGCTGGCAGCTATCGGCTGTCAGCTCTCAGCTCTCAGCTAAACCTTTTCGTGATGGTGCTCCGGTTTCGCCGCTAACTTATTCTACAGCGCGCGGGGGAAAATTACTGGGTGGGCTGGCGCATTGACTTTCCGACCATGGCACCCATTCCACCGAAAGTTAAACCGAGCAGTGGACCGATCCACACGTGATTGAGGACGCCTCCGATGGCGTCCCGGTAAAGACAGGCGGATAGTTCGGCCTCAGTGCGGCTTGGCCTGCGCATCTTGAATTTGCGGCAGGAGAATGTCGCGGACGTAGTGCCAATAGGGCACCAGAATCAGCGCGGCTTCCGCATCCTTCTGTGCAGCTTGCAGATCCGGGGCGGAGCGATGGAGATTCGACCACGCGCGATTCATTAGCAATTCGGGCTCACCCCAGGAAGGTTCCAAAGGATCGCTCATGGGCTCCTGCTTCCTGACGATGCCCAAGCCGCGGTTGTAAAGGTCAAAGGCTTTGTCCTGGCCGCCGCCACGCTCTGGCGGCGAGGACCAGCGAATGGGTCCTAGCACCCAGAGGAGACGAGGATTATCGGGATCTGACGCCATGGCCTCTTTCAGAGGAGGAGTTGAATGCTGGATCAGTTCCTTTGCGCGCTCGGGGTCCTTCATGTGCAGATATGCCAGATAACCGAAGCAAGAGCCTTCCGCAATTTTTGACTCGACGAAAGTTGCATCCTGCGCGAGGGAATCGTTGAAGTCGGTGACCGCGCCGGTCAAGTCTTCCTCCAAGTCTTTCGGGGTGGGAGACTCGTTAAAACCGTTGATGGCTCGGCGCCAGAGAGCGAAACCGCGCCAATAGAGGACGCGGGACGCGAGCATTTTGTCGTCAGGCGGGGGATTGAGTTCGTCATGAAGGCGCTTCAGCTCGGCTCGGTCGCCTTCGTAGTCGGCACGCTTGATCTGCTCGACGATCCTAATGCTGGAGGCGCGGGGCGAGTCGGGGCGCGGCTTGGCTTCGGGCTGGGACTGAGCAGTGGCAGGCGTCGCCAAGGCGAGCGTTGCTAGGGCGAGCAGTGCGGAGAAAATGGCTGCGCGCAACATGCGGTCCTCCGTAGAAACGGGCTGCACGAGTTGGACGAGAGAACGGGAAGAAGGTAACAGCTTCCTGCAGGAACGATTTCGGGTCACTCTTATTTCGGATCAACCGTCGGGGTTTTCTCGGTTTCTACTGATTTCAACAATTCTTCGTCCGCCTCTTTGTCGCGTTGTTCGCCATTCAGACCGGTGAATCGCTGGCTGGCGTCATGAATTTTCTGCTCGGCGCCGTGAAGCTGGGTCGACACCGAGACGAACGTGATGCTGACAATGACAACGGCTGTAGCACAAAGAACCAGCGCACCGAGCCAGGCCGGGCGGCTCATGAACAGCAGCGCGATCGAGGCGACGACGATGCCGATTTCGCATGCCAATTGCGCCCACTCGTAGTGCTCGGCTGCCATGGAATGGACTCGAATAGCCGACTCGTAGGACTCCGACCATTCGAGCGCCGCTTCCTTTTCCGTATCGAGCGCGCGGATAACTACGGCGAAGCCGACGAGGTCTTCATGGGTGGGAATCTCGGCATTGAGGTTCTTGGCATTCTCCAGACGGTTCACCCGGGCGGCGCGCGCCACGTCGGCGGAGGAGATTTGACCTACCAGTTTTCTCGACTCCTCGTCCCACTGCTTGAAGCGCTCCGGGTCGGGGTTCAGCGCATGCAACTGCCGGAGCTGGGCCAAGAGTACGCGGTATTTGGTCGAGATGGCCTGATATTTCATCGAGGCATTGGTTTGTTCGACCATGGTGGCGATGAGTTCGGTGCGCTGGCCTCCGACCAGGGCCGCACACAGCGCCAGCAGCACGCCCAGGCATGCCATGGTGATGCCGAGATACTTGCCCAGGTGCCCGGCGTGCCCGGCATGCTCGATGTGCTCCGCTAATTCGTCAACTTCTCCCATATCGCCATCTTTCTGTATTCCAGTTGGAGTTGCCGCGAGGAATTTCGTCCTTACGTTTTTACTACCTCCCAACATATTTGCCGAACATTTTTTCGGGGTCGATGGCGATGAAGGTGCCACGGCTGCGGGCGAGAACTTCGTTTTTTTCGTTCATGATCTCGGCGACGTTGATGTGTTTGTTGCCGCGGACCTCGACTTCCCTGCCCTCGACGTGGAGCGGCTTGTGTAATGGGACAGGTTTGAGGTATTCGACGGTCATCTCCCTGGTAAGGGCGACTACGTGGCGGAGCTTGTTCACCTTTCCCATGGCGTCGTCAAGGATTGTCGCGATGATGCCGCCGTGGCAATGGCCGGGCGGTCCGGTGTAGCGCTTGCTGAGGCGAAATTTGCAGACGAAGGTTTGGCGCGGTTCGTCGAGGGTGAACTTGAGGCGCATGCCGTCGGGGTTGTTCATGCCGCAAGCGAAGCAGTAATTTTTTTGCATTTTGGCGTAGCGGGTGTCGTGGCCGTGGATCTTTCGGTGCATGGGTAGGATTTTATCCTGAGGGCGGGGAGAGCGGATAACCACAGCGGACACAGAGGACACAGGGTCTGCATTAGAGAGCTCAAGTCAAAGGAGGCGGACCGGAGTGTTAGCCCCACTACTTAGTTGTGCATATTTGTTCTACATCGTTTTTCCTCAGGAAGTCGCTTGCTTAATAGGAGCGTGGCTGTGTTACACTCGCCGCCGACCGTTGCTAGCGCTGTGAAGCGTGGCAATTGCCGTGGGGAAATCCGTTTGTTTCGTCCTTTGAGTTTCAGGAGGGCTGGGGAATGGGCCTCGCGTTAATGGTTTTGATCTGGCTGATCACCTTGATCAGCACGTACTTCTTCGTGGCCAAGACCTGGTGGCTGCCAGTCGGGGCGGCGGCGTCCACGGGATTTATTGACGGGCAATTCACTCTCACCTTCATCCTGATGGGAATTGTTTTCCTGGCGGCACAGCTGGGGCTGGGCTACATCGTCTGGAAATATAAAGAAACTCCCTCGTCTCCGCCGGCTTCGTACTCTCACGGAAACAATACGCTGGAGATCACGTGGACTGTGCTCACCACGATCCTGTTCGTCGGCCTGAACCTGATGGGCAGCAATGTCTGGGCGAGCCAGCGCTTCCCGCGCGAGGCTGATCCGAGCGATGTGAAGGTGGAAGTCACAGGGATGCAGTTTGCGTGGTACTTCCGCTACCCGGGGCCGGATGGGATATACGGCAAGACGAGCCCGAACTTGATGGATCCGTCGGCGGGCGGTGAGGCCGCAGTGGGACTCAGCCATACCGATCCTGCGGCGAAGGACGATGTGGTGACGGGAACGATGTATTTGCCGGTCGACCGCGAAGTCGACGTAAGCCTGCGGGCGGTGGATGTGATTCATAGCTTTTTTGTGCCACAGTTGCGCTTCAAGCAGGACGCGGTTCCGGGCCTGAACATTCATCTGCATTTCAGGCCTACGGCAGTTGGCGAGTACGAGATTGCCTGCGCCGAACTATGTGGCTTAGGACATTACAAGATGCACGGCATGGTCCACGTTGTCAGTCAGGAAGATTTTGATAAATGGCTGGCGGCTCGGGAGGCGGAGAAACAATAACATGGTCGCCATGGAGAACCCGCACGCGCACGCTCCTCAGGGTTTCATTCGGAAATATATTTTCAGCCTGGATCACAAAGTCATCGGCATCCAGTATTTCTTTCTGGCACTCACGGCGGTGTTCGTCGGGATGTTCCTGTCGCTGCTGATGCGCATTCACCTGGCGTGGCCGAGCGCCAGCGTTCCACTGTTCGGCGAGATTAAGCCCGAGACTTATCTCGCGCTGCTGACCATGCATGGCACGATCATGGTGTTCTTCGTGCTGACCACGGCTCCTCAGGGCGGATTCGGAAATTACTTCCTGCCTATCCAGATTGGCGCGCCGGATATGGCGTTCCCGGTCCTGAACATGCTTTCGTTCTGGACCACGTTCGTGGGATTCGTGGTGATTCTTGCGGCCTTCTTCGTGACCGGAGGCGCTCCACTGCACGGGTGGACGGGATACGCGCCGCTCAGCGCGCTGCCGTCGGCAGGGCCGGGTGAACAATTAGGCGCAGATCTCTGGATCACGAGTATCGCGATTTTCTGCGTGGCGTCGCTGATGGGGGCGCTGAACTTTATTACGACCACGCTCGACCTGCGGGCCAAGGGCATGACCATGATGCGCATGCCGCTGACCGTGTGGTCGTGGTTCATTACCGCGATTCTCGGACTGCTGGCTTTTGGCGTGTTGCTCTCGGCGGGCATCTTGCTGCTGATGGATCGCAACTTGGGCACCAGTTTTTATGTGCCGCTGGTCGTGGTGAACGGGCAGGTCATGGGCCACAAGGGCGGTTCGCCGCTGCTGTGGCAGCATTTGTTCTGGTTCTTCGGACACCCGGAAGTGTACATCGCGATTCTGCCAGGGATGGGCGTGGCATCGCAGGTGCTGTCGACGTTTTCGCGCAAGCCGATTTTTGGCTACAGAGCGATGGTTTACGCCATGCTGTCGATTGGATTTTTCGGGTTCATGGTGTGGGGCCATCACATGTTCATGAGCGGGATGAGCCCTTATTCGGCATTTGCGTTTTCGATTTTGACGATGTGCATTGGCGTGCCGTCGGCCATCAAGACGTTTAACTGGCTGGGGACGATGTGGAAGGGGCGGATTCGCTTCCAGACGCCGATGCTGTATGCCATTGGATTTGTTTCGCTCTTTGTTTCGGGCGGGTTGAGCGGGCCGTTTCTGGCGCAGCCGGTGCTCGACATCCAGTTGCACGATACTTACTTTGTGGTCGGGCACTTTCACTTGATCATGGGCGTGGCCGCGATCTTTGGAATGTTTGCGGCAACTTATTACTGGTTCCCGAAAATGTTTGGGCGGATGATGAATGAGACTTGGGGGAAGGTTCACTTCTTCCTGACTCTGGCGGGAACTTACGCGATCTTCATGCCGATGCATTATCTGGGTCTGGCGGGTGGGACGCGGCGGTACTCTCAATATACAGAAGTGGCGTATCTGGCGAAGCTGCAGCCGCTGCACGTGTTCATGACTTATGCGGCGATTATTACGATTGCGGCGCAGTTGATTTTTGTGATCAATCTGTTCTGGAGCATGTTTAAGGGGCCGAAGGCGAGCGACAATCCGTGGGAAGCGACGACTTTGGAGTGGACGACGTCGACTCCGCCGCCGCACGACAATTTTGGCGGCGTGACTCCGGTGGTGAATCATGGGCCGTATGAATATGGTGTGCCGGGCGCGGCGAAGGATTATGTGATGCAGACGGACCCGGTGAGCGTGGCGACGCATTGAGGGGCAGCGCCTGAAGGCGCGAGAGACTCGCGGCATTTTCGGTATGCCGAAAGGCATACCCTGATACGAACCGTTGATACGAACCGGTAGTCAGCTATGGCGACCTATACTCCAACTTCTCCGATTGACCGGGTAGGCGGCGGGCACGAGCCGCCGGTGCCGCCGGCGGGCGGAAGCGACGACCGTCGCGGGAATGACGGGCCGGATTATGGTGCGCGGCTTCGGCGGGCACGGCTGGGGCTCATTTGCGGGATATTTACCGTCTGCATGGTATTTATCTCGCTGACCAGCGCATATGTCGTGCGGCAGGGGCTGCCGACGTTTGACGGGGCATCGAATAGTTATGTGCGCGATTGGGGCCGGGTAGATATGCCTTGGCTGCTGATGGCGATGAATACTGCGGTGCTGCTGGTCAGCAGCGTGACCATGGAATTAGCGCGGCGCAATGCGGCGCGGCAGGCGGCGCTGGCTCCGGTGAAGTCGATCCCGGGAGTTTCGCTGGGAAGTGAAAATTCGTTTCCGTGGCTGGGGATTACGGTTGTGCTGGGCCTCGCATTTCTGGCGGGACAGTGGCTGGCCTGGAGTGAGTTGCATGCTCGCGGGTTCTTTGTAAATACGAATCCGAATAGCTCGTTCGTGTTTCTGTTGACGATTGCGCACGCGGTCCACCTTGCGGGCGGAATGATTGCGCTGCTTTGGGCGGGGAGCGCTTCCCTGCTCCACAAACCGGTCGAGGCGCGGCGGATCGCGGTCGACGTCACGGCATGGTATTGGCATTTTATGGCGGTGCTGTGGATTTATGTGTTTGCGCTCTTGGGATTTGCACGGTAGCGCGAAACAGCGTTAACCACGAAGGACGCGAAGGTCCACGAAGGTTGCGAAAGGGGAAACTTAGGAATGGCTGACGCTACGCTTCAGCATGACGCCGCGGGACATGCAGCGCCCGGAGCTTACGAGGATCCGCTGTTTGGAGCTTATTCGAAAAAGGTAGGGATGTGGCTGTTTCTGGCCTCGGACTCGCTGACCTTCGGAGCACTGCTGTTTGCGTTCTGCTACATCCGGATTTATACGGCGTGGCCCGCGCCGTTTCACGTGCAGAGCATCATTAATTCGACCATCATGACGGCGTGCCTGCTTTCGAGTTCGCTGACCATGGTGATGGCGGTTTTTGCGGCGCAACGCAACGATCGGGCCTGGACGCGCAACTGGTTGCTCGCCACCATGGCGTTCGGCACGGCATTTATCGTGCTGCATGGCATGGAGTGGAGCAAGCTGATTGGCGAAGGGCTGACGCTGCCGATCTTTCCGAAGTCGGCGACTCCGGCGGACCCGGAGATGGCCGACATTTCGAAGAATATCCCGCAGTTTGCTGCGACGTTCTTTGGGCTGACGGCGATGCACATGCTGCACGTGACCATTGGCGTGATTTATCTGGGAGTGATTGCGTTTCGGAAGTGGTTTCTGCCGGTGATCGGCGTGCTCTGGGCTGTGGGATATTTTCTGATTCCTTCGGATAATGTTTTTCATTACGGAATTCATGTGCTGTTGATCGCGCTGATCGTTGCGGCGATCATCCTGTTCTTGAAGCCGAAGGATTATGATGCCCAGGATGTGGAAGTGTCCGGGCTGTACTGGCACTTCGTCGATCTGGTGTGGATGTTTATATTCCCGCTGGTGTATTTGCTGTCGACCAAGATTACGTAAGGAAGCGGGCCGAACGCGCGATTATTGCGTTGCGGCTTTTCCCAATAAAGGCTGCGCGACGCTCCGCGCGGCTCGCACGGGTCCTTCGGCTGGCAAGAGGCGCCCGCCTCAGGATGACAATGGATTGAGGAGGATCGATGATGCACGATGCCGCGACGGAAGAGTTCACTTCGCACGACAGCAAGGCGCAGTATTTCTGGGTGTGGGGAGCGCTGCTGGTACTGACCGCGATTGAAGTTGTGCTGGGATACAAGCAGATCTTCTCGCCGGTGCGCATGCTCGAGGTGCTGCTGGTTCTGTCGATCATCAAGTCGGCGCTGATCATCGGGTACTTTATGCATCTGAAGTTTGAGAAAGCGATCATGCGCTGGATGCTGGTGATTGCCGTGACCGCGTGCTTCATCATCATGTACGCCTTCTTTTTCCGGGATGCGACGCGTGTCCTGCCTCCGCCAAACGGGGTGGGAGTTGGACTCTGACCATGAAAGTTGTCGGGAAATTTCGTTTAGCTTTTCTGCTGTTGCTGGTCACGCTCTGGGCTGCCCCGGCATTTGCCCAGGGGTGCGCCATGTGTGCTGCGAATGCGAAGGCTACGCCGAAGGAAGGTCAGCGGGCGCTGAATCGCGCCATTTTGGTTATGCTGGCGCCTCCGGTCGCGATTATGGTCTTCGGGTTCGGCTTCGCCATGCGGTACGGGAAACGGCGCGACCGCGAGAACGACGCCGAATCTCGATAGCGAAATCTCGAAACTCAGTCTCGAAACCGATTCTCTAAACCAGGTACGCACACCGGCGTCCCGATCAATCCCTCCCTGCTGGACTTCCTGGGGTCGAGCCAACGCGATCGCCGCCGATCCAGTGATCCGTATGGAGCAGATCGCTTCCAACCTCCTGGATGAATGGGCGGCAAGCTGGCGAGTCAACGATTTCAATTCGAGCATAAGCCCTGTCGCTTTGGCGGTGCTTGCCCATGAATCGTCCAGACGCTCGCTTCTGGGAGCCGTACGAGCCAAAGTGAAGTACTAGCCGAGTACATGTCCGCGGAGCCGCTTTCTGGCCCGAAATGCGCTCCAGCCACCACGGGCAGCGGCGTCCTCACACTTTCGCCACCGTTTAGGGCAAGAGCGTGGCAGGATATTGGGTATGGGGAAAGAGAATCCGGTTCTGGTGTTGGCGTCGGGAGACGATCCGCAATTCGCCAGGCTGAACGAGCTACCGCACACAATATGTGGGGATGTCGCCGCGTGTGCCCACGCGGGGCAAGAGGCGACGGTGATTCTGCAGTGGTCGGGCACGCGGGAGTTGCTGCACGAGTTGTTGGGGATTTGCAGGAAGGTCCGCTGGGTACACACCCGGGCCGCTGGACTGGACAACTTGTTGTTTCCCGAACTCGTGGAGAGCCCAATCCTGCTGACCAACGGCCGTGGCGTGTTCAGCGCGTCGCTGGGAGAGTTTGTGCTGGCAGCGATTTTGTATTTCGCGAAGGATTTCCGGCGGATGGTTCGCAATCAGATGGCATCGGTCTGGGAGCAGTTCGATGTGCAAGAAATAGCGGGACAGACGGTTGGGATTTTGGGCTACGGCGACATTGGCCGGGCCGTGGCCAGCCGCGTGCATGCCATGGGCATGCATGTGCTTGCGACGAAGCGGAATGTTCCCGCAGCGACCGATCCGCTAGTGGAGCAATTTTACAGGCCGGACGAGCAGCGGGAGATGATCGCGCACTGCGACTACATTGTGGTGACGGCCCCATTGACCGAGGAGACGCGGCACATGATCGGCGACGCGGAGTTCGCGGTGATGAAGCCGACGGCGGTGGTGATCAACGTGGGACGCGGGCCGGTCATTGACGAAGCGGCACTGGTGCGTGCGCTAACCGCCAATCGAATCAAAGGAGCGGGGTTAGATGTGTTTGAGCACGAACCGCTGCCGGCGGGGCATCCGCTGTACAAGCTGGAGAATGTTTTGTTATCGCCGCACTGCGCCGACCACACGGCCGATTGGCAGGATCAGGCGATGCGCTTCTTTCTGCAGCAGTATGACAGCTTTGAGAAGGGCGAGCCGCTGAAGAACATTGTGAATAAGCGGCTGGGATATTGAAAGAGCTGCGCCGCGAAAGAAATCATACACGCCGCATTGGTAAGAAGTTACTCGCGATTACCAACCCATTTGCTGCATCCGCTCGAGGATGAGCCCGCTGTAGCGATTCATGCGCTCGGGCCGCCGCTTCAGGGGAGCCGGCAGGATCGCGGCCAGGCGAGCCGCCTGTTCCCGGTCGATACTCCGCGCCGCGGTTCCATCGTAGTAACGGCACGCCGACTCTGCGCCGTAAATAGCAGGACCCCATTCAACAACATTGAGGTAGATTTCCAGAATGCGCCGCTTGCCGAGGACAAATTCGGCCACCGGTACCAGGGTGAACTCCGCACCCTTGCGGAGGACGGAGCGGCCCGTTCCAAAAAACAGATTCTTTACAAGCTGCTGCGTGATGGTGGAAGCTCCGCGAGTGCGACCGCCTTCCAAATCGTCTTCGGCGGCGATTTGGATCTCGTGCCAATCAAACCCGTGATGCTCATAGAAGCGTGCGTCCTCCGCGGCGACAACAGCGTGCTGAAGGTCGGGCGAGATTTGGCTGAGTGGAATGAATTTGTAGCGTTCATGATACGGAGTTTGGTGAATCCAGGCTTGCAGCCGGCGCTGGATATGCACCGCGGTCGACGGTGGGTCGATCCACCGGGCGGCCAGAAGCATGAACGCGGCAAGCAACCAAACCAGCACCACGCCGATGACAAGCCATCGAGCAAAGGATCGGAGGAAGCCTTTGCGAAGCGGGGTCTTGGAGTCTGTGTCCGGCTTTTCAGTCACATTTCAGAATAATAGCCCAGGCTAGGGTTGCGGCTCATTGCTGATTTTGCGTACGGACCCGGAGTGCTGCGCTCAGGACAGGCATGGAGCTCTTCAATTCACTTCTGAACTTTGTGCAGTGTGATGCGGCGGTAGATCGTCTTTCCGTCATCAATCATTAGCTTTCCGGACATGGCGTCACCAAAAACACTGAACTCCCAATCGTCTTTTTCTTTGCGGCTGGAAGTGCAACTCAGCGCGCCGGACTTGGACTGATACTGACAGGTCAATGTGCTCGTGAATTCGGGTGCCCCATCAATGATTTTGTAGCCATCCAGGCTCAACTGCCATGGATCTCTTTTGTCCTGCGCGATCTGATAGAGAACATGCTCGTCGTGGCATGGAGAATTGGGAACGGTGCACTTGGATTCGCCCTCCCACGAACCGATTACAGTCTTCACGGACTGCGGCCAGGCCGGCGGACGCCAGCAAGAGAGGATCAGGACCAGGACCAGTGTGCTTCGCATGGCAGAATTCACGAAGCACATAATATCTGAAGTATGGCGAGCGAAGCATCTCCGGGGAGTAGAACCGTTCGCATTCGAGTCCATTCGGCGATTCTCTCGGTCGTGGAAAGCCGCAGGCTGAAACTCCCTGTGCGCGATTCTTCTCAGATGCTTGCGCGTTAGATACTTCCGCGATGCCGCTCGATTTCAGACATCACCGCTCGATATTCGCCATCCGAGTGCAAGCTTTCGACAGCTTTGTGCAGAGCTGCGTTGACGCCCGCATCATTGGAATACCGCTTTGCCGCGTCCAGCAGCACACGAGCCATATCCCCCTGCGAGGAAATGCCGGTTGCCGACTGAATCGCTCCAATTGCCATCGCACTTGAAATCCCCGGCTTGTCGAGCAGCGCCGTCAGAACCCGGGAGTGATCTCCATCGGAACGGATGCTGTCCGCGGCAGCAAAGAAAGCATCGCGAACCGGCTCAACATTCGTTGCAGAGAGGTCCACAAGGACATGCGCTTTATCCCCGTCCGACGAAATTCGCTGCGTTGAATTCGCGATTCCTCCAAGGCTGTTTGCCCCAATTCCCTGCCGGTGGACAAGTGCCAGAAGCACCTGCGCGTGGTCGCCATCGCTGGAAATCGAGTTCGCCGCGTCAAAGAATGCTTTTCGCTCGGTCTCGTCATCGCTGTAGCTGGAAACGGCCTCTTTGAGCACGCGGGCCTTGTCGCCGTCCGAGGAAATCTTCTCAGCCGAGCGCAGGACGCGGGCCAGTGTGTCGCGATCATCGCCATGTGCCTGCAATAACTTCGAGAGCACGCGCGCGTGATCGCCGTCCGACGAAATCGAATTTGCCGCCTCGAAATACACCATGTGAAGTTCGTCATTCGCGCGATAGGGGTCGGCAATCTCGATCAGCACTTCTGCCTTGTCACCGTCGGAGGAAATATGCTTTGCAGCTCGCGCCGCACGTACAAGCGACTCATTGTTTCCCGCATCCTTCTTAACAATGTCGGAAAGCACCCTTCGTTTGTCGCCATCGGAACTAATAGTCTCGGCGGCATCGAAAAGGTAGGGACGAAGGTCACCAGTGAAATACTTTTCATCCACGGTTATCAACACCTGCGCCTTATCGCCATCCGACGAGATTCCCCGAATCAATTTTGCGGAGTCTTTGAGCTGCTCCGCATTCAGTGTCGCCTGGGAGAACAGTTGCTCCAGATAAATGCGCTTTGATCCATCGCTGTGGATCAAGCCAATCTCGGCTATCACGGCCGGCGGACCCCCTTGCCGGAGTATTCGTGCCACGCGCGGTCCTGCTCCAATTCCTGTGTCGCGTATCAACTGCGGGAGGAAGTGCTGCAGCCATGCACGCCCCTCGTCGTCGAGAGGCTTCGAACTCCGGCCCACCGAGTAGGTCTTGGTTAGATTTCCCGCAGCATCCGCTTTCACGTCATACCCGCGTCCGGAAAACCAACTCCCTTCTTCCACTGTGAAACGCCCGTTGGGGGATAAAGACTTAACGTCGCGATCGTCGTCAGTGAATTCGATTGCGCCGTCAATCTTCACTTTCAGTGACGTCCACCCGTTCTGGGTTCTAAATTCCATGTGAGTCTCGCCACTTTGCGGCGAGGCTACGGGCGCCAGGCGTGCAAGCGGCGCCATGGCGGCTAGCGGGGCGCTGGGCGCGAGAGGCGCTGGCGGCGCCAGCGGCGAAGTGGCAGCCTGCGCGGACGGCGACGCAGACGGAGTAAGCGCCGCGACCGGGGCTAGCGATGCGTATGACGCCAACGGTGCACGAGGAGTCAGCGCCGCAGTTGGCGCCACCGGTGCCGGCAGTGAATGCAGTGCTTTTGGTGCTTTTGTTACGGTAAGCTCCTGCTGGCTGGTTTCGTTTGCCGGATCTTGTGCAAACGCGATCATTTGCGGAGCCCGCGCGCCCACATAGATCAACCCGACGACCGCGGCAACCGCCGCTACCAGTGGACCAAAGACAAGCTTAGGAGCTGCGTTCCGGGTTTTGTCCAGCATGTGATGAACGCGCCGGAGGAGTTGTGACTGGTTTTCCGCCGCACTTGCGGCGAGGATGCCCGCCGGCCCGAATTGCGAGAGTTCTGCCACTTTCGTTAGCGAAGCCGCATATGGCTTTGCGGTTCCCGTAGCTGCGATCACCCAGTCATCGCATGCCATCTCGCGCTCGAGTGACATCCCGTGGCTGAGCCAGTAGACCGCCGGCTGAATCGGCAGCACTGCCTCAATCAATCTCTGCGCCAGGTTGGTCCAATCATCTCGGCGACGCAGATGGGCGAGTTCGTGCAGCACGATGTGTTCGAGTTCCGAATCCGAAAGCGTGTCGAGAAATGTCCGCGGGATCAGGATCGCCGAATCGATGAATCCGAGCGACATCGGCCCCGCGACATGGCTCGAAATGAGCAATCGCGTGTGCCGCCGAACGCCGTTCGCGGCACACAGGCGCCGCAAGCGCAACTCCCAGCGGTCCGGAGCCGGCATCGCGGCTGACTTCAACCTGCGGAGCTCCCGGTATCCGCCAGTCAGCCTCGCCAGCATCATCATTGACAGGAGAGCCCATAGAATCTCGATTGCTGCAAGAATCCTTCCAGAGCGAATCCGAATCAGCGGATGCTCAACGGCTTCCATCACCGCCGATGAACTCCGGGTGGCCGTGTTTCGCAACGCGGATCCGAAATCTCGCTGAGACGCTGATTCGCGGTTTGGTTCGGGAATTGATGCAGGATGTGGCGCGGGGTTCGCGGCGGCCTTCAATTCCGAGGACCGAATTTTAACCGGAGCGAAACTCGTGGCCACAGGCGTGTTCGTTGTCGCAATCGAGAGCGAATCCGGTCGAGCCGTAGTGGCAGCTCTGGGCAACGCCAACCCGGCAGGGAGCGCCACGACTGCGAGCAAGGTTAGCCATAGAACCGTGAAGCGAGTCGTCGAGTTCAATCGCGGAAGGAGTTTCAGCAAGGCCCACATCGCCGCCGCCAGAATTGTGCCCTGCCAGATTCCGTTCAGAAGAGTTGTCATGGCGAAGTTGATGTGTGTCATTGCTGCTCTCCTTGCTCGCTCTCCGCGATCATTCTCTTGATGCGCCGCAGTTCGGCGCGGCCGATTGTTTCTTCTTTCAGCAGATTCACGACCAGCAGTTCGCGCGAGCCGCCGAAAAAGCGGTTCACCAGATGACCGAGTGCGGTACGGCTGGCTTCTTCATGCGCAATCACGGGCTCATAGATGAAGGCGCGTCCTTTCTTGGTGTGCCGCAGGTAGCCCTTGGCCTCGAGAATGCGCAGCGTGGTCAGCACGGTGCTGTAGGCAAGCGGGGGATTGGCCGGCAATGACGCTACGACGTCACCCACCGTCGCCCGGCCTTCCTTCCACACTACGTTCATCAGCCGTAGTTCCCCTTCCGTTAAGTTCGGTGATTTTTTCCGCGCCAACGTTACCTCCCTAGCACGAACAATTAAGTAATTAATAGTTACAGATTTATATTGCACGCAATCTCCGATTGTCAACTATTAAATTAATAGTTAGAGTTGCGGCGTCGGCAATTCCGCACGCGCCCAAGAGTGTTCCCCCGTCATTCCTTCAACCTGCATCCGTTCTGTCCGGGAGAGACGCCCGATGAACCGTGTGGTGTTCCCCAAGCCCGAACCCCGCGAGATTTTGCTGGGCTTCCCCGGTTCGAAACCGTGACCGACGTACCCGGTGGGTAAAACAGTCGCGGTTTGACAGGTTTTTTAGGCGCACACAGGAGTGTGTTTTGTGTAGCTGCAGATGTCAGGTGGGCGATCCCGGTATAATAGAAAGATTCGGAAGGCCTCGCGGAAGGCTCTGAGCGCTTGCGCTCGGGCCTGTGCGGCCGTTTCGAGCCTTGACCCGATGTCTTCTGACCCTACGTCCACTGTTTCAAATCCCACGGAAAGCATTGTCGTGCGCGGCGCGCGCATTCATAACCTCAAGAACATCGACTTTGACGTGCCGCACAATCAGCTGACGGTGGTGACTGGGGTTTCCGGATCGGGCAAGTCGTCGCTGGCGTTTGACACGATTTATGCCGAGGGGCAGCGCCGGTATGTGGAGTCGCTGTCGGCGTATGCGCGGCAATTTCTGGAGCGGATTGAGAAGCCGGATGCGGACTCGATTGATGGGATTGCGCCGGCGGTTGCGATCCGGCAGAAGAATACGACCAGGAATCCCCGGTCGACGGTTGCGACGGCGACCGAGATTTACGACTATTTGCGGTTGTTATTTGCCCGCGTGGGGCGTACCTATTGCGCGAAGTGCGGGCGCGAGGTGAAGAAGGATACGGTGGACGAAGTCGCCGACGTGATTCTGGCGCTTGATCCGGGGACGCGGCTGCAGGTTTTATTCCCACTGTTGACGCCGGGGGTTGGTGTTCATGGACCTGCGGCTAAGACGGAGCGGCCAACGAAGTCGAAGAAATCCCCGCCTCTCGCGAAAACCGCGAAAAATGGGGCACCCACGGTCCAACTAACTGAGACTTTGAGGACTCGGTTGTTTGAGTTGCGCAAGAGCGGATTTAACCGGCTTTATCAGGGGGGAGAAGTTTACGAGTTTTCTACGCCGGAGTCTTTGCTGGATATCAACTTTGAACTGCCCGTATTTGTGTTGGTGGATCGGCTGGTTGTGTCGGCAGAAGCTCGTACTCGGGTTGTGGATGCGGTTGAGACCGCCTATCGGGAGGCGGGGGAAGTTATTTTTGAGTTTCCGGGGGATGACGACCCAACCGCGCCCGGCGCCACATCCACGATGCGGTTTGCGCAGCGGTTTGAGTGTAAGGAATGCAATCTGCGGTATGAGGAACCGGAGCCTCGACTTTTTTCCTTCAATAATCCTTATGGGGCTTGTCCACGGTGCCAGGGGTTTGGGAACACGATTGACTTCGACCTTGATTTGGTGATTCCAGACAAGCTGAAGACGCTGAGCGAGTGTCCGATTGAACCGTGGACCAAGCCCAAGTATCGTCCGCTGTTTACCGATCTCAAGAAATTCGCCAAACAGGAGGGGATTCCGCTGGATGTGCCGTGGGCGGACATGGAAGACGAGCATAAGAATCGCATCCTCAAGGGCGAAGGGAAGTTTCTGGGCGTGCGTGGATTCTTTAATTACCTGGAGCGCAAGAAATATAAGCTGCACGTGCGGGTGTTTCTCAGCCGCTACCGGGGATATTCGCTGTGTCCGGAATGCAACGGGTCGCGGCTGCGGCTGGATGCGCGGCAAGTCAAGGTGAACGGCCGCAACATCTGCGAGGTTTGCGCGCTCACCGTCGAAGAGACGCTGCGATTCTTTGAGCGGGTTGAGCTGAGCCCCGAGGAAAGCGAGATTGCGGACAGGCTGCTGGAGGAAATTCGCGAGCGCTTGCGCTTTCTCAACGATGTGGGCCTGGAATATTTGACGCTCGACCGGCTTTCATCCACTTTGTCGGGCGGCGAGGCGCAGCGGATTCAGCTGGCAACTTCATTGGGATCGCGGCTGGTGGGGACGCTCTATGTGCTGGACGAGCCGTCAATTGGGCTACATCCGCGGGACACGCACCGCCTCATCAAGATTCTGCACGGCCTGCGCGATCTGGGAAATACGATTCTGGTGGTGGAGCATGATCCGGACATCATGCGCGCGGCGGACCGCATTCTCGATCTGGGGCCGGGGGCTGGTGAAAACGGTGGGAAACTTGTCGCCGACGGAACGTACGACGAGATCGTGCATAATCCGGTTTCGCTGACTGGGCGATATCTTTCGGAAGATTTGCGGATTCAGTCGCCCGCGCTGCGGCGCAAGCCCGGAGCGCAGCAGATCAGGATTCGCGGCGTGCGAGCTAATAATTTAAAGGGCGTGGACATCAGTATTCCGCTGGGCATGATTGTGGCGATCACGGGAGTTTCGGGGTCGGGCAAGTCGACGCTGCTGCATCAGGTTCTCTACCGGGCATTGGCGCAGGCCAAGCAGCAAGCAGGAAACGGAGCGAAGGGGCCGGCCGCGAGTTGGGAGAGTCTGGAGGGCGACCAGTTTATTGAGGAAGTGGTGCTGGTCGACCAGTCGCCGATTGGGCGCACGCCGCGGTCGAATCCGGTGACGTACATCAAGGCGTTCGATGCGATTCGCGATCTGTTCGCTTCCCTGCCCGAGGCGAAGAAGCGCGGATTTGGCGCGGGACATTTTTCCTTCAACATTCCCGGAGGACGCTGCGAGACTTGCCAGGGTGACGGCACGGTCACGGTCGAGATGCAGTTTCTAGCCGACGTCGAGCTGATTTGCGAGGAGTGCAAGGGTACGCGCTACAAGCCGACGGTGCTGGACGTGCGGTATCGCGGAAAGAATATCCACGAAGTGCTGAACTTGACAGTGAAGGAAGCGCTGAAGTTTTTTGCCGAAGCGCCCAAGATTACCGAAAAGCTGCGGCCCCTGGAGGAAGTTGGGCTGGGGTACTTGCGGCTTGGACAGTCGGCGACCACGCTTTCTGGAGGTGAGGCGCAGCGCATGAAGCTGGCGGCGCATCTGCAGCCGGCGGCGCGGGAAATTGGGCGGAGCTCGTCGCGAGGGACATCGGGAAGCGAGGGGCGGCTCAAGCGGCGTCTGTTGTACATTTTCGACGAGCCTACGACCGGGCTGCATTTTGACGACGTCAGCAAACTCCTGGCCGCGTTTCGGCGTCTGATTGAAGCAGGGGGCTCGATTGTGGTGATCGAGCACAATCTGGAAGTCATCAAGACGGCGGACTGGGTAATCGATCTGGGGCCGGAAGGCGGGAGTCGCGGCGGGAAAATTGTGGGAGCAGGGCCGCCGGAAGAAATCGCGAAGCTGGCCGGATCTTACACGGGAAAGTACTTGGCGCGTATTCTGAACGGCAATGGCAACTCGCGTTCCCATGACGCGTAGGCTCGCGGTCGGCGGCTGGCTGGCGGTTGGCCTGCTGCTGGCGGGCTTGCCGGTGTTGGCCGCTCAAACTGGCCAATCCGGCCAAACTCCGAACGACGGGACTCAGGGCTCCTCCCCTTCATCGGCTTCAACGTCATCCTTACCGCCGTCGTCCTCAGCTGCCCCAACGCAAAGCACGCAATCGAATTCTCGGGCGCAGACTGACGGCTATTCTTCCAGCTCTCATCACAAGTCAGGAAGCGGTTCCGGCGTCCATCACACCACCGTCGAGGAAGAAGTCGTACGGCCGCCGGAGCTCACCAAAGCTGAAAGTCTGATCGACAAGCGGGACTATGCGGCAGCCGAACCGTTGCTGCGCAAGCTGGTGAGCGACGATGCTGCCAAGGATGATTCGGCAATTTATGTGGCGTGGTTCGAACTCGGCTTTGTGGAGAACGGTCTGGGGAAAATGGACGACTCGATCGCGGCCTATCGAAAGTCGGTGGTGGCAAAAGGGGATGTTTTCGAGTCGAACCTGAATCTGGGACTGCAACTGGCGAAAAGCGGCCATCCGGATGCTGAGCGATATCTTCGGGCCGCGACCCAGCTTACGCCGACCAGCCATGTCGCGGAGGGGCGGGAGCGGGCCTGGCTTTCTCTGGCGCACGTGCTTGAATCCGGCAAGCCGGATGAAGCCATTGCGGCGTACCGACAGGCTGCGGTGTTGCAGCCGAAGGATCCAGAGCCGCACTTGGCGGCGGGGCTGCTGCTGGAAAAACAAGGAAAGTCCTCCGACGCCGAGAATGAATTCAAGCAGGCGCAGGCGCTCGACCCCGCGTCTTCATCCGAAGCAATGACGGGGCTGGCGAACATCTACATGCGCGCGCATCGGTTGCCTGAGGCGGAGGCGGAGTTGCGCCAGTTGGTTGCGGCGCATCCCGATCAGGCCGACGCCCACATTCAGTTGGGGCGCGTGCTGGCGGCTGAGGGCAAGAATGACGACGCCATTGCCGAACTGCAAGCTGGGGCGAAGCTCGATCCGGCGGATGCGACGCTACAGCACGATCTCGCCGACCTGTATTTCATCGCCAAGAAAAATGACCTGGCAGAAGCGGCGTATCGCGCGCTGCTGACCGCCAGTCCCAATGACGCTGCACTGCATCAGGATCTGGGTAAGTCGCTGATTGAGCAGAAGAAGTTTGCTGACGCCGAAAAGGAATTGTTGTTGGCCGTAAGCCTCAAACCCGATCTGGGCACGGCTTATGGCGACCTGGCCTTCGCCGCCAGCGAGAACAAGAACTATCCCCTGACCATCAAAGCGCTGGATGCGCGCGTGAAATACCTGCGGGAAGAGCCGGTCACATACTTTCTGCGGGCTTCGGCCTATGACCATCTCAGGGACTACAAGCGGGCGGCGGAGAACTTTCACCTCTTCCTTAACACGGCTCACGGGAAGTATCCTGATCAGGAATGGCAGGCGAAGCACCGGCTCATTGCGATTGAGCCGAAGAAATGATTCGCCGTAGGGCTGGGAACATGCTTGGGGAACGGGCCTTAGTTCGGGTGCGGGGAGCGGTCACTCTGTTCGCGTTGGGGGCTGCATTGACGGTGAATGCCGCACCTCTTCATGCGGCGCTGGCGAACATTGTCCCGGCCAATGAGCCTACCATTGAGGAGTTGAAGGCGCGGCTGCCTTCGACGGGCATTGGGGACCGGCCTCATTTGTGTGTGGAGATTGCACAAAAACAGCTGGCCGAAACGGACCGGCTCTACGCGGCAGATGCAGTCGAGCAGGGGCAGACCGCATTGGCCGACGCGACCTCTTACATGGAACAGGCTCGAGATTACGCAATTCAGTCCCACAAATATCAAAAGCAAACCGAGATTGCGGCTCGCACCATGACCCGCAAGCTCAACGATCTTCTGCACACGCTGGGTCACGCCGATCAGCCACCGGTGCAAGCGGCAATCAGCCGCTTGCAAAAGGTGCGTGACGATCTGCTCAAAGCCATGTTCCCGAAAGGCGCGAAATGAGGGCTTGCGGATTGCGGTCTTCATCCTGGCTCTGGGTGTGCGTGGCACTGCTATTGGCGGCAGCCACCGCGGCGCAGGCGCAACGTCACCGCGAGCCGCTGACCCAGCTGGAAATCGACCAGATTCGCGATGCCAGCTGGGAGCCCGGCCAAAGGCTTACGCTCTATGTGCAATTCACGCGGGCCCGCCTGGTGAAGCTGGAGGAGATGCGGAGCAATCCGAAGATCACGGACCGGCCGCGGCGGACTCACGATATGCTCGACGATCTCCGGCTGTTGTACGACGAACTGAACGACAACATCGACACCTACGTCGATCGCAAGGATGACATTCGCAGGCCGCTGAAAATCATTATCGACGCCGACACGGAGTTCGACGCCAAGCTGCGCGCTCTGAAGGATGCGGCCAATGTTCCGGCGGAGGAATACCGGCAGTACGAGTTTGTTCTGACCGACATTCTGGACACGGTGGACACTTCGACGGAGGAGCATCGCAAGCTGCTGGCCGACCAGGAATTGGCGGCCAAGCATAAGAAGCTGAATTCGAATGCGGGGGCGAAGAAGTCGGAGTGAGGTGAAATCAGATTGTAGGCCTCAGGCCTCGGCGTCAACGAGGTTCTTCGGGGGCTAAAGCCCGACTTTTTACGGGAAGCCTTACGCGGCCCTGAAGGGCCGCTCTGCCACTGCTCTCCGCCGCTCACTGCTCATCCACTTGTCGTGCTAACCTAGGCTCACTGTGCGCGAAGGGCTGCTTGAAATCTTCCAGGAAACTTATCAAGAGCTGCGTCCTGCCGGCTCAATCCCAGAGCTGAAGATTGAGTTTTTTGCGTTTGCTAACGTGAACAATACGATCCGGCTGCGCGGCGGGCGGCTGCTGGTGCGGCTGTCGGATCTGCTGGAAGGCGCGCCGGACGGAGTTCTACGGGCCATTGCACACATTCTGCTGGCCAAGATGTATCGCCAGCCGATTGATCGGGGGCAAGCAGCGCGCTATCGAAAATATGTGGCCAGCCATGAGATCGTGCGCAAGGCGCATCTGGTGCGTCAGATGCGCGGACGCAAGCGGCTCCATTCGGCGCGCGGGAATGTTTATGACCTGGACGCGATCTTCGAGGAACTGAACACGCGCTTCTTTCACGGGCTGATGGCGCGGCCGCGCATGAGCTGGAGCCAGAGCAAGACGCGCCGCATTCTCGGGCACTACGATCCGGCGCATAACGCGATCATCATCAGTCGCATCTTCGACCATTTCGCCGTGCCCGCGTATGTGCTGGAGTACGTCGTGTACCACGAGATGCTGCACCTGAAGCATCCGGTGCGTCTGCGCGGGAGCCGGCGCTGCGTGCACTCGGCAGAGTTCCAGGCGGAGGAAAAGTTGTTTCCGCGGGCGGCGGAGGCGGAGGGGTTTCTGAAGAGGTTATGAGTGAGATCGGCCTGATTTCGACAACATCAGTCGTCGGCGAATGATCCTCTTGCCCCAGGGCCTAGTTTTTTGCCGAGCTCGTCAGGATAGCTTTCACACTCGCCTCCAACTCCTCAATGGGCGTAAGTCCAGCTATGCGGAGGGTGAAGTGGTCTTCGCAGGGTAATAAAGAATCCTCCATCGGCCTGAGCGATCAGCCGTCATCTCGGGATGTAACGGGACGTGCCTAAAAACGTCGCCATCACCTTCCACCGCTATGACAGAGCGCCTCCAACTACGTTTGCCAACGCCAACCTGACAATCAAACGCCATGATTCTGGTTCCGCCTGGTTCCCCATCAATCACGTTCCAGACTTTCGAAAAGTGATAAAACGGTGTCCCTTCTAGCGTTAGCGATCTCGGTAGAGCGTCCCCGAGATAGTGCATCCCTGCGCGAATGGCTAAGGCTCGGATTGCATCTGCACGGTAGCGTTCAGAAGCATAGAGTGCGTAAAGCACGAACACTCCTAAACCCACCGTCAGGACAAGAAGGATGGCGTTCATCAATACGAAGCTTACATCAGGATAGCTGTTGCAAAATCCCCATTTCACTCACTAGCGGCTCGCTCTCGTTCGAACAGTCCGATACCTTCCCTGCACTCCATTGCACTTCAAGGTCGGATTTCCGCCGTGTGATCCTGATCACATACGGTTGTGATGCGGCGGATTGACTGGTTTGGCGAGGCGGGACTATGCTCAATATTGAAGTTGAAATTGAAATTCATTTTCATAATTGTAGGGCGCGTTCCCGGGACTTAATCCAATGCTTCAGGCTTTCATTATTACGCTGCGCGAAGGCGTCGAAGCCGCACTCATCGTCGGCATCACCCTGGCCTACCTGACCAAGATCGGGCGGCAGGAATTGCGCAAGACGGTGTATGCCGCGCTGGTGGCCGCGTTTCTGGGCAGCATTGGCGTCGCCGTGGCGATCTCGCGCACACACCTGAATGAAGACGTCTTCGAAGGCTGGGTCATGCTGGTGGCCGCGTTCTTCGTCATCACCATGGTTATTTTCATGATGAAGACGTCACGCAAGCTGAAGGGCGAGATCGAGGGCAAGGTCGGGCTACTGGCGGGCAACGATGCGTGGTTCGGGCTATTCGCCTTCATCTTTTTGATGGTGCTGCGGGAGGGCGCGGAGACCGTTCTAATGCTGGCCGGCGTGTCGCTGAACTCGACTGCGCTGATGAGTTTTCTGGGCACGCTGCTGGGCGTGATCGCGGCGATTGCTTTCGGCGTGATGTTCGTCAAGGGCAGCGTGCGCATTAATCTTCAGAAGTTCTTTCGGATTACAACCGCCATCATGTTTCTGGTCGCGGCGCAACTGTTGATCTCCGGGCTGCATGAACTTTCCGAGAGTGGCGTGATCGCCTCGTCGAAGCGCGAGATGGCGATCATTGGGCCCATCGTCAGTAATGACTGGTTTTTCTTTGTAACCATTTTTGCCCTGGCGGCGCTGATGATCCTGTTCGAAGCCAAGCGGCGCGAACCGGTTTTGACCGCAGCTTCGCCTGCCGAGCGTCGCAAAGCCGCGTGGAGCGCACGGCGCGAACAGCTGTGGATGATTTCCGTGCTCACCTTCTCGTTCGTGTTTATCGCGCTGATCACGGCAGAATTTGTTTATGCCAAGAGTGCGAGCAATCCCTCGCCCGCGACCGAAGTGACATTTACGAACGGGCGCGTGAGTATTCCGCTGGCGACGATTTCGGATGGCGACCTGCACCGCTTCCAGGCGCAGGAGAATGGAACGGCGATCCGCTTCTGGCTGTATCAGAAGCCGGATGGCAAGATCGCGACCGTGTTCGACGCCTGCGAGATCTGCGGCGCGCTCGGTTTTTACAAGGGCCCCAACGGGGTCGTCTGCAGGAATTGTTCAGCGCCCATTAATCCGCAGTCAGTGGGGACGTCCGGGGGCTGCAATCCAGTGCCGCTGAAGGCCACGCAAACGGCGGAGGCGGTGATTATCGAGGAGGCGGACGTTGCGGACGTTGCGGCCGGCGGTCGCATGTTCGCACAACCCTAAGCGATGTTCGTACGGCTGGTTTACGAATCCTTCCGGCGCCAGAAGCGGCGCAAGTTGCTGGCCGGCGCGGCCATCACGCTGGGC
>Ga0209274_10000365_pt1 | contig 29535 bp, 17 predicted proteins | sample HubBroMetageREF1_FD_188343 | JGI IMG/M metagenome (GOLD analysis project Ga0209274, IMG submission 188343) | Reference soil microbial communities from the Hubbard Brook experimental Forest, New Hampshire, USA - Hubbard Brook CCASE Soil... | ecosystem: Environmental > Terrestrial > Soil >...
ACGGGCCTGCCCGCTGGCACCCAGTGTGGACCCGACGCTCTCTTCTATACTTCAGGTCCATCCACGGGGTTCGGTTTTAGTTATAGCCAACTGGCTGCAAGCGACTATCCGTTCCAGATCACCGGAACTGCAGACGTTGTTTCTCATAGCGTCAGCGCCGTCCTGCGAGTGGGGGACTTCACAGCATCTTTGGATCAGGTGACGGCATCGCTGTCGGTCGGGCAGTCTGCGACGTTTAATGTAACGCTGACCTCGGTTAATCACTACGCGAGTAGTATCAGCGTCTTTTGCGACCCTTCTGCCAATACCGTAACTTGCACAGTTTCCCCACTGCCGGCCAATCTCACCGATGACGGCACGGCCACTGTGCAACTCACGGTGACAAATGTATCCACGAGTCCTGCAATTCGCCACGCGGGAATTACAGAAGCAACCTATCTCGTAGCGCTTCTGGTGCCGCTGTCGATGTTGGTGATCCGGCGCAAAGCGAGACCAATCATCGCTTTGATGATTACTATTGTCGTAATAGGCATAGTCTCCTGCGGCGGAGGTGGTAGCGCCGGTAACGCAGGAGGGAGCGGTGGTGGAGGTGAGGGCGGTGGTGGCGCCGGTGGTACTCCGCAAACCGTCAATGTGTCGGTCGTAGCTCAGGCCGCAAACACTCAAAGTGACATGAACAATCAGAAGACGGTGGGACCGATCGTGATTACGCTCAATTGAGGCGCGGCACTTGCGCGTAATCAGCAGAGGGCTGCGTCAAATCAGTTACAAATCAGATTGCTGGATTTCCATATACTTACGTGTATGAAGTTTGCTGTCCGTGCGCGGTTAAGTCCTCTGTTTGACGTTTTTAGGCGGATCCGAAGTCCTCCATCATCTCCCAATCTCCCCTAGGGGGATCGAGCCGCTACTCGAAAATCGCGTTGACCTTCTCGTTGGTTCCTGCGCTCCGCGACGGCTTCAAATACCTCATCGTGCTTTCCATGTCCTTGTGACCCAGCCATAGCTGCACGGTGCGCAGATCGACGCCTTCCCACAGGCAGCGCGTTGCAAACGTCGCGCGGAATTTGTGCAGCCAGAAATTGTCTTCATCCAAGGCAGCGCGCGTTGCCACCGTCTTGAGACGATCCAGGAAGTCGAGCTTAGGACTGCATCCAGAAGTCGGGAAGAGCAGATTGCATTTCTTATCACCCTTCGCGATCCAGGTCTTCAGTTTCTTCGCCAGCTTCGTCGGGATGGGGATCTCGCGCTCCTTGTACGCTTTCGGAGTCCAACCACGGTCGGGCTTGTGGCTCACGCGAACGACTGACGCCGCGCAGTTTACGTCCGACCGGTAGGTGTACATCACTTCCTGCTCCCGCTCACCTGTCATCAGAAAGAACTCATACCACAACCTTTCCTCCGCATCGCACGCAGCGAACAACTTGCCGAGTTCCTCCGGCTCGTACATCTCCGGCTCTTCCTCGGTGTAGCGGGGCCAGTCGTTCTTGCCGACTAGGCCGCGAACTCCCTGTGACTTGAGGAATGTCATCACGTTCTCGAACTTGTTATAAACGCTGCGCGGCGCTTGCTCTTTTTCATCCCTGAGGAACGCGGCGAACTCCAGTAAGTCGCGGCGCTCAACATCGGCAAGCTGCTGTCGCTTGCAGGACTCAAGAAAATAATCGAGTGCCGTCGTGTACGCTGCCAGTGTCTTCGGTTTCTTGGTGAGTTGGGTCTCGGCCAGGTATGCGGTGACCGCATCGGCCAGCGAAAGCCGGTCAGACTCCTCCGCGAATCTCAGGCCCGCCTTGAGTCCGTCAGCCTTCGCCGTCAACATCTGCTCCTGCTGATGGCGTTTCGCCTCGGCCGCGAGGGAATTTTTCCCAACCGACCGGCGCAGGCGCTTATTACCGTCATACCACTCGATGTAGTAGGAACCTTCGGGATGGCTTTCTTCGCGGCCTTCGATCAGGACAACCTGGGCCTTAATGCGCCCATTGGCAGAGCGAGCGACAGGGCAGAAGCGCAGCCCATTGGGGGTGCTGATTCGCTTCGTCAGGTTGACGGATTTGTTCACGTGGTGACCTCGTTTTAGGTATCACCACAGTATCACGGCAGGCTAAGTACAACAAACTAAAAGTGCTGGCGGAGAGGGAGGGATTCGAACCCTCGGTACAGGTGTTAGCCCGTACAACGGTTTAGCAAACCGCCGCATTCGGCCACTCTGCCACCTCTCCGGGCGTGCGGAGCTACAGTTTACCACGTCTGGGATGGGCGTTCTTGCCGAGTCATCGTACCTGAGTACCTGAATTTATTGCTTGCCATCTATTGCTTGCGAAGTTGGGGGACGTGCAACCAGCAGACAACCCATTTTCCGTGCGCAGGACGGCTGTCAACGACTCGATCGCGGGTGTGATGCGATCACAAACCAGTGATTCGGCGAAAGCAACTTAGCTCTCGAAGGAGCTCGCGAGCCACCGTCCGAGCTAGCGTCCCCCTCAACCTGCGCTAGCGTCCCCCTCAATCTGCGCTAATGTATGGTGCGTTCACCCTTGCGCACCGCGGGAGAGCTGGTTGAGCCCTCGAACTTGGGCTCACCCAGTTTCGTGATCCACAGGCCTGAGTGGATGTCGTTGAAATACATCAAACTGTTCAGCAGCGGGCTGTCGCACGTCACCGAGCAAGGTTGTCCGCCCCAGGTGAAGGGCAGATTGGGCCGGAACCCTTTGCCGTCTCCCGTCCAGAAGCGGGCGATTTCGCGGCCCTGGCGATAGAGGTCGCCGCGCAGTTCGCCGGAAATATCGAGCACCCGCGCGCCGCCACCGTAATAGCCCTCATAAAGCATGTCGTTCGCGGCCCAGAAGTTATGCGAGCCGCCTTCCGGCACCTCGTATTGCGCCACTTCGCGTGGATGCTTGATGTCGGACACGTCCATGACGTGACAGATGGCCCGCACCGGAATGCGGTCTCTGTCGTCCAGCTCGAAAATTGCGGGGAACACTTCGTCGCCCACGAACAGATAGTTCTTGTAGCGGAATACGCTATGCGTGCCCGCTAGCCAGCCGTCGCCATAGAGCTCGTAGTGGTTGAAGCGGTACTGGCTGACCAGCTTGGGATTCTCCGGGCTGCCGCCGGCCATGCCGTTGCCTACATCGAGGACAATCAACCCGTCTCTCCAATACGCCAGGTAGGCCAGACCATCTTTCACCTGCAGGTCGTGCAGATAGCGGCCGCTGGTGATCGAGCCATGCGCTGAGTTGATGGTGAACACGGTCGGGTTTTCAGTCTGCCAGCGCGCGACTTCCTTGGGATGCGTCGGATCCTGAAAGTCAATAACGCGGAGAGAACCGGTGGCGTCATCGGTGATGTACACATAGTGTCCGTCGATGTAAGCGCTGTGCACGCCGCCTGTGACGGTTGCGGTGTATTCGGAAAGAACTCTTAAGTGCGTCGCATCGGAAGTGTCGAGGAACACGATTCCGTTCTTGCGGTTGGACGCACCCTCGCGCGTGAACACTCCGATTTTTTCGTCCGGCGTGGTGCTGATGTCGTTGATCAGGCGAGCGTCGACCTTCAGAGTGTCCAGCAGTTTCGGATTGGCGGGGTCGGCAATGTCATAAACGAAAAGTTTATCCGCGATGGTCGAAAGGTAGGCGTGGTGGCCGATGATCCACTCTTCCGACATTTGCAGATCTGGCATGGGAACGTGCGCCACGACGTCCACTTCGCGCTCCACGTTGCGTGGACGGACAACGACCGACGCGGCTGCCGAGTGCTGGCCACTGCTGGCGATCACCACGTAAGTGCCAGCCTTCTCAGCTACAAACGCGCCGTCGGGATAAACGGTTGCGCTGCCGCCGCTCTCGCTTAAAGACCACCGCACGGACGTATCTTTCAAATGGGCGCCGCCGCCATCGAGTGCGGCCGCGCTGAAGTGGACGACGTCGCCGGTTCGGGCTTCCGCGGTAGCGGGCTTGACCGTTAGTTTGTGGACGGCTTCGCGCACCACCTGAAATGTGACGCTGTTGTTTACTCCTTCTGACGTAACCTTGATCGAGGCCGCGCCTGGCGCGATTCCCGTCACCAGGCCGGCTGCATCCACGCTGGCAATCGACGGTTTTTCTGAGGTCCACTTGAGCGCCGCGTCGGCGCGAGGATTGCCATCCAGGCTGCGAGCGATAACTGTAATCTGTTCCGCGCCGCCGACAACAATGGGATACTCCGGCTTCGCGATCTCCAGGCTCGCGATCTTTGTGTTCTGGACGTTCACCGTGGCATAGCCAGCTTTCCCCGCGATCACCGCGCCCACCGTCACCACTCCCGGCATGTGGAAAGTGACCTCGCCCGAATCATCGGCGCCGGCCAAGTCGAAGGGAGCGGCAAACCAGACTGAAGGTTTCTCGTCGATGGCGTTGCCCGCAGCGTCTTTGGCGGCGGCGCTGAACTTGACCTTTTCTCCGACGTGAACGTCCAGAGTGTTAGGAGTGATTTCGACACTGGCAGGAGCCACTGAAGTCGTGGGCGCCGTTTCCTGCACGGCCGGAGCCGCATTCTGCGACCACAAGATCACGGGCACTGAAGAAATCATGATAGCGATTGAAACCACACCTGCATTGCACTTGAACATTGAGCCTCCCGCTTTTGAATCAGCTGTGATGTGTACGGACGATTAACTACGGTTTACTGGGTTCCGTCTTATAGAAATCAATGCCGGCCGCCTGTGGCCCGACATCGACAGTAGCGACGGTTTTCAAACTGCCCAGGTCAATCACTTCGACCGTCCCGGGCTCGGAGCCTACTCCTTCGACTGAAATAAAAGCGTAACGGTCGTCCGGCGACACAACTGCCCCGTGCACAATTTTCCTCTTCGTCGGGAGATTGGCCAGTTCGCGACCGGTGACCGGATCGAAGATCGACACGGATTGTCCACGCTTGTTGGTGGCAATCAAACGTCCGTCCTTGGTCATTGCCAGGTTGTAGACGCCGGTTCCGGCAGGAAACCGCCGCGCCAGGGTCCATGTGTCGGTATTGATGGCGACGATTTCATTCGAGAGATTGCAGGCCACGTAAATGACAGATCCGTCATTGGACGGTTGCGCCCAGGTCGGCGTGCACACTGGTTTGTGATCGGTCATTCGGTGATCCGTCATTTTCTGATTGCCCATCAACTGAGAAGACTGCGGAGGTGCGCCGGACATGCCCATTTCCTTGCTGGGCGCCAGCATGAAGTAGCGATCCACAACAAACTTGCTGGTGTCGATCTCGACCAGCATGTCGTCCATCATGCAAACCGAATAATGTTTTGTGCCCGCGTGATTGAGGCGCGAGCCGTGGGGCATGGTGCAGGTGGGAATGCGCTTAACCTCAATCATCTGGTCGGTGGCCACGACCGAAATGGATGAAGGAACCATGTCACCGTGGAAATTGGCATTGGCCACGTAGATGAAACTGCCGTCCGGACTGATGTCTGTGGTGGCCGGGAATAAGCCAAGGCTGGTGTACTTGATGACCGTATCGGTTCCTGCCCGATACTTCCAGACCGATCCGTCGGGCCGGCCATGGCCTTCGGAAACGTAGAAATATTGTTTGTCTGGAGAAACTGCGACTCCGTGCGGCCCATTTACGTCCATCGGCATCAGCCCGGTGCGCATCTCGCTCTCAATTTTCGCGCCCCCCGGGCCAAAGCGAATGAGAACAATCTTGTCCGCCGATTCGCATACCACGTAAACCAGATAGTCCTGCGCGGGATGTTCCGGGTCTGCTGGAGAAGATGTTTGCGCCCGGCCACTGAAACTGAGCGCCAGCAAACCCAACAGACACGACATGCATCTCCATCGATATAAAAGGGAGAAACGTGGCGGGTGATTGCGATCAGAGGCAGCGCTGTGGTTCATGAGTTCGATTTCAGCAGGTCTTTCCGCATGCGTGCCAGCGGGAGCCGGCGCAACGGTCGGAGAAGTATACCCTGTTTGGCGGCGATTTATACGACGGCTGGGCGTCGCACAAGGCCAGATTCGAGACATCTTCCATGACCAACGGTAGTAGGACGTCTCTCCATCTCAGAAGGGCGGACAGATCCCTTCAATAAGCTGATTGACCGCAACGCCGACGACGACATGATCGACGTCACGAACGAATAGATTCAAGTCGTAGCCCCGGACGCATTCGTCCAGGGTCGTGCAGAGCGCGATCGACCGTTCCTAATGCTTCTAAGGCTGAGGCAGCAACCCGTACACATCGAGTTCGACCGAGGTTCCGACGTAAACCTTGCCGTTAGCAACGGTGGGCACGGCAAACTTCGCCGAAATTCCGGCTTCGTCGCGGGGTTCATTCTGGTCGCTGTTGTAAAGCGCATGCGAAAGGTTGGCGGCGTCGTAGGCGTACAGAATTGCCGCGTACCCCTTAACCGTGCTTAACACCCAGAGAATCCCGTCGGTCGATCCATTGGCCGAAACCACTGGAGTCGCGCCCGGATAAGCAAAGGTAACGGAGGACTGGGAGGTCGGCGATGTCGAAAGAAGCGCGTTGGAAAGCAGGAAAGACTGCACGGGATTTCCCACGCCCACGAAATAAACGTTGTTCTCCCAGAATGCCGGCATGCTGTGCGCGGTGGGCACAGTTCCGGCAGGCAGAACTTGCAGAACATTATTGCCGTTCGGGCTGTACTGGCCAAGATCGTCACGGTTCACCAGGTAAACCATCCCCTGCTTACCGGCAGCCACCAGCATCTGGGTTGGAGGATTCGGTTGGTCCGGAATCAGCAGCGGCCCGCCCGATCCCAGATCGAGATCGGAATCGTTGAGGTTGGCAAAATTCGACGGCAGGAAATAATCCGCAACCGACAGATTGCTGGAGTTGAACTTTATCAGGGCTTCGCCGTAGTCAATGCCTCCGACATTCACGTCGGTAGTTCCGTTGCCGATCATGGCGTAGATGTAGCCGTACTCGTCGACTGCCGGCGCGGCGCCACTCTGCCAGATTCCATCTTGCTGGCCGTTGGGAGCGCTCAGAAATACCGCCGTTTGCTGCAGAGTGCTCTCCTGATATCCCATCAACCAGCCGTTATACGGCAGGATGTCACAGTGCGAGCCCCACGCAATGTAGACCACGCCGTTGTCCAGGAATAATCCCGCGCGTTGGTTCTGCATTTCAGTGTTGAAGGCCACCGGTCCGTTGTCGCCAGTGACGGTAGCCTGGATATTCACCGGACTCCCTGGGCGGTCCAGCCCGGTCGTAATGTCGAGCGCATGCAGATACTGATAGTACGTAGTACCCGCGCCGTTGACGATCTTGCTGCGCGCGACCACAAACATCGTATTCGTGGTCGGATCGATCACCGGAGTTCCGGTGATGCCCACTTGCGGCGAAATATTGGAACAGCCGCCAATGTCGGAGTCAAGCAGCACCTGCCCTCCAGCGGGAATCAGGCTCACTTGCCACAGCGGCGATGGGGTCGTCCCGTCCGCGTCAAAAGCGTAGACGCTGTCGTTCTGCGTGGCCGCATACACCACGTTGTGCACACCCAACCCGGCGACTGTGACACCCTGAACGTAAAGCGGCTCCGCGTACATTTGCCCGTCCACCGGATACGTAAACAGTTTGCCGAACTGGTTTACATTCACGTTGCCGGTGGTCAGCACCGTCTCAGTCAGGTTTTGCCCAGTTCGTCCATTGTCGTTGTGGTAGACCAAAGTGCCCGCGTAGCTGGTGACCACGACCGGCACGCTTGCGCTCTGCGTCGTGTTAGCCGTGCTGGTCGCCGTGACAATGTGCGAACCCGCCGAAGAAGCCCCCGTATACAAACCGGACGATGAAATTGTTCCGGTTGTGCTGTTACCGCCGGTAACTCCATCGACCGCCCAGGTGACTTTGGAACTGGCGACGCCGCTGATGGAAGCCTGGAATTGCATGCTCTGCCCAGGAGTCACAGAAGCTTGCCCCGGCAAGATCGAAACGGTCGTGTTCGGCGCGGCACCGGTGCCGGTCAGCGTAACCGTCTGCTGGATTGATGGCGCATTGTCAGTAAAAGTGATATATCCGCCACGGGTGCCCGTCGCCGAAGGCGAGAAAGTAACTTGAACGCTGCAACTGGCCGCCGCCGCCAGCGAAGTGCCGCAGTTGTTGGTTTGCGCGAAGTCGCCGGCAGCCACAATGCTGGTCAGACTCAGCGCAGCCTTGCCGTTGTTGGTCAGTGTTACCGTCTGGGCCGGGCTGGTGGTCAGAACATTCTGCGAACCAAAAGTCAGGCTCAACGGAGAGACGGATGCAGCCGGTCCGCCTGTGGTGCCCGTCCCCGAAAGACTCACTGATTGTGGACTTCCCGCGGCATTGTCTGTAATCAAGACTGCCGCGGTCCGCGTTCCCGCGGCGCTGGGAGTGAACGAGACGCTGATGGCGCAATTGCTTGCCGCCGTTACGGCACCGTCGCATGTGTTGGTCTGAGAAAAGTCTCCCGCATTCGCGCCCGTAATCGTAATGCTGGAAATGGACAAAGTCGCATTGCCCATGTTGAACAACGTCACTCCGCTGGCTGGGCTGGTCGTGCCCACGGCTGTGCTGGCAAACACGAGGCTCGAACTGCTGAACGTGACGGAGGGTGCGGTTCCGACGCCGCTGAGTGAAGCGGTCTGCGGACTGCCCGCGGCACTGTCGACGACGGAGATGCTGGCCTGTCGCGTCCCCGGCGCGATGGGAGTAAAGGTCAGGCTGATCGCACAACCTGTGCCCGGCGCAAGCGAAGTCCCACAGGTATTGGTCTCTGTGAAATCACCGCTATTGGTTCCCGTAACCGTGATCGAAGTAATGGTTAACGTCGCATTCCCCGGATTACTGAGAGTGATGACGTTAGCCGTACTCGATGTACCCACCGCCTGGTTCGCAAACGTTATGCTCGCCGGCGAGAATGCAACGGTTGGCGCAATGCCGGTTCCGGTCAGGGGTACGCTCTGCGGGCTGCCTGTGGCGCTATCGCCGACCGAGATGCTGGCGGTGCGAATACCCGCAGCGGCGGGCGTGAAGGTCGTGCTGATGGAACACGATGCACCCACCGCAACCGATCCGCCACAGGTATTGGATTGGGCATAATCGCCGCTGTTCGCGCCCGTAATCGCGATGTTGTTGATGGTCAGCGCTGCCGTGCCGGTGTTGCTAAGCGTAACCACGCTGGCAGGGCTCGTAGTGCCGACAGTTTGGTCCGCAAAGGTAAGGCCGGCGGGCGTGAAGGCGACCGAAGCCGCGATGCCGGTTCCCGACAGAGGCACCGTCTGCAGGTCACTGCCGGCATTATCCGTTACGGTGAGCGTTCCGGAGAGAATGCCGGAGACAGTCGGGGTAAAAATCACGCCAATCGTGCACGAGGCTCCCACAGCCAGACCAGTGCCGCACGTATTCGTCTCGGAATAATTCGCTGAAATCGTCATCTTCGAGATTGTGACTGCGGCCCCGGTGTTGTTGGTGAGCTTGATTGATTTCTTTGCGCTACTCGTGTGCACCACCTGGTTCACAAAACTCAAATCGGCTGGCGCGAATGCGACAGTCGAGATTGAGCCCGTGCCAGTCGTAGTCAAACTCTGCGGACTGCTCGTCGCACTGTCGGTTACGACTACGCTGCCATGGAGGGTGCCGGCGGCCGTCGGCGTGAAGAACACGCTGATCGTGCAGTTAGCTCCCGCTGTCAGGGAAGTTCCGCAAGTGTTGGTCTGCGAGTAATTGCCGGTGGTGGTCACGCTAGTGATAGTCAGCGGTCCAGTGCCGTTGTTGGTAAGGGTCGCCGTCTGTGCAGCGCTCATGGTATCGACGGTCTGGCTGCTGAATGTCAATGTCGTCGGCGATAGACTCGCTCCGGGCGCGCCCGAGCCGTTGCCGGTGAGACCGACGAACTGCGAACTCCCCGCGTTGTCCACAATCGTAATCGTCCCTGCCTGCGTGCCCGTTGCCGTCGGTGTGAAGGTCACGGTAATGCTGCAGGCTCCGCCGGCTGCAACCGAAGATCCGCAGGTGTTGGTCTGCGCGTAACCGGTGCTGGCTGTGATCGAAGTCAGAGTGAGCGCTTCGCTCCCCGTGTTGGTGAGGTTAACCGCTTGCGCCGCGCTGGTCGTACCTACGGCCTGAGTAGAAAAAGTCAAACTGGTCGGCGACAGCACAACCGTTGGCTGGACGCCTTCTCCCAGCAGGGAGACCGCTTGCGGGCTGCCCGATGCGCTATCTGTAATGGTAAGGCTGCCCTCGGCAACGCCCGCCGCTGTCGGCTCAAACCTTACGTTGACCATGCAGGTGCTTCCCGCCGCAAGACTGCTGGGGCAATTGTTGCTTTGAACGAACTGCGGATTCAATCCCGCCACCGCAATGCCACTCATGGCCAGTGCCGCGCTGCCGGAGTTCGTCAACACCACCGTCTGCGGAGGACTGAAACTGCCCACGCCTTCCGTGCCGTAAGCGAGGCTGGGCGTCGAAAATGTGATGCTGGGAACTTGCAAGAGCACGCTGACAGTATTGTCCGCGGAGTTCGAGACCACCAGGTCGGCTCGGCCGTCCAGGTTGAAATCGGCGACTGCGATCCCCAGCGCCTGATTTCCAACGCCGAAGGTTAACGCTCCCGAAGTGCTGAAAGTTCCATCGCCGTTGCCGGGCACGATGGAAACTGTATTGTCCCCGGAGTTAACGACTGCGAGATCCATGATCCCGTTGCCATAAAAGTCACCGCCGCTGATGGCGAAGGGCAAAGTTCCGACCGGATAATTAACGCCGGCCGCGAAGGTTCCAGTGCCGCTGTTCAGCAGAACGGAAATGTCATCGCCTCCGTTATTGGCCGTGACTAAGTCAAGCTTTCCGTCCCCGTTGAAATCCGCGCTGAACAACCCCGAGGGGTCGGAGTCAGTCGCGTAAAAAACCGCATTCTGAAACGTTCCATCTCCATTGCCCAGAAGCACGCCGACGTTGTTGGCCCCGGCATCGGCCACAGCCAAGTCCAGATTTCCATCTCCGTTGAAGTTCCCCGTGACGATCGCAATCGGACTCGCGCCCACGGAGTAGGTGACCGGGTTCTGAAACGTGCCGTTCCCGACGCCCAGATAAATCGAGACAGTGTTGTCGGCATTATTGACCACGGCGATATCCAGATTCCCGTCGCCGTTAAAGTCGCCCACCGCGACCGCCATGGGCTCGGTGCCAGTGGGATAGTCCAAATGGCTCCCGAATGTGCCGTCGCCATTGCCCAGCAGAATTGAAATCGTGTAAGCGGCCCGATTGGCAGTAACCAGGTCCGGAATGCCGTCTCCATTAAAATCGCCGACTGCCAGAGCGATGGGATCGACTCCGGTAGCGTAGTTGGCCGCGGCTGCAAATGTGCCGTCGCCATTGCCCATCAGGATCGTGACGCTATTCGTGCCTCGGTCCACCACGGCCACATCCGGAATGCCATCGCCATTGAATTCGGCGGTGACGGTCCCGCGTGGGTCGGTTCCCACGGCAAGAGTATTTCCACCCATCAGTACCGTGGATGTGGGATTGGTGATTTGAAATGCCTGCGGATTCGAAGCCCCCCCTCCCGGACTGGGATTCGTCACGACCACTTGAGCTGTCCCTGCGGTAGCCACATCGGACGAAGTGAGCGCGGCTTGCAATTGCGTATGGCTCACGAATGTTGTTGCCCGGCTGCTGCCATTGAAAAGCACTGAAGAGCCGGAGACAAATCCCGAACCGTTCAGCGTCAGCGTAGAAACAGAGCCTCCCGGCGGAGCGCTCGGAGGAGCCAATGGCTCATTGAGATACGGAACGGGAGCGGTCCTGATCGAGCCCGTGCCCGTAAGCGTAGCCGGGATCGGAGAGACGGATCCGGTGAAGGTGACGTTGACCGTGCCCGTGAAAGTTCCCACAGCCGCCGGGGTGAAGGTGATGTTGATGGGGCAACTCGATCCTGAGGAAATCGTCGTGCAGCTATTGGTCTGTGAAAAATCTGAGGGGTTCGCGCCCTGGATGGTTATCGCCGAGACATGCACCGCATTCGCGCCAACATTCGAAAGAGTCAGAACCTGCGCTGGGCTTGTGGTTCCGACGCTTTGATTGACGAAGCTCAAACTCGCAGGAGTCAAACTCGCGACGGTGCACGTGCCGGAAAGACTGACGTCCTGCGGACTTCCCGTCGCATTGTCCGCCACCGCAATGGTGCCGGTGATCGTGCCATTCGCGGCCGGACTGAAGCTGACTGAGATCGTGCAACTGGCCCCGGCTGCAAGACTTGCCTGACAATTATTGGTCTCGGAATAATATGCGCTCGCTCGAATGGCGGTGATACTCAGGCTGGCGGTGCCGGTGTTGGTCAGAGTAATGGTTTGCGCTGGGCTGGTGGTGCCACGAAGTTGCGTGCCAAAAGTGAGGCTGTTCGGAGATAAAGTGACCGCAGGGCTTCCTGCGTGCGCGGCTAGACTGCAAAAAGGAACAAGACTCAATGCCGCCCACAGCCCCACGCGGGCGCGGAAAGATGCTGCGAACAATCGGCGGACACCAATGGACAAAGCGCAGCAGGACAGCGTTGAAGTACCACGCACAGGCTTGCTCCTTAGGAGGCGAATGCTTTGATTGAGGAGGAGGGGAGGCCTAAATTATCTCACAAAATCAGTTGCTGAATGAACCTAATATCACGTCGTAAAATCTTGCTTCGTAAGACTCTAACCGCATGGAACCAGTAGATACAAGTGTGAAGTATCTTGCATACTAGCGGGATGGCACTATCGATTATGCAGGAACGTGCACTATGCAATTATCTGCATCATCGGAGTTGTAATGGGCGGCCTTCTGCTATTGCTCGCCCTCCGTTTCAGTGCACCGGGTTGCCGTCAGCATCGATCTTGTGGACTTCGCCTAGGTTCAGTTCGCGGACTCCGGCCTCGACCTTACCCATATCGCCTACGACCACCCAGATCAAGTGCTCCGGCAAAATGTATTTCTTCGCGATCAGGTTGGCGCTGTCCGGCGTCAAGGCCAGCGCTTTTTCGGTGAACGTATTGTAGTAATCCTCCGGGAGTCCATACTGAAGGATGTTGCCGTAAGCGCCGCTGAGTTGCTGGTCAGTTTCAAACGTGCCGGGTAATCCGAGCGTGATATTGTCCTGCTCGTCCTTTAGTTCGTCCGCCGAGATCGGTTTTCCGCCCGCGATATTGTTGTATTCCTTCACCAACTCGACCATCGACTCCTTGGTTTTGTCGGTCTGCACCGCCGAGATGCTGATGTAAGGCCGCTGGCCGCGGGCGGGCGGCAAAATGGCGCGCACGCCGTACGACCAATGCTTGTCCTCGCGCAGATTCATGTTGATGCGCGAGCTGAATTTTCCGCCGAAAATGCCGTTGACCAGTTGCAGAGCAATGGCGTCCGGATCATTCTGAGGCGGCGCCAGTTGCGCGCCAAAAATCACGCTCTGGCCTGATCCCGGCCGATCGATGAGATACACCACATCCTTTTCCGGTTCCGCAACGTTTGGCACGGTCTTCTTCGGAAGATCTCCCGCCTGCCATGAAGCCAGAAGTTTTTCCAGCTTCGGTTTGATGTCCGCCAGCGTCGTGTCACCCACCACCAACAGCGTGGCATTGTTGGGTTTGAACCAGGTGCTGTGAAACTTGGCCAGGTCCTCGCGCGTCATCTTGCTCACGCTGGCTTCGGTTCCGGTCCCGGTGAATGGCACGGCGTAGGGATGTCCCGCGCCGTAGAGCAAAGTTGGCACCACGCGCAATGCCATAGCCTGGGGCGTGACCTTCTCCCGCTGAATGCCGGCAATGCGCTCTTTTTGAAGGCGTACGAACTCTTTCTCCGGAAATGCCGGATGCAGAATCAGATCTGCATAAATGTCCAGCGACGGATCCATAGTGCTGGTGAGCGTATTCAAGCTGACCAGCGAATAGTCGAGACTGGCGCTGGCATTGAAGTTGGCGCTGAGAGATTCCAGTTCCTCGCCAATCTTTAGCGAATCGCGCGTCGGCGTCCCTTCCTCCAGCATGCGTTGCTCAAAGCTGGCGGTCCCGGTCGCATTGGTCGGATCGGCAGAGTATCCGCTGTCAACCATCAAAGTGAAGTTCACCACTGGAGCGCTGTGGCGCTCCGCCAGCACCACCTTCAACCCGTTGCTGAGGGTAGCTTTCTGCAGCGGAGGAAGACTGAGCGACATCGGCCCGCCCGGAGCCGGTTCTTTGGATCGATCGAGCTTGGCGTCGGTCTTGAAAGAAGTAGGATACGGATGCACTTCCAGAACGTAGTCGCCGTCGCCAAGCCATTCATCAGCGGCCTTCCTCACCGTGGCGGGAGTCGCGGCCTTTACCCATTTCAGATAGTCCTTGTAGCAGTCGGGATTGCGGCGGTAGGTCTGGCAGCGCGCCAGCAGATCGCTTTTGCCGCCAAAGCCCCCGATCCTTTCCACGATGCGCGCATAGTTCCCGAGTATCTGCGTCTTGGCCAGTTGCAATTCGGCCACAGTGGGGCCGCTCTTGAGAAAATTCTGCAACTCCTCATCCGCAGTTTTTTCCACCTTGCTCAAGTCTCCACCAGGGTTGGCTGTAAGCGTGAAATCGAACTGCCCGCCGATCTCGTTCGTGTCGTCATCCGCGGTCGCGCTGGTCGCAATCTGATCTTTGTAAACCAGGCGCTTGTAAAGCCGCGATGTCTTGCCCTGGCCAAGAACGGCCGCCGCCAGGTCGAGCAACGCTTCCTCGGGCGAGCCAAACTCCGGCACGTTCCAAACCCGATAGAGGCGAGCCTGCGGGACGCGGTCCTGCACCCAGCCGCGATGCGTGCCCGTGCGTTTCGCAATCCAAACTTCCTGCTTGGCGATGGGCGGCCCGGGAGGAATCTCGCCATAATATTTCTCCACTTTTTCGCGCGCTACTTCCGGCGTGACATCCCCCGCGATCACAACGGTCACGTTATTCGGACCGTAATAAGTCTTGAACCACTCCTGCACATCACTCAACGAAGCCGCGTCCAGGTCTTTCATGGAGCCGATTACCGTCCATGAATAGGGATGGCCGACCGGATAAGTGTTCTCCGTCAGAAGCTGTTCGGTCACGCCATAGGGCTGGTTCTCACCCTGGCGTTTTTCGTTCTGCACCACGCCGCGCTGCAGGTCGAGCTTCTTCTGGTCGAGCACGCCGAGCAGATGCCCCATGCGATCACTTTCTGCGAACAGCGCATAGTCCAGCATCGACGTCGGGACATTTTCAAAATAGTTCGTGCGGTCGTTGTTGGTAGTGCCATTCAGGTTCGTGGCCCCAACTTTTTCCATGGCGTTGATATAGGTGTGATTGAAGTCATCGCTGCCGCTGAACATCAGGTGTTCGAATAAGTGAGCAAAGCCGGTCTTGCCGGGCTGTTCATTCTTGGAGCCCACGTGGTACCAGGTGTTCACGGCCACGACCGGTGCCTTGTGGTCTTCATGCACCAGCACGGTCAGACCATTTGCCAGCACAAACTTGGTGTACTTAATGTCCGGAATCGGGATGTCTACGCTTGTGGCGGCTGCAGGCGCTTTGTGGGCCGGAGCCGTTTTCGACTGTGCCGCGGCGCAGATCGGGCTGACGATCAGCGACGCCATGACGATGACCGCGAGCAGACTCACTACAACGAAGGTCACTTTAGTTCTCAAGATTGCCTCCAGGCAGTTCAGACCAGGGCCGGACGGTTCCGAACGACAGTACCCATAAAAGTTCCGCACAACACTCTACACAAGGAACACCCCCGGCGTCACGACCCAAGGTAGGGGCAGCCTTGCGGCTTACTCGGTGGTGTAGTTAATTTCCATCCGCCGGACCTGAACGCTCGAGGCATAAAGCGCGATCAACGCGACGATCACAATGCCCAGCACCGCGACCGGGGCGGACACGGGATCTGAGTTGGAAATCAGCAACGCCAGAAACGGCGGCGTGCCGGGCGCGCTGGGAATGTCCACCGGGCATAGCGATTTCAAGTAATAGATGACGCTAAACTGCTTGAGCACCGCCGGCAGGAACGGGTTGATCGCTTCCCAGATCAAGATCACCGCCGTGGGTATGATTGGATTCCGGAACAGCATTCCCGCCACCAGAAAGAATGCTCCATAACCAACGCATGCCAGCACGGTCACTCCGACATACACCGCGGCATGTTCAAGACCATGGTTGTGGTAGAGGTAAACCTCGCGCGCGCTCGGAGGAAAGTGCCACAGAAAGGCAATCGTCTGCAGCACCTCGCTGGTCACAAAAATCGTGCAGGTCGCCAGCAACCCGGCAAGAAACTTTCCCGCCATCAGAACTTCGCGCCGTATCGGTGCTAGAAAATAGAAGTGCAGACTGCGGTCAAGGATTTCCCCTCGAAACAAGTTCATGAAAATTCCAAGGCATCCAAAAAAAATCGCCAGGCGAAGAAAGAAGAATTGAAAGACCCCGGCGAACATGATCGAGTCCAGGCCGGGGTTGGAACCGTTTTGAAGGTTGACACTCTCGACTTTCCCGTTCACCAAACCGACAAACAGATCGTCCTGTCCATCGGAGTAGTGGTAATCCTCGCGAAGTACGTTCTCAGTTACGCCGGGTCTTAGCGGTCGATTTTCGGCCCAATGAAAATTGACCGGCGGCTTACCCAGGATCGCAATCACCTCCTCGGTCGTCATGCCCGGCTTGACCGCCAGCAGATCCTGGTAGGCCAGCGGCTTCTCGCCGCGCCGTGCAACGCTCGCCCTCTGGCGCTGCTGGCCGGAAGTTGCCAGGGCGTAGGCCATAAAAAGCAGAACCGGCAGCAAAGCCACAATGTAGATCCAGAGCCCGCGCTTGGCGAAGAAGGTTTTCCTCATTTCCAGACGGATGACGGCCTTGATTTGCGCCCACCATACCTTCGTCGCCAACCTCGACGTCCCTGTGGTCATCGGACGACCTCTTCATTCCCAATCAAATACTCATACACCGAAAGCACATCGTCGTCCGCCGGGGCGATCGATTCAATCTCGATCCCGTTTCCGTTCAAGGCCAGCTGGTTGAGAGCCAGGTAAAAGCCGTCGGCATCCCGCGTCTTCAGCAACAATCCCTTTTCGTCCTTGTGGATGGTTACCTCCAGCGTGTGCTCGTCCTCCAACATTTTCGTGGCGAGCTCGCGCGGCCGTGTGCACCGAATCAAAATCTGCGTGGGATGCTCCTGAATCTCGCCCCGCACGGTCGAGATCTGGCCTTCCGCCACCACATAGCCATTGCTTAACAGGATCACCTGATCGGAGATCACATCCACTTCATGCAGAATGTGGCTGGAAATAATCACATAACACCCTTGCTCCGCCGTCGCGCGGAACAGCGCGATCATTTCCGAGCGGGCCAGCGGATCGAGCCCATTCAGCGGTTCGTCGAGCACCAGCACCTTCGGATCGTGAGCCAGCGCCAGCGCCAGCCGGATTCTCTGCCGCATTCCCTTGCTATAGGCCGCAACGTTTCGTTTGGCCGCGTCGACCAGGTTCACGCGCTCAATGGCCCGCCAGGCCATCCGCTCTGCTTCCTGCGAATCCCGGCCCGACAGCCGCAGATAGGAATACAGAAACTGAAATCCAGTCAGGCCCTTCGGAAAAGCATCGAATTGCGTCGAGTAGCCGAGAATCCTGAATAGATTTTCGGGATCGTCGGTCTTGTAACCAAGCACCTGAACCCGCCCGCGCGTCGGCTTCACCAGGCCCGTCATCAGGTTCATCAGCGTGGTCTTCCCCGAACCGTTCGGTCCCACCAGGCTGGTAATGCCGGCAGGAATCGAAAGATTCACCCGATTCACTCCCAGAATCTCGCCATAGAACTTCGACACGTCTTCGAAGACGATGCGGTCGTTCATTGTTTACCCACTCGCTTACGTTTCACTTGATCACCTCATACGCACGCACCTTGCGCATGAGCAGCCAAAGAGAGATGCCGCAGTAGAACAGCAAAGCGATCCACGCCTCGGCGACCGGAATCGCGTGGTCCACATCCACCTGGAACAGCGCATTCCAAACCGTACCCATCAGATAAGCGAGATCGATAAAATGCCCCGACTCCGTTCGCATGACCGCGTTAATCGCCTGCGCAAAGCCCGCGCCAAAGAACATTACCCCCAGCAGCAACGCTCCGGCCACAATCCTCCACTTCACCCACGCCGAGAGCGCCATCGCCAACAGAGACAGAATTGCGATCCAGATCAGGGAGGATAGGAACAAGCTGCCAGCGATCCAAAGATTCGTCCACGCCCAATGCGCCCCCGCAAGACCGGCTTGCATTGCGAAGAGAATCAGTCCGGGTACCCAGGTGATCTGCGAAAGCAGAATGGCCAGCACTGACGATTTGCCCAGAACGTACTCCACCCGCGAGAACGGACGGCAGAAATACAGCGGCAGTGCGCCGTTTGCGAGATCGGGCGAAATCAACCCCGGCCCAGCAAATGCCGTCAGAAGAAACGCAAACACTCCCTGCACGCTGATGAAGTGGTAGAAAAACTTGTTGTCGATGGTGACAACACCGGGGGGCACACCCATTTGCTCAAGAAAACTCACGCTATGAGCCAGGTAGATCATGGTCAGGCACAACACCGGGTAGAAGAAGCAGACTACAAATAACCCAGTCAAAAACTTCGAACGGAACAAATTCCGCCGCGAGTACCGAAAAAGAACCAGACAGCGCGACCACGCCGGAGTCAGCGCCCCCACATACGGCTTGTAGTTACGCCTGTAAACAGCCACTCATGCTCCTCTGCTGTGGGGCAAAAATTGACGTGTCAGCCGTCAACTTTCAGCTTTCCATAGCCTTCAGAAAAATATCTTCGAGCGTATCCCGCCGGAAATTCATGCGCCGGATGCGAACCTGGCGTTCCGCCGCCAACCGAAAAATGTCGCGCGTCTCAACCCCATCCGCCAGAATCATCTTCATGCGGTTCGCCGTCACCGCGCATTCGCAGCCGAGCTTCTCAATCGCTTCCGTGAAGTCGCCATTCGCGCCGTAAGTCTCGAGTTCCAGGAATCGCTTATTGGCGCGGCGTTCTTCGTCCAGATTTGAGTAGTGAGCGATTCGCCCCTGTTTCAGGATCAGCACTTCGTCACAAGTGTCCTCGACATCGCGGAGCAAATGCGAGCACAACACAATCCGCATTTCCTTGCCGTCTCGAATCTCGCGGATCATGCGAATCATGCGCTGCCGCGCCGATGGGTCCAGGCCGTTCGTGGGTTCGTCGAGTATCAGCACCTTCGGCCCATGCACAATCGCCTGTGCCAGCTTCGCCAGTTGTTTCATGCCCAGCGAATAAGTGCCCAACTGCCGGTAACGCGCCTCCGCCAATCCCACATAGAACAACGCCTCGTGCGCGCGTTCCAGAGCCATGTCCGCGGGCAGGCCCGAAAGTTCTCCCATCATCTGCACGAACGATACCGCGCTCATCTTCGAGATGAACGCGTCATTCTCCGGCATGTAGCCGACAACGCCGCGAATTTTTCCGATTTCCGTTGCCACGTCGTGACCGAACACGCGCGCAGAACCGCCGCAGGATTTGTAGAACCCGAGGAGGGTATTGATCAGCGTGGATTTGCCGGCGCCATTCGGACCCAGCAAGCCGATTGAGCGCCCGCGCAACGAAGCCGTAAGACCGTTCAGGATCTCCCGGTTGCCAAACCGAACCGAAAGCCCTTGCAGTTCAATGAGCGGCACCAGAGGAGCAGCGGCCGTCGTCACTTTGCTCTCGCCGGCCGCCGCTCCGAGTTGTGTCGTAGTACTCATTGAGTTGGTGACGTCGCGTGGTTCAGCGCGCCGCCCAGAAACATTTGCGGCAGGAACAGCCCATTATTCCCCATCGTCAACAGAGTGCCCAAATCAAAACCCATGAACCCAGTGTTGGTCGCCACCACGATCCGGTCCGGCTCGCCATAGGCATAAATCAAGCCTGGCGCGGAGTTTGCCGTAAGCGCGTCCACCGACTGCTGCTGGCGCGCGTTCAGCGCTCCGCTGGCTTTCAGTTGTTCAGCGAGCGGACCCACGACCGGGCCGAGGTTGTGATAGAGGATAGCCGAAAAATTTGTATAGCCATCATTTGGCAGCAGTGCCTGAAAGCCGGCCGAATGCGCCAGAGTGTATCCCGCTTCGCGCGATTGAATTGCCCGCGAGATGGTGGCCACGTCCGGCGCGGCGATCAGATAGTTGTCGACAAACGTGTAGTCAATCTCGAAGTTCGGCTTATTCGGGCTGCTGATCACGAAGTAGGTTCGCGATCCGCCCTGCCGCTGCGTCAACTGCAGCTGTTGCCCTTCTATACCGGTCTCACGGTTGAAACTCTCTACTAGTTTCCCGATTGTCGACTGCAATGTCGCCGGATCGTACACTTCCAAGATAAACTTCCATCGCGGCGTGGGAATCATCGGCCCGTCGAACGCCATCGTAACTTCGCCGCCCAGGGGCGCGGTGATGTCGTTCAGGACACTCACGCCAGTCTTGGACTCGAACTCGGCCAGATGTTGCGCGAAGTCCGGGTTACCGCTCCCGATCATCTTGAACATCTCTTCCATGATGGTTCTCGGGTTCTTGATCACCGCCGCCGTCACCATGCTGGCATCGGGCGAAATAAATTCCAGCGACCCCATCGACGCCGGCGCAGCCAGCCACGACGCCACGCCTTGCCGCTCCGACGCGAACATCAGGTCGGCATGGCTCTCGGTCTTCCCACCCACTTCCCGGTGTTCCATCGTCAGGTACCGCACGTCGCCGATCCCCGGCGGCAGTTTGCTACCAGCTTCTACGTGCTGCGCGACAATTTGTTCCATGTCCGCACAGAAAAGCCATTCCGCCCCCTGTCCATAGGAACGAGCAATCTGCTGGTAAAACCGCGTTCCGGCGAAGGAGCTACCGCCGCCCTGCTGCGCCCGTGTTGTTGCCTTCTGCAGTTCCCCCAGATCCGGACTCGCAATCAGCAGATCGTTGCTGACATAAACCAGCAGCGGCCGCCCAGCCGCGGGGGTTGCCAACGCCGGGTTCGGGACAGTCTGCAGAGCAGTTTGGGTCTGCAGAAATGTCTCCAGCCCGCTCTGCTTCACTTTTGCCAGTACGACCGGCGCGGAATATTCATTTCCGTCCTTCGCCACGGCAAACACAACCTCATCCCCCAGATAACTGCTGAAGGTCTTCACCTGATTCAGCACGTCCTCCAGCTTCGGTCCTTTGCCTTTTTGCTGCTGCTTCCACCAGTTGCGCAGTTCCGGGCTCTGCTGCAGCCGCTCCTGGAAGAGACGCGTGGCTTCGCCCAAAGTGTTGGTCAGGTTCGGAATTGCCGCGTAAACCACGGTGTGCTCCGGAACGTAGGGTAGAAGATCGGAACTGTAACGCAATCCCGGCCCCGGAATCGCCGCAAACTGTTTCTGCAGCACCGCGAAGTCACCGAGCAGGGCAAGATATTTCGCCGAGTTCCTGCTCCACGCGATCTCGCTCTTGATTGGGACTTTCGACACGCTGGCACTCGAGGTCGCTTCATCCCCAGCGCGTAGATCAGACGTACTGTCGCCGTAATCGACGTGCACCACACCTTCAATCACGGCCACGCGCGAGCCCTTGGTCCCGTGGTTTACAGAAAAGATCGTTCCCTTTACTGAAACGAGCCCGTCGTCGGTCGCGACATAAAGCCGTCCCGTCCGCTGCTTGGCTGCCTGCACAATCACTTGGCCGCCATCCAGATGAATCGTCGTGCCCTTCCACGCCCGCGACACTGAAAGATCAGAGCGCTCGCCCATCTCCACCAGTGAGCCGTCGAGCAGTCGCACAACTGCGGTCGATCCCTTCGCCGTCCGAACCTCTTCTCCGTTCTTGATCTCGTAACCCACAGGAATCACGCGCATGTTCGCGCCCGCCCCAGCATACAGCGAGCCGTCGACCGTCTGCACTGAAGCGCGTACCGAGTGCTGTCCGGGAAGCAGCCCATTGCTGAACCCGACCACTCCTACCGCCGCGACGAGAACTGCGGCCGCACTCATAGCCCATCCCAATGCATTCGAACCCCATGCGTTGGAGCTAAACACCGATCTGCCAGCGGAACCGGATGCGGATGGGCGCTTGGTCGCCAGTCGCACAACCGTTTGCGGTTCTCCATTCCGAGCGCGCTCCAGCGCGTGCCGGCAATCGACGCACGTATGCACGTGATCGTGAAACAGCATGGTCCGCGCCGGCGCAAGCTGCTTCTCGAGATATCTCGGGATCAGCGCCTGAAAATCGGTACAGGTTCGCAGCGTGCGCGCGCCGAGGTCTGAGTTAAAGCCCGCTGTTGGGGCGGCTCCGGCAATCGCCTTGAAGACCCGCTCGCCAGCCTGCGCAACCACCTGTTCATCCACCTGTTCATTGCGAATTGCCGAAAGTAAACGGTCAAACTTTTCGTTCATCATGGCCTGTCTCCTGAATACTTCTTGAATCAAACCTCGTTATCAATTCAAGCTGAAAAATTCCAGCTAAACAATCTCCGCTAATCCGTGCCCCTCAGTCGATACGCGCCCAGCTCCTTGCGAAGTTGTTGCCGAGCGCGATAAACAATCACCGCCACCAGCACCTGCGAAATGCCCAGCATCCGCGCGATCTGTGCATTGCTGAACCCCTCCAGAAAGCGCAGCACAAAAATTTCCGAAGGTCTTGGCTTGAGTTGTGCCAGCGCCCGACCCAGCGCCATTCGCAGTTCGCGCGGATCGTTGTGCGGAGAATCGTGCGCCGGCTCTGCAGGCAGGTCCGTGAGTTCGACGGTGCGATCGCTCTGCCGCGATCGAATCACATCCAATGCGGCATTGATCGCCGCCCGCCGCAGGTAGCTCTCTTCGTTTTTCATCGCGTCATGTTCCCGCCGAAACAGCCGTAGAAACACCGTCTGCGACACGTCCTCGGCATCCGCGGCATTGCCGGTGATCCGGTACGCCGTGCGGAACACCAAGCCATGATGCGCACGAAATACCCGCTCGAATTCGCTCGGGACCACGATTGCCGGTTCCTCTGCCATTACCAATGCGCTTTGCAGGGTACGCCTCCCCGTTGCTTCTTTCACCACTAAAGACGGCAACGGGGACGAGTTATTACAATTCCATCCAATTTTTATTTTGAGACGGGAATGAGCGTGTTTCTTGCAGCGCAGGCCACAGGCTGTATCATATTCGGGTTTAACGAGTTAGCCGAGAATCATGCCGAAACTGAACATCAAGCCAAAACCCGACTGCTTGTGGGACGTGGTCAGCCTGGGAGAAGTCATGCTGCGCCTCGATCCAGGAGACGAGCGCATTTCAACCACCCGCAACTTCCGGGCCTGGGAGGGCGGTGGAGAATACAATGTCGCCCGCGGCCTGAAACGCTGCTTCGGCATGGACGCCGCCATCGTCACCGCGCTGGCCGACAATCCCATCGGCCGCCTCGTCGAGGACCTCATGCTGCAAGGCGGTGTCAGCCAGAAATACGTTCGCTGGGTTCCGTATGACGGAGTCGGCCGCACCGTTCGCAATGGCTTCAATTTCACCGAGCGGGGTTTCGGCATTCGCCCCGCCCTCGGTTGCTCGGATCGCGGACACACAGCCGTTTCGCAACTGAAACTGGGCGAGATCGACTGGAATCAGATTTTTTCCAAAGACGGCGCCCGCTGGTTCCACACCGGCGGAATCTTCTGCGCCCTCTCGGAAACCACCCCACTCGTCGCTCAGGAAGCCATGGAAGCCGCCAAACGCGCCGGTACCGTGATCTCCTACGACCTGAATTACCGCGCTTCGCTGTGGAAGTCGATTGGCGGAAAAGCGAAAGCGCAAGAAGTCAACCGCCGTCTCGCTCCATTCGTCGACGTGATGCTCGGCAACGAAGAGGATTTCACCGCGTCCCTTGGCTTTCCCGTCTCCGGTCTCGATGAACAGCATTCCACGCTGGAAACTTCCGGCTTCAAGAAAATGATCGAAACCGTAGTGAAGGAATATCCAAAGCTGGCCGTAATTGCCACCACTCTCCGCAATGCGAGGACAGCGACGTTCAACGATTGGGCAGCCCTGTGTTACAGCGATGGCAGTTTCTATGAAGCGCCTGTACGGGAGAATCTCGAAATCTACGATCGCGTCGGCGGCGGCGACTCCTTCGCTTCCGGATTGATTTACGGATTTCTCTCCGGGAAAGATCCGCAGTGGTCGGTCGAATGCGGCGCTGCACACGGCGCTCTGGCGATGACCACTCCCGGCGATACGACCATGGCAACTCTGGCGGAGGTTCTGCAAGCGATGAAGTCGCGGACTGCCCGCATCGAGCGGTAGCAACAAAAGATGAAATCAAATATGACCATTGACGAAGTAATTCGCAGGATCGAAGAAGTCGGAATCATCCCCGTCGTGCGCGCGGCGAGTGTCGAAGAGGCAACCCGCGCCGTCAACGCCATCCGCGCCGGCGGCATTCCCGTCGTCGAAATCACCATGACCGTTCCCAATGCTGTGTCGGTCATCCGGGAAGTTGCCCAGCAGCACGGCGACAAGGTTCTCATCGGAGCAGGCACGGTCATCACTGCCGAACAGGCTGAGTCCTGCCTGCGCGCGGGAGCCGAGTTTCTGGTGAGCCCTGGATTGGCCGCACCGGTGCTCTCAGTCGCCCAGGCGTCAGGAAAATTGGCGATCCCAGGAGCCCTCACTCCGACCGAGCTGATGAATGCTCATGTGCTTGGCGCGCGGCTGGTCAAGATTTTCCCCTGCGGAAACGTGGGCGGGCCAAAATATCTGAAGTCGCTCAAAGCTCCCTTCCCAGGCGCCATGTTGATTCCAACGGGAGGCGTGAATGCTGCGAATGCGGGCGACTTCATCGCCGCCGGGGCGTTTGCTTTGGGAGTTGGAGCCGACCTCCTCGACGCGAAAGCGTTGCGCGATGGAAATCAGCAGAAAATTGTTTCAGCAGCTCAGGAATTGGTGCAGGCTGTCAATGTCGCGCGCGCAGCGCTCCGCGAGAGCAAGTTTCGCTAGCTATCGCGCATTCGAAATGCCTTACTGATTCACGCCACTCGCCAGAACCCCGCCATCTACCGGCAGTATTGTTCCCGTGACAAAGCTGGCAGCGTCGGAGGCCAGGAAAACCGCCGCGCCCACGAGTTCTTCCAGTTCGCCAAACCGTTTCATCGGAGTCCGCATCAGCACTTCGTCCCCGCGCCCGGTCCCAACCAACAATTTTTCGCTGAGCGGCGTGCGGAAATATCCCGGCGCAATGGCGTTGACGCAGATTCCATGTCGCGCCCACTCGACCGCGAGCGACTTGGTCAACGATGCCAGGCCAGACTTGCTGGCCGAGTATGCCGCCACTTCAAACAGCGCCAGAAAAGTTCCCATCGACGCGACGTTAATTATGCGCCCGTAGCGCCGCTCGATCATGTGCCGTCCGAAAACCTGGCAAGCCCGCAGCGCGCCCGTCAGATTGGTTTCCATGATCCGGTTCCAGTCGGCCTCGGAATAATCGAGCGTGGGAGCCCGTTTCGTGATGCCCGCCGCGTAGACCAGGATGTCGACCTTTCCGAAAGCTTCGAGACAGGCCTTCAACAGCTCCTCCAACGATTCCCGGTCGTCGACATCGCAAGTCACGCGCAATGATCGCCGGCCCAGAGCTTCAATCTCGTCGGCCAGTTCTTTGACGAGCTCGATGCGTCGCGCACTCGCAACCACATCCGCTCCGCCCTTCGCCAAGCCGAGCGCGATCGTTTTACCGATCCCAGAACTACCCCCGACCACGACCGCAACCTTACCGTCGAGATCCAGCTGCTTGTAGCCCATGTCTCCTCGAATCACACTTCAAAAATTAAATCCGTGCTTACGGCGCCTACCAGTTAAACATCGTACCGTCGAGCTTCCGGTTCACCGGCAGATAGGCCCGTTCGTACGGGAACTTCGCCGCCAGGTTCTCGTTATAGTCGACGCCAAGTCCCACGGCCTCGCCCGGATGCAGGTAGCCGCTCTGGAACGAGTACGCATGCGGAAATACCTCGTCCGTTTCCGGCGTGTGCCGCATATATTCCTGAATGCCGAAATTGTTTATAGAAATATCGAAGTGCAGCGCAGCCGCCATCGCCACCGGAGACAAATCTGTTGCGCCATGGCAGCCTGTCTGCACGTGATAAATCTCCGCCAGCGCGGCGATTTTCTTGAGATGCGTCAACCCTCCCCCATGCACCACCGTCATACGCAGGTAGTCGATCAGCTGTTCCTGGATGAGAATATGGGCATCCCAAACCGAATTGAAAACCTCGCCCACCGCTAGCGGCGTGGTCGTGTGCCGACGAATGATGCGGAAGCCTTCCTGCAACTCCGCCGTTACCGCATCCTCCAGCCAGAACAGGTGATACGGTTCCAGACTCTTTCCCAGCCGCGCCGCCTCAATCGGAGTCAGCCGGTGATGGACATCGTGCAGCAAATGCAGGTCGTCTCCGAACTTCAGGCGCAGAGCTTCAAACAGCTTGGGAACATGCAGAAGATATTTCTCGGTCGACCACACATTTTCCGGAGGCAAGCCTTTTTCCGCCGGCTCGTAATAGAGTTTGTCGTGCGCAACTCCGTATGTGGAAGGCAATCCCGGAATTCCCGATTGCGCGCGTACCGCAAGATATCCCACCTCTTTGTATTTCGCGACTTCCTCCGCGGTTTCTTCAATGTCGCGGCCATTCGCGTGCCCGTACACCATCACTCCCGTTCGGCTTTGCCCCCCGAGCAGGTTGTAGACCGGCGTCTTCAGAGCCTTGCCCTTGATGTCCCACAGCGCCATGTCGACGGCAGCGATCGCCGTCATGGTCACGGGCCCGCGCCGCCAGTACGCTCCCCGATACAGGTATTGCCAGACATCCTCAGTCTGAAACGGGTCGCGGCCAATGAGGCAGGGAATCAAGTGGTCGCTCAGGTAAGATGCGACCGCCAGCTCGCGCCCGTTGAGCGTCGCGTCTCCCAAACCATACACGCCTTCGTCGGTCACAATTTTCAACGTGACGAAATTACGCCCCGGGCAACTGACGAAAACTCTGGCATCCGTGATCTTCAACGGGATCTCCTTCTCACCCCTAAGCTCTCTGCGCCGTCACGCATCACGCACCCGAGTGTAACGGAATTTCGACGTGCGACTCAGCCCTCAGCGCGCTCTGCAAGCTCGGACTCAGCAGCGACGCGGAATCCCCGTCCAGATAGGCAACCGCATTCGAATGCCTGCGCAAGATCGATGCCGGCGCCATGGGGCTGATCTCCCCTTCCAGGCATGCCTTCACGGCCGCCGCCTTGCGCTTGTCCGGCACCACTACCAGTAGTTCCGCAGCCTTCAGAATCTGCCGGGGCGACATCGAGATGGCACGCTGCGGCACCTGCGAAATATCCGCAAACCAGCCCTCGCCCACCTGCTGTCGTCTGCAGGCCTCGTCCAAATTCACGATGAGATACGGCTCTTCGGTGGTGAAATCCGCCGGGGGATCGTTGAACGCGATGTGCCCGTTTTCTCCAATGCCCAGGAACGCAATGTCGATGGGCGCCGCCGCCAACTGCCGGCCCACCTCATGCGCTACCGCGAACGGATCAGCGGCGTCACCCTCGATCCAATGAAAGTTGAGGATCCGAGCCTGGTTCACTAATCGCTCCATCAGAAACTTGCGGAAACTGGCGGGATGAGTCGCCGGCAGGCCGATGTACTCGTCAAGATGAAATGCCTCAACCTTCCCCCAGTCGATTCCTGGCGCTCTGGTGAGCGCGTCCAGGAACCCAAGCTGCGACACCCCAGTGGCAGCGATGATCCGCGCCTGGCCGCGCACCGCAATGGCCCGCCGAATCGCCGTCGCAGCTTGCTCGGCGGCAGAGCGGCCCATCGAAACTTTGTTCTGGAATAGTCGGAGCAGCATTGGCAGGGATCGCCTTCGGGAGAGCCGGGAAATTATACAAAACGGCCGGTCCAAAAGGCTTGCGTGCCCGGAGTCAGGTAGTGGTGCAGTTTGGCTTACGCGTTACGCCGGTTAAGCGGGAGATCCCTTCGACTGCGCTCAGGGCAGGCTCGCTACGCCTGAAAAACGGCTACGCTCAGGATGACAGAGCCGTGTAAAGGCCAAACTGCACCATTACCCCGGAGTCAGATCTCCGCTGGTTGGAGCCGCGGCGCCAGCACTTGAATGAAACCGAACGCGACAAGATAAGCCAGACCGGCCATCAAGAACACAGGCACGTACGATCCAGTGCCTTGCAGGATGTAGCCCACCGCCTTGGCCACCAGCATGCCTGAGATCGATCCCGCCATGGTGCCGAAGCCGACCACAGAACCCACGGCATTCTTGGGAAACATGTCGGAAGCCAGTGTGTAAATATTTGCCGACCATCCTTGATGTGCTCCCGCTGCGATGGCGATCACCAACACCGCCAGCCATGCAGTCTTGGTGTGCGCCGCGATCATGATCGGCGTCACTGCCAGCGCACAAAACAGCAGCGCGGTCTTGCGGCTGCCGTTGACGGTCCATCCCCTCTTCAACAGGGAGCCCGAAAGCCATCCTCCGCCGATACTTCCGACGCAGGCTCCGCTGTAAATCACAAACAGGGGCAGCCGCGTGCCCGCCAGATTCAATCCAAGATTGCGGTTCAGAAAGTCCGGCATCCAGAACAGATAGACCCACCAGATGGGGTCAGTGAAAAACTTGCCCGCCGCGATTGCCCAAGCCTGGCGGAGTGTGAGCAGTTTTCGCAGAGGAAATGTAGTTTGGCGATTCTGAACGTCATCGAGGTCGCTCTTGATGTAGGCCAGTTCCGCGGCCGAGACCGCGTTGTCGTCGTCCGGACGGCGGTAAAGAGCAAGCCAGGCCAGCAGCCATACCAATCCGATGGCGCCCGTGGCGATGAATGCCATGCGCCACCCATAGCGCAGAGTAATCCATGGCACGACCAGCGACGGCACAATCGCGCCGAGATTCGAACCAGAATTGAACACACCGGTGGCCAGCGCGCGCTCCCGCTTGGGAAACCACTCCGCCACGGCCTTGATTGATGCCGGAAAACTGCCGGCTTCGCCCAGTCCCAGGCCAACCCGGGCCACCGCGAACTGAAAGACTGAGCCTGCTGCCGCATGAGCCATCGCGGCCGCGCTCCATGCCAAGACTGCCAGCGAGAATCCTTTCCGCGTCCCCAACTTGTCGATCAGTTTTCCGATGAACAGCAACCCCGCTCCATAGGCAAATTGGAACGCGAGCACGATGTTGCTGTATCCAACTTCCGTCCAGCCGAACTGCAGTTGCAGGGTCGGCTTGAGCAGTGCCAGCACCTGCCGGTCCATGTAATTCACGGTGGTCGCGAAAAACAGCAGACCACAGATCAGCCAGCGCCGGCGGCTAACGAAATTCGCGGCATCGGGCGGGACTCTTTCCGAAACAGCTGGCATGGAAGGTAGGTTCACTGAATTGTTTCGAACTGGCGACGTGCATCACTACACATCGCGCAGGGCCTCCCCGTCAAGCCGATGCCGAGCAGATATGATTCATGGTTTGAATCGCCGACCGGCACACGGCATTCCAGACTTCATTCGAGATCGCACGAACTCGTGTCCAAGAACGGCACTCTCACCGAAGATTTTCTTCTATCGA
>Ga0209274_10000367_pt1 | contig 29327 bp, 27 predicted proteins | sample HubBroMetageREF1_FD_188343 | JGI IMG/M metagenome (GOLD analysis project Ga0209274, IMG submission 188343) | Reference soil microbial communities from the Hubbard Brook experimental Forest, New Hampshire, USA - Hubbard Brook CCASE Soil... | ecosystem: Environmental > Terrestrial > Soil >...
TTCCGTCCGCATCAAAGGTGATGCAGCCGTGCCCGTGCGCGATCGCCGCCGCCGGACAGTAGGCCGTGTCGTTGATCAACATCGAGTCCAGGATGTTGGACGGGGTGTTGTTCCACGGCGTGTGGAGCGCGTTGTCCCAGCCCGCGTTCGCGGAGTCGGTGGGCAGCAGGGACTGTCCGATGATCCAGCCGTTGTAGACATACTGGCTTGGATACTCGAGCCACAGCAGCGTCCGCGCGATCGAGAACATCACGTCCGAGGGATACACTCCCCAGTGAGCTCCGGTCGACGCGTCATAGAACTGGGCGCTCGAGTTGATCGGGAACGTCCAGTACTGTCCCGCGCCCGCGCTGCCGGCCGCGTTCAGGTCGCTGCCGTACTGCGCCGTGCAGGAGTTGGGGCCGGTCGCGGCGGGGCCCGGAACGCAGTTCGAGAGGACCGGCACGTAGGTGGCCGAGCTGCTCGCGTTGTAGTTCACGAGCGTCTCGTAGGTGTTCATCAGGATCTCGCCGCCGACCGTTTCGTAGTCGACGCCGGGGTCGAGGCTGGTGGCACCGCCCGGGGCGATCTCGTAGGCGTAGATCGTGCCGGGGTGTGGGCTGCCGGTCGTCCGCCCGCTGGCGGAACACGCGGTGCACGAGAGCGGAACTCCCGCCGCTGCGATATAGACCGTCCAGCCGAAGTTCTCGTAGATCGTGGTGCCGCCCGCGACTGCGATCGGCGCGACGAAGGAGATCAGGTAGACCCCCGCCGAAGCGAACGAGTAGGTCGCGCTGGCGCTCACGTTGGTCGCGCTCGACGCGGTGACGGTTCCTCCCGAGGAGACGATCGACGGCTTGAGGGTCGAATAGCCCGCCGCCGTCGGGAAGCTCGCGTAGGTCGCGCCGACCGTGAACGAGGTGCCGGTGTATCCCCAGGGTCGGGTTCCGCCGGAGGTCCCGTTCGAGAAGCTCGTGGTCAGGGACGGGAAGTGCCCCGAGTTCAGGTTCGCATTGGACTGGCCGATGTTCACTTGGAACAGATAGTTCGTCCCGACGTGGGTAACTCCGCCGACGTCGGCGGTTCCCGAGATCAGGAAGGTTCCGAGTTCAGAGTAGGTGTGCTGGAAGGTGGTCGTGGCCTGGGTGGTGGTGTTGTTGTCTCCCCAGTTCACGGTGTAGCTCGTGGCCGTCTCCCCGCCCGTCAGATAGACATTGGCAGAAATAGGCGCGCCGATGGTCGTCGTGTAGGCTGTCTGACCGTACCCGGGTTGGGTCGGTGAGGACAGCACTAGGTCATTCAGCTTCGATTGCCCCGAGCATACGGGACTCGTCGCGGGGGCACACGTCGAATGCGAGCTGGACGAAGTCCCTCCCGCGGCGTTGAGGCCCACGTAACCTGCGCCCCCGACGATCACGATCACGACGATCATGATGACGGCGGCCATTGTCCCGGACATTCCCTTGCGGCCCATCCTCGAGGTCGACGAGGTGTTGCCTTCCTGATCTACTTCCGGCATCTCTTTCACGACCCCCGGAGGGGTCTTCCAGCCCACCCGAAAGCCGATATATATACCCTTACGAGGTCACCGCCTCCCTGTGCCGACCGCCTCACGGCTCCGCCTGGCGCCTTCGCTCCTCAGCGCGGACTTCGCGGCGTTATCGGAGGCCGTCCGGGACTGCGAGGCCGCGGGGGCGGATGCGTTCCACTTGGATGTGATGGACGGACACTTCGTTCCGAATATCTCGTTCGGTCCGGCGCTGGTCGCCGCGGTGCGCGCCCGCACCCGGCTGCCCCTCGACATCCACCTCATGATCGACCAGCCACTGCGGTACCTCGAAGCGTTCCAGAAGGCGGGCGGCGACACCCTGGTGTTCCACGTGGAGTCGTCCTCCCCTCCCGAGAACGTGGTCCGCGAGGCCCAACGGCTGGGGGTCGCGGTCGGATGTGCGGTTCGCCCCGAGACCCCGCTCTCCTCCTTGGACGGAGTGTTCGCGGACCTCGACCAGGTGCTCGTCATGAGCGTCCACCCGGGATTCTCGGGACAGAAGTTCCTTCCGGAGGCGCTCCCCAAGATACGGGAGGCGCGGGAGAGGATCGAGCGCGCGGGCTCCCGGGCGTACGTCTCCATCGACGGGGGGATCACCCCCTCGACCGGCAGCGACGCCGCGGCGCACGGTGCGTCGTTCTTCGTCTGCGGAAACTCGGTCTTCCAGGGCGGTTCGATCGCCGAGAACCTCGCTCGGCTCCGAGCATCGGTGGAGGAGGGAGGGCGCCGTGCAATTCGCTGAGCTCGCCGCCGCCTACGAACGGCTCGAGGCGACCTCGAAGCGGCTCGAGATGCGGGCGATCCTGGTCGAGTTGATCCGGCCGATCCGCCCACCGGACCTGGCCCCGGTGCTCTATCTTTCGCAAGGAATGCTGCGTCCGGAGTACGAGGGCGTGGAGCTCGGGGTCGCGGACTCCCTGGCCCGTCGGGCGGTCGCTACCGCGACCTCGACGGAACCGGCCGAGGTCGGTCGTCGGGCCAAAGTATCGGGCGACCTGGGGACGACCGCGGCGGAGCTGCTGGACCACGCCCCGCGGCCGACGTCGGGAGATGCGCTCACCGTCGGTACGGTCTACGCGGAGTTGATGACCATCGCCGAGGCCAAGGGGGAAGGTTCGCAGGAAGTGAAGGTCCGCGCGCTCGTGGACCTCCTCCGGCGCGCCTCTCCGCTCGAAGGGAAGTTCCTCGTCCGGTTCGTCCTCGGGACGTTGCGCGTGGGAGTCCGCGAGATGACGATCCTGGATGCCCTCGCGCAGGCGTTCGCCGACGGAACGAAGCCCGCGCGGACGCGGATCGAGGCCGCGTACAACCTGTCGAGCGACCTCGGACTCGTGGCGGGGGTCCTCGTGGAGAAGGGGGTGGACGGGCTCGAGTCGATCGGCCTCGACGTCGGTCGGCCGATCCGGCCGATGCTCGCCGAACGGGAGCCGAACCTCGCGGCGGTACTGGAGCGGATGGAGGGGACCGCTGCGCTGGAGTACAAGTACGACGGCCTGCGCGTCCAGGCCCACGTCGCGAAGGACCGGACCGTCCGACTGTTCTCCCGGCGGCTGGAGGAGATCAGCGCCCAGTTCCCCGAACTCGTCGCCGAGCTCCCGGAGACGTTGCGGAAGCTGCCCGCGATCGTCGAAGGCGAGTGCGTTCCGGTGGACGCGGACACCGGGGAGATCCAGCCGTTCCAGTTCGTCTCGCGCCGCCGCGGCCGGAAGCACGGCCTCGAGTCGATCTCGACCGAGATCCCGGTCTGCCTGATCCTGTTCGACGTCCTCATGGCCGGCGGTGCGCCGACCTACTCCGAACCGTTCCCCGCGCGACGAAAGATCCTCGAGTCGATCGTGCGCCCCACCGACCACGTCCGGATCGCCGAACAGCGGGTCGTCTCGACCGTCGAAGATGCGACGGCGTTCCTGGACGAGGCGATCGCCGGCGGGGCGGAAGGGGTCATGGCCAAGTCCGTCGCGACGGGCAGCAGCTATCGTGCCGGGGCCCGCGGCTACTGGTGGATCAAGTACAAGCGGGACTACACGGTGGGGCTCTCCGACTCGATCGACGGGGTCGTCGTCGGCGGGTTCCAGGGTCGCGGTCGCCGGGCGGGCCGATTCGGTGCCTTCCTCCTGGCCGTCTACCATCCGAGCCGCGACCGATTCGAGACGTTCTGCAAGGTCGGGAGCGGGTTCGACGACGCCCAGCTCGCCGAGATGCCGAAGCGGCTCGCCCGATTCGAGACCGACACCCCTCCGCCGGAGGTCGACTCCGGGATCGTCCCCGACCGGTGGATCCGACCCGGGGTCGTCCTCGAGGTGCGGGGCGCGGAACTGACCCTGAGCCCCGTGCACCGCGCCGCCCTGGGGGCCGTCCGCGCCGGCGCGGGGCTCGCGCTTCGGTTCCCTCGCTTCACCGGTCGCGTGCGAGACGACAAGGGGCCGACCGAAGCGACGACGTCAACGGAACTCCTCGAGATGTACCGCCGTCAGGTACGACAGGAGGCCGCCCCGACGGAAGAGACGACGGACGAATCGAGCTGAGGGTCGGAATCGCTCGCGAGAGCGCGCCGGTCCGCCCAAAGGCATATGAAGGGCCGACCGCGTCGCCGACCCTCGGGAACCCACCATGCTCGTCGAGATGACCGAACTCCTTGGACGCCAAGTTTACACCCCCGACGGACGACTGTTGGGCGAGGTCGACAACGTGATCGTGGACGTGGAAGCGGCGAAGGTCGACGGCATCTACGTCGACGAGACGAGCCCGATGTTAGTGGAGGACTCCCGCCCCACCAGTGTTCCGTACCGTTGGGTCTCCGCGGTGAACGACGTGGTCCTCCTGAAGTACTTCCCGAAGCGAGTCTCGGTCAAGAAGGCCGGTGGACGCCCCGCGAAGGAAGCGGAACCGGTCGCCCCCACCGCGCGATAGTGCTGCGGGGATAGCCAAGCTTGGAAACGGCGCAGGACTTAAACGCCGGTTTCCCCGGTGAAGAGATCCTGCCGCGAAGGCGTTCGTCGGTTCGAATCCGACTCCCCGCTTCCACGATGACGCACGCGGACGCAGCGCCCGCTCGTCCCCTCCGACGAGCCGAACTCATCCGGCGGCTCGACCGGATCCCGGTGCCGGTCCATCCCGATCCCGAGAGGGAGCAGGTCACCACGCCCCCCGAGGCGGCCGCCGAACTGTTGTTCGACGCCCTGGCCGCCGGGGACCTCGAAGGCCGCTCCGTCCTCGACCTGGGGGCGGGAACCGGTCGATTATCGATCGGAGCGGCGCTCCTCGGGGCGCGGACGGTCGTGGGCGTCGAGATCGATGCGACTTTGAGCGCCGTGGCCCGCGCCGCGGCGGGGAACCTGCCCGTCGAATTCCGGGTGGCCGACGTCGCTTCATGGACCGTCTCCGCGGAGGTAGTGATCATGAATCCCCCCTTCGGGGCCCAACGCCGCCACGCCGACCGGCCGTTCTGGGACGCAGCGCTCCGCCTCGGAACGCGAGGGATCCACGCCTTCGCATTGGCGGATTCCCGGGAGTTCATCGCCCGTCGAGCAGGGGACGCTGGGGCGGAGATCCGTTCCAGCCGACCGGTACCGTGGCAGCTGACGCGAACCTTTCCACACCACAGCCGTCCGACGAGGGCGATCCCGGTGGACCTCTGGGAGATCCGGACCGGGCGGGACGACTAGATTAGGTTAGACCGGCGTCCGCGCGAGAGAGGGAATTCACCCTGCGCGGATGATACCGAGGTCGAGAGCGTACCGAGGTCGGTTGGCTCGACCGGCGCCCGGATGAAGATGTGAAAATGGGAAGAAGAAAGGGTTGACCGCAGGGTCGGCCCGGATCTCTAGCCCATTCCGTGTTCCGACTTCGCGTGAGCCGCCAGTTCATCCGCCGAACCGAACGACTTGCCGCAGACCGAGCAGGTGTTGGCGGGGGTCGCGCTGGTGCCCTGCCACGGCTGCGCGGCGGGCGCCGGGGTCGGCTGGCGCATCAGGCTCGCGACCGCGAGGGCGACCAACATACCGATGATCAGTCCGACGAGCAGCAGGATCGTACCGGCTACCGCGCCCGAAACTCCGGGGAACAGCGTTGCGTTCTTGAAGTTCGAGTTGTTCAGGTAGACCGTTCCGCCCCCGTTGGGAAGCACGGTGATGTTCCCGTTGTCCGCATAGGTGCCGTAGGCGGTCTTCGCCGTGACACTATACGGATAGCTGCCGACGGCCGGGGCGAACCATGTGACCGCGGCTGGGGTCGTCGCGCTGGGCCAGATCAAGCTCGTGTTCTCCAGAATCGAGGTCTTCGCCGGGTTCCAGATGAGGAGCTGAACGCTCGACAGGTACTGGGCGGTGTAGGCTGCGATGAAGGTCGCGTTCCCGATCCCCACTGAGCCCGAGGGGCTGAGCAGCTTGACCGACAGCGGCGAGAAGATCAGCGCGGTGGTGACGTTCCCGAAGGCCGTCACGTTCGTGCCGTTGCCGACCGTCGGCGTGTTCCAGAGGCCGCCGAGAACGGTCACGTTCGTCGAGATCGTCACGGGGTCAGTCTGGATTCCCGGGCACGTCCCCGCGAGCAGCAGGACGGGGCTGAGCAGGAACGTGTAGTTCGTGTTCCCGTTCGTGACGGTCTTGTTTTCGGAGATCGTAGAGCAGAGCTGGCTGTTGACCGCATCCGTGATCGACATCCAGACGGAGGTCGTGGTCGTGTTGATGGACGCGCCCGTCACCGTGATCGTGGCGATCAGCGTCGTCGGCAGGTACGTGTAGTTCCCCAGTGCGATGTTGTACGCGACGGACGCCGTGGTCGTCACGTTGGCCGGGTTGACCGCGCCGTGGGATGCCTGGGACGCCGGGCTCGGGCCGGACGACTTGGCCGCAGGTCCAGCGAACTGGGCCCCGATCGGTGCCGCCGGGGCAGCGTGGGCCAGCCCGCCGATCGGCAGCATCGCCACCGCCACGAGCGTGACCACAAACATTAGACCAATCGCCAGAGCACCAATTCCCCGAACTTGGGCGCGACGCATATTCTCCCCGGAAGACATTCCTTACTTAAAGGTCTCGCCTGCGAGACGGTTTGCCGGCAGGGAATGCGTGTATCGGGTCGTGAGGCGCGGCCTCCGCATTGAGCGTCTCCTCCTCGAGAATCCGGCGAGGGATTCCGGCGGCCATGAGTCCGGAGCGACGTACGTTCTCGCCCGAATCGCGCGGCGAATCTCCTGCGAAAGGCTCGACTAGCTTTCGCGCTTGGTCCACTCGATGGCGGAATCCGGTGCAGCGTTGTCGCGCGTCGCGAAGACCGCCCCGGAGCGATTTTCCGGATTGACGCTGAACCTGCCGGACCCCAACGCCTTCCCCTTCCGCCAGACGGTCCGCATTCCCGCCGGTCCGGTTACGGACACGCGGAATCGCGTGCGGGCGGCGCTGGAGTCGGCCGGATTCCAGATGGCCGGAACGAGCGCTCAGCTGGGGACCCTGACGGGCCACCCGCCGGCGATGGGAGGAGCGATCGTCGCGGAGCGCGACCTGCGTCGCGCTCCGATGTCGACCCAGAAACGACGGGCCACCGGTATCATTCTCGCCTGCGGGCTGGGACTGGGGGTCCTGGACGCGCTGTTGTTCGCCAACGTACTGACCGCTCTCCCGTGGTTTGCGGGAACCTTCGTTGCGGTACTCGCGCTGTGGCTCGCGTTCGGTCGCGCGTATGCGAGCGAAGTGGTGATCGCGGTCATCGAGCTCGACTCACGCGGCACGGCATCGACCGACATCGCGACCGACGGAGTGGTCCCGCATCAGGTCACATGGCTGGCCGCTGAAGTGCGCTCCGAAGTCTTTCGCGGCTCGGCCGGGGGGAACCGCGACGCCGTCGACCTCTCGGGAGATTTCGTCGCGCTCCGAGCGCTTCGGGCGGTGCTGCGGAAGTTCGAATCCGGGCCGCGGTCTGCGGAACCCCCGGCTTGACGCCGAACGGGCCCTCCGGCGACGGGCCACGTTCCGACCGGGGGCTTCGGCGCTCTAGTCCTAGTGATATAGAGACCCGTCCGCGGACCACGGCACGACCCACCCACTGACTCCGCGCCGGGCCTCGGGTTCCTAGGATTCGCACCGACCGGACCGTAGCCGGATTTCGCCCTCGGCCCGACGACCGACGACGCTCGGGGCTGGCCTGCCCTCAATCCTTAATAGCCGGGTGCGTGGTCGAGGGTCGGATTCGGAAGTTCGAACCGAAGCGGACGGCTGCGGGATGGGCACAACGCCCGGTTTCTCGCCCGATCCTGCGTCGATTCGGCGGCCCGAACCGAACCGGAAAAGGATTCGAATGAGCTCCCCGATACTCCCCAAGCTCGCGTTGCCCGGCGATTATCTCGGTGCCGCAGAGGAATTCCTCCCGGGGCGGGGAACCTACGAGGACCGGGGCCGGATCTACGCGTCCGTCCTCGGTACCCCGCGGATCGACGCCCAGGACCGCACCGTGCACGTCGACCCGCGCAACGCGATCCCGGAAGTGCGGGAGAACGACCTCGTCTACGCTCAAGTGGACGAGCTCAAGGCGGCCATGGCGATCTGCACGATCATCTCCGCCGGCGGAAGCCGTCGAACGGTTCCCGGGGCTCCGGAGGGTACGGTCCACATCTCGAAAGCGAAGGACGGCTACACCGAATCCCTCTCGTCCGAATTCGCGGTCGGGGACGTCCTGGTCGCCCGGGTCCTCCAAGCCCACCCGTCGATCAAGCTCAGTACGGCCCCTTCCAACCTGGGCGTCGTCTCGGCTCGCTGCCAGGTCTGCCATGCGCTCCTCACCCCCGGTCCGAAGGAGCTCGTCTGCCCCCGCTGCGGCCACCATGAGCACCGGAAGATGGCGAAGGGCGACCCCATGTCGAAACTTGGTTCCGATGTCCCCGACGCCGAGTGAGGAGGAGCGCCGCCTCGCGGCGCTCGTTCGTTCCCACGAGCGGTGGCGGGGGCGCGAAGTCTTCAACCTCCTCGCGAGCGAGAACGCCGTCTCTCCGACCGCGCGACGCTATCTGGCGAGCGACCTCGCCGGGCGGTACACCCTCCCCCTCGACACCCAGTTCGAAGGCGAGTCGATCGACAACAGCTACACCGGGACGAGGTACACCGACCAGATCGAGACGCTGGCGAACGCGGCCGCAGCACGGCTCTTCCGCGCCCGGTTCGCAACGACCCGTCCGCTGTCGGGTCACATCGCTGCCCTTTCCGCCCTCGTCCCGCTCCTGCCCCCGAAGTCCCGGATCCTGGCGATCGCCCCGAACGAAGGCGGGTACGACGGGTATGCCCCTGGGTTCATACCGGCCGTTTTCGGCTACACCGTCCGACCACTTCCGGCCGAGGGTCCGGGACACCGGGTCTCTGCGCAGAGCGCCGTGGAGACGATCCAGCGAGAGCGCCCGAACGCGGTCATCCTGGGCCAGAGCTTCTTTCTCTTCCCGTACCCGCTGCGGGAGATCGCGGAGGCCGCGCACGGCCTGGACGCCCTCGTGTTCTACGATGCGTCGCACGTGCTCGGTCTGATCGCCGGCGGCCAGTTCCAGGACCCGTTGCGCGAGGGGGCCGACGTCCTCTTCGGCAGTACCCACAAGTCGTTCCCCGGCCCGCAAGGGGGTCTCCTGGTCACGGACCGCGAGGACCTGTTCCGGCAGCTGGACCCCGCGCTGGTCTGGCGGATCTTCGACAACGCGCACTGGAACCGGATCGCCGGGCTCGCGCAGACCCTGCTCGAGCTCGAGCGGTGCGGGGTGGAGTACGCGTCCACGGTGGTCGAGAACGCGCGCGCCCTCGCCCGGGAGCTCGTCAGCCGGGGAATTCCCCTCATCGGCGAGGACGACGGGTACACACGTTCCCATCAGCTCCACTTTGACCGGGCCGCGCTCCGCGCCAGCGCCGACCTGACCCCGGGGGTCCTCGCGCGCCGGCTCGAACGCCAGCGGCTGCTGATCGACCTCGTGGGTCGGATCGGGACCGCCGAGGTCGCCCGGCTGGGCCTGACACCGGCAGACATGCCGCGGTTGGCGGAACTGATCGTGCGCGCGGGCCTGCGCAAGGAGCGGGTCGGGACCGAGGTCCTCGCGTGGCGCCGCTCGTTCTCTGCCCTCCGGTTCGCGTAGAGGAACGCCGGTGGCGCGAGCGGTCGCGTTGACCGGCACCCCGGGTACCGGCAAGAGTTCGGTCGCCGCGACGCTCGGCGCGCGACTTTGCAGCGTCGAAGTCGCGGACCTTGCGCTGCAGACGGGCACGGGCCGGCGCACGGCCGACGGAGTCGAGGTCGACCTCCCGCGGCTCCGTCGGACCGCAAGCGTACGGACCGGATTGACCGACCTCGACCTGGTCGTCGGTCACCTGTCCCATCTCCTTCCGCTCCGGGACGTGGTGGTCCTCCGGTGCCATCCGGTCGAGCTGGAACGACGCCTACGGCGAGCGCGTCGCGGTACGCCGGTCGACCGGCGGGAGAATTGTGTCGCCGAGGCGACCGACGTGGTCCTGCTCGAGGCGCTCGGGCCCGGTCGCCGGGTCTGGGAGGTCGATACCACCGGGCGTTCGGTCCGGAGCGTCGCCCGCGAGGTCGCGGGCCGCGTCCGGGATCGGGGCCGCTCCCACTACGGCCAGGTCGATTGGCTCGCCGACGCGCGCGTGACCGCGCACCTTTTGGACCCGCCGCTCTAGCTACTACAATGGTACTGGAAGGGTACCGCGCCAAGGTCGCCCCCTACGTGGCCCGGCTCGCCCGGCCGTTCATGGGATGGACCCCGGACCAGCTCAGTTGGCTCGCTCTCGGGTGCGCCATCGCGGCCGCCGTCCTCGCGGCCCTGGTGCGATGGACGACCCCCCTGCTCTTTCTGCCCGTGGCCGTGCTGATCTTCCTGACCGGGCTGTTCGACGTCCTCGACGGGGCGGTCGCGCGCGCGACCGGCCGCACGTCGATACGTGGTGACTTCCTCGACCACGTGTTCGACCGCTACGCCGACATCTTCATCGTGCTCGGGATCGCCGTCTCGGGGTTCGCCAATCCGATCCTCGCCCTGCTCGGGCTCGTCAGTCTCCTCCTCACGAGCTACATGGGCACGCAGGCCCAGGCCGTCGGGCAAGGGCGGCTCTACGCCGGGTTGCTCTCTCGCGCCGACCGCCTCGTGGTCCTCGCGCTCGCGGTCTTCCTGGAGTTCGACTGGTCGCTGCCCTGGCCGTGGGCGCCGAGCGAACCGTTCAGTCGATTCCATCTGCTCGGCATCGGATTCACGGTGATCGACGTCGCGTTCCTCTACTTCGTCATCGCGGGCCAGTGGACCGCGCTCTCGCGGGGGATCGCGACGTATCGGGCGCTGCCCCCGAAGGGCTAGACGCCGGGCCGTCGTCCCCGTCGCTCCGGTCCACGACCGTGCCCCCCTTGAGACGGTAGTACTGCAGCGGGTGACGGAGCCGGCTCTCATGGCAGAGCGGGTCCGACTGGCGGTCGACGGGAAGCGGCGCGGTCGGGTCCCCCTCCCGGAAACAGAGGCCGTGGCTGCGCAACGTGTCGCACTCGGGGGGCTCGTACCCGACGCCTCCCCGGTGGTGCGTGATGTGCTCGACTTGGTAGCGGGTCACCGACTCATCGAAGTCGGGAGCCCCCCGGTAGGCGTCGACGATCGTCTCGAAGTCGGCCCCCACCCGATGGAGGAACGACGCGAGGGCGAAGCGTCCGGAGTGCGAGAGGTTCTCCCCGGCCTCGAGGGTACGCTGCATCTTCCGGATGCACGGAGGGAAGCGGGTCGCTCGGATCGCCCCGACGGGTCCCGACGTCCGCGCGACGGGGAGCGGCATCCGTTCGGCGACCGACGCGAACAGCTCGGCCTCCTGCTCCCGCACCAGCGCCGAGACGTCGCTCGCCAGCGGAACGGGGACTCCGAGGCGCAGGCGGACAGCCTCCTGGAGGAGGCGGGCGCCCCGTCCCCGGCCGACGAGTACCCGACCGTGGGCCACGTCCTGTCGGGAGAGGCGGAAGTCGGCCTCCCGGATCGGCGTGGCGAGCCGGAGATAGTCGACGAGCGAGGTCTGCACGCGTTCCGGCCCCGCCTCCTCCATGGCGAAGCCGAGCCGCCGCGCCACCTCGACCAGCTCATCGACCGGAACGTCCCGGAGGCGACCGTGGGTGCGCTTCGCCTCCGCGACGGCCCACCGACGGAGCGCGGCGGGTGAGGGGGCCGCGGCGAGGAGGATCTGGGCGAACAGGAACGACAGGTAGCGGACATCGGGCTCCGCGCCGGCGAGCTCTTCAACGTCCTTGGTCGCCCGTGGGTCGTCCGCCGCGGCGAGCACTCGCGCGCGGCCGATCGACCGGGCGCGCGCATACGCCTCGTCCGAAAGGAGCCCTCGGACCGAGACCGACTCCCCGCCGAGCAGCGATTCCGCCCCCGCCAGGAACGGGTACTCCGCGAAGAGCGAACGCTCGTCTAGAAGAGTCGAGGAACGACGAACTGCCATACGAGGAGGAGCAGCACGATGAGCGAGGAGGCGGTGACCGCGCGCGTACCGAGGGCGTCGAGCTGCGCGGACGTCCAGGCACGACGGAACCGCGCCGCGATCGACGCGGCGAAGTCGCGGAAGAGCAGTCCCCCGTCCAGCGGGACCATCGGCAACGCGTTCGACATCCCGAGGAGGAGGTTCATCCACGCCAGCCAGTAGAGGATGTTGGCGACGATCCAGAAGGTCGACGGGTCGGCGCCGGCGAGCGGCCCCGTGAGATGGTAGTAGTCGGTCGTCGGGCTGGCGACGGGCTCGAGGAAGGCGAGCGGGAGAACCAGCCAGTAGATCGCTCCGTCGACCGGCCCGGCCGAGCTGCCGAGCGGCCAGACGAGGGAGTTGCGAAGGTCCGTGGGAGTGAGGAAGGTCACCCCGACGCCGAGGAACCCGCGGCCGGCGACCGTCGGGCTCGGCGCGAGGGTCACGTTCGTCGTGACGAGGCGGCCCGAGGCACTAGAGTAGTACACTACGGTGACGACCTCTCCCGGGTGGGTGTTGACCAGCGCCGACTCGAACAGGTCGTCGCTGGTGGTCGCCGTGCCGTTGATCGACGTGATGATGTCGCCGGGGACGAGGGTGGCGTTCGCCGCGGGAGTGTTCGACTGGACGAGCGAGACGCCGACCCCGTTCGCGTTCGGGGCGACCGAGGAGGCGACCAAGAGGGAGAGGGCGACGAAGAAGAGCAGCGTGAGGGCGAAGTTCGCGAGGACCCCGGCTGCGGCGACGCGGTCGCGGCGTCGGCGAGATGCCTTCTCCATGTCGGCGTCGTCCTGCTCGACGAAGGCGCCGACCGGGACGACGCACCAGAGGATCCCGAGCGTCTTCACGCCGATCCCCTGGGAGCGGGCGACGACGCCGTGGGCGAGCTCGTGCAGTACGATACCGACCACGAGCGCCAGGATCCCGTAGCCGATCGGGATGATCGGGTTGATCCCGGGCAGCCCGAGCGCCTCCGTGACCGGGGGGGCGCTGGCGGCGTTGAGCCGGAGAGAGAGCACCGCGTCGATGAGCAGGAGGACCACGATCCCGGCCATCGCGATCGCGGCGAGCGCGATGCCGAGGTCCGCGGCGGCGGTCCAGAACCGACGGAACCGGGCCCACCGCTCGATCGCGGAGCGACCCCGACGGGTCTTGATCATCAGCGCCGGGCCCATCAAGGAGAGGGTACGATCGGGTCCGATCCAGCCCGCGCGATAGAACGCGTAGACGACGAGTGCGTACGCGAGGACGACGAGAAGGGCGATCTCGTACCCTAGATACGGGTCCAACGATACGCCTCGCGCGAGATACGCCGGCCGAGGGTTAAGAGGTCTTTCGGCGGCGGGAAGCTCCCGGGGGTCAAGCATATGGCAGAGGGAGGACCCTAACCCGGCGGCGATGCGGAACCCGAGCGTCTCCGCCCTGACCCTCACCGTACTTCTGGTGGCTTCGACGCTCCTCGTCCTCGGCTCGCCCAACGGAGGCGGAGCGGGCGGGCGCCCGGCTCCCGTGCCGATCACCGGACCTTCGCCCGCACCCCGCGTACCGGGACAACCCGTGGTGGTCGCACCGGGATATTCGCTGGGTCCGGACGTTCGCGACCTCGGGGAGGTGGGGAGCTCGACCGCGCTCGACCTGGTGGTCGGAGTCGCGCCCCAGGATCCGGCCGGCCTCGCGGCCTATCTCACCGCGCTCTACGCGCCGGGGTCGCCGGTGTATCACCGGTATCGCTCGGTCACCTCACTGGCCGATCAATTTGGTGCGTCGATCAGTACCACGACCGCGGCGCTCTCCTACTTTGATTCATACGGCCTGCGCACGACGCTCAGCCCCGACCGGCTGCTCCTGACCGTGGATGGCCCCGCGTCCGAAGTGGGGCCGGCGTTCGGGACCTCGTTCCACGACTACGTTCGGGACGACGGGACGCAATTCATCAGCCATCCGACCGCCGCCGAACTCCCCGGGGACGTTCCGTGGACGGGAGTGTACGGACTCGGCAACGCGACCCCGTTATCGCCGGCGGTGGCCTCGTCGACGGGATCCGTGGCGCTCGCGGGGCCGGCCGCCGGGTGCTCGGGCTCCGCGACGTACGAACCGTGTCAGCTCCGGAACACGTACAACTTCACGGGAGTCCTCGACGACGGGGCCAACGGGAGCGGGGAGACGATCGCGGTCGTCGACGCCTACGACGCGCAGAACACGGAGAACGACCTCGCCGCGAGTCTCGCCGCGTTCGACCACATGTACGGACTGGCGGTGCCGACCGTCCACTACCTGTACCCCGTTCCTTCCGATCACAATCTGAACAAGACCTACACGGGATGGGGTACCGAAGAGGCCCTCGACCTCGAATGGTCTCACACGAGTGCCCCGGGGGCCGCGATCGACATGACGTTCGCGCCGGATCCGGACGCCGGCCTGTACGAGGCGGTCGACTACCTCGTCGCCCACGAACCCGCGAACGTGATCTCGCTCAGCTGGGGGGAGCCCGACGTCGGGGTCTACAACGCGTACGAGGGGCCTTGCCCGGCGGCCTGCAACGCCTCCACCGACGGGACCTACGGCGTCCTCGCCCCGGTCCTTCAGTTCGCGGCGGCCGAAGGGATCAGCGTCTTCGCCGCCAGCGGAGACTGCGGGGCGGCGGACGGGACGAGCGGGCTCTCCACGAATTTTCCGGCGTCCGACCCGTACGTGACGGGCGTCGGGGGGACCGACGTGAACTGGACCACGAACGGATCGTGGGCGGGCGAATCCGGCTGGAGCGGAAACGAGTCGGGCGCGAAGTCCCCCGGCTGCGAGAACGGAGGCGGATCCGGCGGCGGGTACTCGCCTTTCCCCCGTCCCTGGTGGCAGACCGGCGAGGGATTGGCCCCGAGCAATCCGTATCGGGGGGTCCCGGACGTCTCCGCCGACTCGATGCCCGGCGTGGTGATCGCGATCGGCGGCAGCTACGAGGGGGTGGGAGGCACGAGCCTCGCGACCCCGGTCTGGGCCGGGATCACCGCGGACGCCGACGAATTCGCCGGTGTACCGCTGGGATTCCTCAACCCGGAGCTGTACTCCCTGATGCGCTCGCCGACGAACTACGCGAACGACTTTCACGACATCCGCAGCGGGAATAATACCTACCACGCGGGACGAGGATGGGACCCGGTGACGGGGATCGGTTCCCCGAACGTCGGCGCGCTCCTCCCTCAGCTCGCGTCCGTGACCGTCACCGCGACGAACCTTTCGACCCACCTCAACGCTTCCGCGACCTCCGGTCGTGCCCCGCTGACCGTGACGTTCTCGGTCAACGCGAGCGGCGGGTCCGGGAGCTATCCCCTCGAGGGGGTCTATTTCGGGGACGGGAACGCTGCCTTCGCCGTGGATGGGGTCGTGAACCACACCTACACGGCCGCGGGAGTGTACTCGGCCCAGTCGTACGTGATCGACAACTCCTCCAACCTGTCCACCTCGACCCCGGTCGCCCTCGTGGTCGGGGGGGGCGATGCGCTCTCCGTCTCGCTCGCGTCGTCGACCACGACCCCGACCGTGGGTACGAACGTGACCTTCACCACGATCGTGACGGGGGGGACGGCCCCGTACTCGTACCGCTACGCATTCGGCGACGGCACGTACGAGAACTGGACGTCGGGGGCCTCGGTCGACCATCTCTTCGCGGTCTCCGGCTCGTTCTGCGCGGAGGTCGTGGTCAAGGACTCACACACGCCCCCGGACGGAGGAGCGAGCCTCGCCGTTCCGATCGCCGTCGGATCTGCGACGCTGCCCGCGTGCGGACCCCCGGCCACTCCGCTCGAGGTCACGGCCAACAGCACCACCGGGGTCCGGGACGCTCCGGCCGACTTCCCCGACCTGTTCCAGGTCTCGGGGGGTTCGGGAACCACGAGCGAGCAATACCAGTCGACCGACGCCTACGTCGCCGCGTGCGGGTGCACGATCCTCCGAACTCCCGGGCGGACCGCCGTCTGGGTGTACGCGAACGACAGCGCCGGTCAGTCGGTGGTCGGGGAGACGAACGTCACCGTCGCCCCGGCGCTCGACGCCACGTTCACCGCCAGCCCGACGATGGGTCTCGCGCCCCTGCAGGTGAACTTCAGCGCCGAGGTCGCCGGGGGGTACGACGCGAACGCCGCCGACACGAACTGGTCCTTCGGGAACGGTGCGTTCGGCGTGGGTTCCTCGGTGTCGGAGACCTACTCCGTGCCCGGGACCTACTGGGCGGTCGGCCACCTCTCCGACCTCGGAGAGGGGAACGCCAGCGAGGCGTTCCTGATCGACGTGGGCGCCCCGGCCGTCAGTCCCGCCTACCTGAGCGCCTCGATCGATCCGGCGGTCGACGTGACCTCGGGAGGGACCGTCCACTTCACCGCCGGCGCGTGGACCGGACCGGGAACGCCGACCGATGCGGCACTCAGCTGGGGGCTGGGGGGGACGACGATGGCGTACTCGACGCAGGTGAACCGGACGTTCTACGCTCCGGGCACCGACGCCGGTCAGTACGACGTCGCGGGGAACCTTTCGGCGTTCTTCGGGACCCAGCAGAAGGACCTGACCGTCCCGTTCGCCCTCGGTTCGTTCTTTGCCGAGGAGGCCGGAGGCTTCGTTCCGGCGGCCGACGCGCTCGTCCTCTCCGACCTCGCATCTCCCTCGTCCGGCGTACCCCCGGTCAACTGGACCGGGGTCGCGAACGATACCACCGGCCCGGGGAACCTTTCGTTCGCGTGGGAGTTCGGGGACGGAACCGGCGCGAACGGTTCGGTCGCGTCGCACCAGTTCTCGGTGCCGGGAGAGTACACGGCGACCGTGACCGTCAACGACTCGTGGGGCGATGTCGCCGTCGATGCGCACGGGGTGAACGTCACGAACGGATCCGTGGAGCCCCTGCGCGTCGTGGTCCATGCCTCGGTCTCGTCCGGCCCGGCCCCGTTGAGGGTATCGTTCGTCGCGAACGCCTCCGGCGGTACGGGGGCCCCGTTCGCCTTCCTGTGGCAACTCGGGGATGGAAATGTCTCTTCCGGCGCGGGAGTCTCACACACGTACGAGCGTGTCGGCACCTACCTCGTGAACGTCACCGCGCGAGACTCGGGGGGCGCGGTCGATGCGAACGGGTTCGTGATCGTCGTTTCTGCTCCGGTTTCCGCCTCGGGCGGGCCCCCGGGAAGCAGTTCGCTCGCCGAGCTGGCGCTCCTCTCGGGACTGCTCGTCGGCGCTCTCCTCGCCGTCGTGACGCGCCGTCGCTCGGGCTCGCCGCGTCGGTCGACTAGCCCTTGACCACGCCGAGAGGGACGAGCCGCGCGACCCTCCGGGTGAGCCCGGCACCCTCGGCCACGCGGACGACCTCCTCCACGTTCTTGTACGCTCCCGGTGCCTCCTCGGTGACCCCTTCACGCGAGGCGGAACGCACGACGATCCCCCGGCCGGCGAGCGCGCGGGTGACCTCCTCGTACCGGAACGCCCGAACGGCCGCGTGTCGAGATAGCCGGCGGCCCGCGCCGTGGCACGAGGAACCGAACGAGCGATCCATCGAGGTCGGGAGCCCGGCGAGGACGTAGCTCGCCGTCCCCATGTCCCCCGGGATCAGGACCGGCTGCCCGTACGGACGGTACGCGCTCGGGACTTCCTCTCGTCCCGCGGGGAACGCGCGCGTCGCCCCCTTGCGGTGGACCAAGAGTTTCCTTCGCGCCCCGTCGACGTCGTGTTCCTCGACCTTGGCCATGTTGTGGGAGATGTCGTAGACGACCGCGAGGTCGAGGTCGTCCTCGCTGCGTTCGAACACGGTGGAGAACGCGCGCCGGATCCCGTGCGTGATCGCCTGCCGGTTCGCCCACGCGAAGTTGGCCGCGGCCGCCATCGCGCCGAGGTACCGCTGCCCCGGCTCGGACGAGACGGCCGCGCACGAGAGTTGACGGTCGACGAGCACGGTCCCCTCCCCCGCGAGACGGCGGTCCATCTCCTGGATGAAGTCCGTGGCGACCTGATGGCCCAGGCCCCTCGAGCCGGTATGGAGCATCACGAAGACCCGGCCCGGCGTGAGTCCGAGGACCTCGGCGAACGCCGGGTCGAACACCTCGTCGACGGCCTGCACCTCGAGAAAGTGGTTGCCGGATCCGAGCGTGCCCAGCTGTTTGAGGCCGCGCTTCCGGGCGCCTTCGGAGACGGAACCGGGTTGGGCCCCGGCGAGCCGTCCCTCCTCCTCTTGAACGGGGAGGTCCGCCGCACGGCCGAGCCCCCGCTCGACCGCCCATCGCGCGCCCCCGGCCAGGACCTCGTCGATCTCGGACGTCGTGAGCGGATGGCCGCCGCGCGAGCCGACGCCGGACGGGACCTCGCGGTAGAGCCGCTCGACGAGGGCGCCGAGACGCGGGCGAACCTCGTCCACCGTCAGGGAGGTCCGGATCAGCCGCACGCCGCAGTTGATGTCGTATCCGATGCCTCCGGGGGAGACGACGCCCTCCGCGAGGTCGAACGCTGCGACGCCCCCGACGGGAAACCCGTATCCGAAATGGATGTCCGGCATCGCGAGCGCGTACCGTTGGATCCCCGGCAAGGTCGCGACGTTCGCCAGCTGACCGAGCGAGGGGTCTCCCGAGACCCCCCCGAGGAGTGCCTCGTTCGAGAACAAGAGGCCGGGCACGCGCATGCCCGCCGCCTCGTCCCGCGGGATCTCGTAGGTGAACTCGTCCCGACGGACGAGGGTCGGAACGGTCGGCACGGCGGCCGCCCAGCCGCGGGTGCTATTAGAGGCGCGCGGCCGCGCCGTCCGACGAACGCTCCGCGACGCCAAAGGAGATGAGCGACGGAGGGCTGTCGTCCGGTAGGACCGGCGTCACTGATGCTGCTGCGAACCCTCCTGACCCTGGTGAACTTCGTCGCGATCGCGGCGGCCATCGGGGTGTACTACGCGTTCCCCCAGTACGCGACGATCGTGTTCTACATCCTGCTCGGCTGGATGTTCGCCAGCTTCGCGCTGATGTACCACCCGCGGGCCAACCGCCCCGTCTCTTCGGCGAACCCCTCGGGCATGACCGTCTCCGCGGACAGCCCCCTCTCGTCGAGCGCCGGTCACGAACACGCCAGCTCGATCGGGTTCTGCATGTACTGCGCGGCCCCGCTGGCCCCGGGCACCGACCGCTGCCCCTCGTGCGGACGAACGCTCCCGCATTTTGCGTGAGGAGGCGGGCGTGGCGTCATCCCAGTTCGGGCAGGTGCCGTTCGGGATCGTCGTCGCCCTCCTCGGCTTTGCCTCCCTGGGGGTCGTCGTGCTGGGACTCGAACTGAAGCTGGGAGCCTACTCGCTCCTCCTCCTCGCCGTCCCGCTCGTGATCGCCGCGGTTTACCTCTCCCAGTACTCCCGGCGCCCGGACGTGCCCTCGAGCGCTCGCGTGTCGGGCGCCCCGATGGATCCGCCCAACGAACCGTTCGACGACCCCGTGGAGGAGGCGGACCGGATCGCGAGCACGCCGACGACGCCGGGAAGCCCGCCGCCGTCCGAGGAAGGAGAGCCGCCCTCCGAACTTCCCCCCGAGGGCTCGCCGCCGTCGACCCCGTAGGGCCCGATCACTTCGGCGCGACGAACAGCATCGGTTCCCGAGCGCGCGCGTTGGAACCGGCGCTGACTCGGAGGCCCCGGACGACCCCGTCGATCGGGGTCGTGACCTCGTTGCGCATCTTCATCGCTTCGAGGACGAGCAGCACGTCACCCTTCCGGACGTGGTCCCCGTCCTTCACGCGGATCTCGATCACCTTGCCGGGCATCGGCGGTACGACCGGGGTACCCTCGGGTGTCCCTCGCGGGGAGGCGTCGGGCGTCGCCGGGGTCGCGGTGACCGCGGGGCTGGGAATCTTCGTTGGGTTCGCGGGTCCCGACGTCACCGGGCCCCGCGATATCCCCACGGTCCACCGCTCTCCGTTGACATCCACGGGTCCGGGAGGGTCGGGCAGGTGGTCCGGCCAGTTGTCGACGATCACCTTCTCGCCGGCGATCTCGAGCTCGACCGTCAGGGGGCTGACGCGTACGACGGTGACCGGATAGCGCTGCGTCCCGACGGTGACCTCGTCGACACCGGGCGCGACCTCGACGGTCGTGGTCTTACCGTCCCGCTCGATCGTGACGCGCATCGACCCACCTCCGTTGGGATTGCAGGTGGGCCCGTCCTTCGTGGGCCCACGGATTCACACCGCCCCCGCCTCCGGCGGGCGCGGCGGTGACCGGCGGCGGCGGGGGGGGCGCCCGCAGGGCGCCGATGACGCCGAGAGCGGCCGTCGTGAGGACGTCCGAGGAGAGTCCGCGGTCGATCGCCGTCCGGTACGAGCGGTAGACGACCGGAAAGAGCGCGTACGACAACGCCTCGGCATCGTCCGCGGCCGGGACGAGGGCCCGAACCTCGGCGAGCATCTTGGTGAACTCGGGCGGAAGCAGGTCCGCCGGGCGTCCGGTGATCGCCGGTGCGGCCGCCGTCACCTTCGCCCGAAGTTCCGGGTCGATCGGAGCGGGCGGAGTCCCGTAGAGACCCCGTACGTAGTCCCGAACCTCCTGCGTGATCTGACGGTATCGACCGCCCGCCATGACGTTGAAGACCGCCTGGATCCCCACGATCTGGCTCGTCGGAGTCACGAGGGGAGGGTAGCCGAGGTCGGCACGAACGCGGGGCACTTCCGCGAGCACCTCCGTCAGCCGGTTGAGGGCGTCCTGCTCCTGGAGCTGCGAAAGGAGGTTGGAGAGCATCCCGCCCGGGACCTGGTGGATCAGGATCAGCGGGTCGGTCTGGAGCGAGCGGAGATTGAGGAGCGGCCGATAGCGGTTCAGCACGGTGCCGAAGTACTCCGCGAGGTCCGCGAGGGCGTTCAGGTCGAGCTTCGGGTCGAGGCTCGTCCCGTGCATCGCGCCGACGAGGGTCTCGGTCGGAGGCTGCGAGGCGCCGCCCGAGAACGGGCTGATCGCACTGTCGACGGCGACCGCGCCGGCCTCGGCGACCGCGAGGCACGTCATCGTCGACATCCCGCTCGAGGAGTGCGTGTGGACGACGACCGGCAGGCCGACCTCCTTGACGAGCGCACGGACCAGGGCCGCGCCCTCGGTCGGGGGCAGGAACCCCGCCATGTCCTTGACGCACAGCTCGTCGGCCCCCATCGCCGCCAGCCGACGGCCGAGCTCGACGAACGCCTCGAGGGTGTGGACGGGAGACTGGGTGTAGCAGATCGTCGCCTGGGCCCGGGCGCCCGCCTTCTTGACGGCCTCGAGGGCGACTCCCATGTTCTGAGGGTCGTTGAGGGCGTCGAACACCCGGAAGATATCGATCCCCTGGCGTGCCGATTCCTCCACGAACTTCCGGACGACGTCGTCCGCGTAGTGCCGGTACCCCACGAGGTTCTGGCCGCGCAGGAGCATCTGGAGCGGGGTGTTCGGCATCGCCCGCTTCAGCAGCCGAAGGCGTTCCCAGGGGTCTTCGCGCAGGAACCGGAGGCACACGTCGAACGTCGCTCCCCCCCAGACCTCGAGGGACCGGTAGCCGATGGCGTCGAGGCGCTCGGCCGCCGGCAGCATGTCGCGGGTGCGCATGCGCGTCGCGATGAGCGACTGGTGTCCGTCGCGCAGGACGGTCTCGGTGATGCCGACCATGCCTGACGACCCCGCTCAGAGGGGAATGTTCCCGTGCTTCCGCGCCGGGCGGTCGTCGCGCTTCGAGGAGAGCATCCGCAGTCCCGCCACGAGGCGCGCGCGCGTCTCGACCGGGTCGATGACGTCGTCGATATAGCCGCGCTCGGCGGCGAGGTACGGGTTCAGGAATTCGGTCCGGTACTCGGCGATGAGCCGGGCGCGCAGCGTCTCGCGTTCTCCCTCCGGGGCCCGGTCGAGGTCCCGTCGGAACAGGATGTTGACGGCGCCGTCTGCGCCCATGACGGCGATCTCCGCGGTCGGCCACGCGAGGTTCAGGTCGCCGCCGAGATGCTTGGAGCACATGACGTCGTACGCGCCTCCGTACGCCTTCCGGAGGATCACGGTCAACAACGGGACCGTCGCTTCGGCGTACGCGTAGAGGAGCTTCGCTCCGTGGCGGATGATCCCCCCGTGCTCCTGCGAAGCTCCGGGCAGGAAGCCGGGTACATCGACGAACGTCAGGAGCGGGAGATTGAACGCGTCGCAGAACCGGACGAAGCGCGCCCCCTTCGTGGAGGCATTGATGTCGAGCGTCCCGGCCAGGGCGGCCGGATTGTTCGCGACGACGCCCACGGGGCGACCGGCGAGCCGGGCGAATCCGACGACGAGGTTGGGAGCCCACGCGAGCTGGACCTCGAGGAACGAATCGATGTCGAGGACCCGGGCGATCACCTCGTGTACGTCGTAGGGAGCGTTGGCGTCCTCGGGCACGACGCGCGGGAGTTCCGTCGCGGCCGAGTCGGGGGGCGCCGCCGCGGGGGCCATCGGTGCCTCCTCGAGATTGTTGAGCGGGAGATAGGAGAGCAGACGACGGGCCAGCTGAAGGGCGTCGGGGTCCGAGGCGGCCGTGAAGTGGGAGACGCCGCTCAGGGTCGCGTGCGCCTCGGCCCCTCCGAGTGCCTCCATCGTGACCTCCTCGCCCGTCACGGCGCGCACGACGTCCGGACCGGTGATGAACATCTGACCCGTCCCCTTCGCCATGATGACGAAGTCCGTGATCGCGGGGGAGTAGACCGCACCCCCGGCGCACGGTCCCAGGATGAGCGAAATCTGGGGGACGACGCCCGAGAGCGTGACGTTGCGGAAGAACACCTCGCCGTAGCCGCCGAGGCTCATCACCCCCTCCTGGATCCGCGCTCCGCCCGAGTCGTCCAGCCCGACGATCGGAACGCCCGCCTTGCGGGCGGTCTCCATCACTTTGACGATCTTCATCGCGTGGGCTTCGCCGAGGGCCCCGCCGAAGACCGTGGCGTCCTGGGCGAACGCGCAAACGGGTCGACCGTCGACCTCGCCCCATCCGGTGACGACGCCGTCACCGGGCGGGCGGCGGTCGGCCAACCCGAACTTCTCGACCCGATGCGTCACGAACGAATCGATCTCCGTGAACGTCCCCGGGTCGAAGAACGTCTCGAGGCGTTCGCGCGCCGGGAGCTTACCGGCGGCGCGATGCTTTTCGACACGGTCGGCCCCGCCGCCTTCGCGGGCCTTCCGCTTCAGGACCGTCCAGCGGTCAAACGCCTCGCTCATCCGACGTCCCCCACGCGAACGTCGCCGGCTCTTATCGCAACCTGACGTCCGTCCCGGTCGAGGAGCAGCGCTCCGTCGTCGCCCAGCCCGACGATCGTGCCCTCGGGCTGCCCATCGACGGTCGCCGGGCGACCGACGCCCCAGAGCCAGCGTCGACAGAGCTTTCGCGTCGCCTCGGCGCCGCCGGGCTCCCGGAGCCCGGTCGAGGCCCGCATCGCCGCACGGACGACGATCGTCTCGACGTCCTCGACCGTGGGAGGAGGTCGCGCCACGGACGCGAGGGAGGTCGCCGTGTCCCGGAGTTCCGGGGGGAACGACTCCGGTGGCGACGCGACGTTGACCCCGATACCGGCCACCTCCACCGGGCCGGAGCCCGAACCTTCGACCCGGTCCACGAGGATGCCCGCCACTTTTCGGCCGATCGACGGCCCGAGGGCCACCAGCACGTCGTTCGGCCACTTGACCCGAAACGGAGCGGCGTACTGATCGCTCAACGCGCGAGCCAAACCGGCGCCGAGCGCGAGCGGGAGGAGCGTCGCGTGCTCGGGCGGGACCCGAAGGACGATCGAGAGATAGAGGCCCCCCGGGGGCGATGTCCACCGGTGGTCGAGTCGCCCGCGTCCCCGCGACTGTTCGCGTGCGACCACGCGGGTCCCCTCCGAAGCGCCGGCCCGGGCGAGCTCGATCGCGCGCTCCTGCGTCGAGGGGATCTCGGTGTGGAACTCCCGAGGACCCATGAGGGCGCGCTCCCGAGCGCGAGCGAGGGTCGGGGCGGCTTAACAGTTTGGAGGATGCGCGTCGGACCGGTCGCCGGTTCCCGGCGGGGAACGGAGACTCGGCGTTCTCGCAGACCCTATACGGCCGCCGCCCTTCGAACCGAAGGGGGCACGGTGCGGGCAGCCAGATTTCCGGCGCGGGGCGCGCCCCTTGAGGTCGTCGACGTACCGAAGCCGGCCGTTCGGTCCGGCCTCGTCCTCCTTCGGGTCGAGGCCTGCGGCGTGTGCCATTCCGATGTCGGCGTCCAGGCCGGTCGGTCGCCGGGTGCTCAGTTCCCTCGCATCCCCGGCCACGAAGTCGTCGGGACCGTCGAGGAGGTCGGTCCGGAGGTGCCGAGATGGAAGCCCGGCGACCGGGTCGGGATCGGATGGCACGGGTGGCACGACGGGACCTGCCCGACCTGCCAACGGGGAGACCTGTTCGCCTGCCCCCAGCAGCACATCACCGGCACGGCGTTCGATGGGGGATACGCCGAATTCATGCTCGCCCCGGGCCAAGGCCTCGCGGCGGTGCCGAGCGAACTCTCTGCCCCCGAAGCCGCGCCGCTCATGTGCGCCGGCGTCACGACGTTCAACGCCCTGCGCAACAGCGGCGCGCGCGCCGGCGACGTCGTCGGGGTGCTGGGCCTCGGGGGGCTCGGCCACCTGGGAGTCCAGTTCGCCGCCAAGATGGGATTCCGGACGGTCGCGATCGGCCGGGGGGCAGAGAAAGCGGCCTTCGCAACGCAGCTGGGAGCGTTCGAGTACCTCGACAGCCGCGCCCAGAACTGCGCGGAGGAGCTCACCCGCCTGGGCGGGGCTCGAGTCATCCTCGCCACCGCTACGGATGCGAAGGCGATCGGTGACCTCGTCGACGGTCTGTCGGTCCACGGGAAGCTCCTGGTCGTTGGGGTGCCTGCCGATCCGATCCCGGTATTCGCGGGCACCCTCCTACGCGGACGGCGGTCGGTCCAAGGATGGTACAGCGGCACCTCGATCGACTCGGAAGAGACCCTCCGGTTCGCGGTCCAGACCGGCGTTCGCCCCATGGTGGAGGTCTTCCCTCTCGCGCAGGCCCCCGCCGCCTTCGACCGCATGCTCCAGGGAACGGTGCGGTTCCGCGCCGTGCTGACGCCCTAACGGAGACGACCGGCTCCGCGCTCTTGTCGCCGGGGCGTGGGCGTATATTCCTCTCCGGGTCTCGGCGGTCTGCATGAGCTGCATCGAAGGGCTGCTCCGGGGCGCCGGCACTCGGTTCGAGCCCGAGATCCAGAAGCAGTTGACCGGATTCCTCGGGGCGATCGTCCGAGGCTACCTGCCTCAGGTGTGGGTCTTCGAGACCGACGACGGGACCGCCTCCTTGATCGTCGACAAAGCGGGCACGATCACGGTGGTGACTGGCGTCGCGCCGCATCCGGACGTCACCGTGAAGATCCCCCACGACCGGCTCGTCGCCGCGCTCAAGACCCGGAACAAGGACGCCGTACCTCCGGGGCCGTTGACCGTGACCCCGCACACCGCGAAGGGACGGACCGCGTTCGACTACCTGCGCGGGCGCCTCGGTCTCTGAACGAACACGGTCATGGAACCGCTGGCCGCGCCCACCCCCGCCCGTTCGCCCCCGAGCTTTCGGCGCACGCTGGCGAGTCGACCGTTCTTCCTGCTGTGGAGTTCGCAGTTGATCTCCCAGTCCGGGGACTTCATCTTCGACATCGCGCTGATCTGGCTCGTCCTTCAGACGACCGGGTCCGTCTTCGCGGTCGGGCTGGTCGTCACCGCCGCGCTCATCCCGGCGGTCCTGCTCGGGCCCGTGGTCGGCGTGTACGTCGACCGATGGCCCCGGCGTACCTTGCTCCTGGCCACGAACCTCGCGGAGGGGGCGCTCGTCGCCGGACTCTCGGGATTGGTCCTCGCCCACGTCGCCGGCCTCGACGTGATCATCGCCGTCGTGTTCGCCCTGGGCGTCGGAAGCCAGTTCGTTCGGATCACCTCGAACGCGATGGTCCCCCAGACGGTCGCGACCGACGACCTCGCTCCCGCCAACAGCCTGCTCTCGTTCAGCAACTCCACCACGCAGGTCCTGGGGCTGTCGGTCGGCGGGATCGTCGTCGCGCTCTTCGGCGCGGCGCTTCCGATCGAGTACGACGCGATCACGTTCCTGGTCGCCGCGCTGATCCTCGGGCTGATGTCGAGCTCGGTCGGCCGGCCCGAGCCGCTCGCACCGGGGACCGAACGGCGGTTCCGCACCGAATTCTACGAAGGACTGCGGTACATCCGAGGACAGCGGTTCCTCCTCGAGCTGATCGTGCTCGGCCTCGTGGTGAACTTTTGCGGGAACGCGATCTTCACCCTCTGGGCGCCGTACGCGGACCTGGTCCTTCACGGGGGCGCCGCGACCTACGGGTTCCTCGGGGCGGCGATCGCCGCCGGATCGATCGTCGGCGCCGTCGTGGTCGGCAAGGTCGATACCCGCCGTTCGGCCGGCAAGTTCCTGTTCGCGGGCGGCGCCGGGATCGGGGGGATGATCATCCTGCTCGGCCTCACCCGGACGGTCCCGTACGCCCTCCTCGAAGCGTTGTTGTTGGGCATTCTCCTCTCCGTAGCGAACATCCCTCTCTTCGTCATGGTCCAGGCGAAGGTCCCGTCCCGGTTGCTGGGACGGGTGATGGCGGTCCTGATGTCGATGCTCCTCGCGGCCGCGCCGCTGGGGGCATTCTTCGCCGGGTCGTTCGCCCAGGCCACGTCGATCGGAACGGTGTACATCGTCGCCGGCGCGATCATCCTCACCACCGTGGGAGTGGGGGTCGTCGCGATGAAGTCCGTGCGAACCGTCACGTACTGAGGGAGCGCCTCGTTCGGCCGTTCGCCCGGCGCGGCGATCCGGCCGCCCGACGGGCGCGGCGTCGTCGCCGGTGGAACGTACGGAGACGCCTAGCGGAGCTCGCGCAGGCGGCGGACCATCTTGACGACGGCGCGCACCGCGTTCCCCGCGTTCTCGATCCGGTCCTGCGCCTGGAGGCGGGTCTCGCCCGGTCCCGAGATCCCCAGGCCGAGCGGCTTTCCGAACTCCACCGAAAGGTCGGTGAGCTTCCGGGCGGCCTGGTTCATCACGACCTCGTCGTGGTTCGTCTCGCCTTCGATGACGGCGCCGAGCGCAACGACCGCGTCGACGTCGGAGCGTCCGAACAGCACCTTGACCGCGAGCGGCATGTCGTAGACCCCGGGCGTCTTCACGACCGGCCCGAGGCTCGCGCCGAGGAAGTCGACCTCCTCCTTCGCCCGCTCGAGCATCATGAGCGTGATGTCGTAGTTGTACTCGCTCGCCACGATCGCCACCGTCACTCCCTTTCCTTCCTTGGTTGCCTTCGCCATCGTTGTTGACCTCTGGATCGTCAGTGGGTCCGGCGCGCCGGACCCGCGTCGAGGAATCCCTGCCGGAGCCCCTCGCCGGCGCGGCGGTCGAGCTCCTGGGGCCGGAACAGCATCGCGTAGGCGTTGAGGGCGTGCTCCTCCGCTCGCCGTCGGGCGAGCTCCTCGAGCTCGCGCGGCCCGGACGCCTCCCCTTCGAACACGAAGCACTCGACGATCGGTTTCGCTTCGAGGACCCCGGTGAACATCAGTCCCAGCGACGCCTCGTGGGCGCACGTCTTGTCGTACTCGGCCTTCCCCGGCATCCCGAGCGCAAGGCAGAGGTCGACGTGCTCCTCGAGGAACAGTTGCCGGCACGCGACCGGTAGGTCCTTGATGCCGGGGACGGTTCGGCGCACCACGCGAAAGCCGGTGCCCCGGCCCTGGAGGGCCCGCACGGCGTACCCCGCCATGTCGACGCGCGCGAAGGTCGTGTCCGCGATCCCGACCTTCTTCACGGGCTCGCCGCCTTCGGTCGGCCCTCGATCTCGAGGATCCGTTCCACGATCCGCCGGGTCGCGAGCTCGTCGTGGGGGATCGGTCCGACCCGCACCACCTTGACCGGAACTCCCCGGCGGGCGCACTCGCTCTCGACCTCGGCCTCGTTCCAGACCTGGTTGTAGCCGAGCGCGATGATCGACGGCCGCTCCTTGACGACCGTTTCGTAGATGTCGGTCGTCGACCCGAGGATCGCCCGGTCGACCGGCTTGAGCGCCTCGACCATCTCGCGGCGGATGTGCTCGGGGACGTACGGCTCGTGCTTGAGCCGGCGCGCGGTCTTGTCCCGGGCCACGACGACCACGAGCTCGTCGCCGAGCTTGCGCGCCTCGGACAGGAAGTAGACGTGCCCCGGATGGAGGAGGTCGAAGACCCCCGTGGCCATTACGCGGACGACCATGCCCGCCACGCCGCGATCAGCGTCTTTCCCTCGAGGAACTCGAACCCATGCTCGCCGGCGTAGCGTCGCGCCGCGTCGGGCGAACGCGCGCCCCCGGAGTCGCCGAGCATCTCGCAGACCGTCGTGGACTCCGAGACCCCAGCCATTCGGGCGAGCGCAACAGAAAGTTCCGTATGACCCTTCCGCTCGGAGAGGAGACCGGCCGCGGCGTAGATGATCGGAATGTGCCCCGGGGAGCTGAACTCCGAGGTGAACCGGGCGCGGAGCTCCGCGTCGGTCAGGTCGCCGGCGCTCCGGGCGAGCTGCCCCAGGGCGCGGATCCCGGTCGCCCGGTCGTTGTCCGGGATGCCCGTGAACGTCGCGCGGTGATGGACGTGGAGTCCGAACGGACTCCGCGCGTCGTACCGGAGCTGTTCGCGACGGAGCTCGCGGAGGATGGGAAAGTCGCGCTCGCTGCCTTCGAGGAGCTCCGAATAGAACGGAAGCCCGAGGCGGCGCCGCAGTTCGTCGGAGATCGCCGTGCAGATCCACCCCCCTGCGTCCCGGCGCAGGAGGCGGATCAGCTCGGGCGTCGCCGCTTCGGAGAGAAAGACGAGGTCGGTTTCCCCCTCCCGGTCCAGGGCGTCGAAGATCAGGACCGGCTCCCCTTCGGCCAGCGCCTTCGCCGCCGGGCGCAGGACCTCGGGGACGGGACGCACGGTCGGCACGGACAGCATGAAGGATGGAACCGCGAGCCGGCTAATAAAATGGTTGTAGATACCCAAAAATGGGTTGATGGCCGATGGGAGAGGAGAGATGCGCGAAGTAGCGTCAGCACGTCGGATCGCGACCCGAATCACCGACCGGGACGGTCGGCGTTCTTAGGAGGTGATCCATCTGCAGGTTCCCCTACAGATACCTTGTTACGACTTAGTCCCCCTTGCTGAACCGAAGTTCGGGCGACCCAAATGAGTCACTCTCACTCCGACCCAACTCGGATGACTTGACGGGCGGTGTGTGCAAAGAGCAGGGGCACATTCACCGCGGGATGTTGACCCGCGATTACTACGGAATCCATTTTCACGAGGGCGAGTTACAGCCCTCG
>Ga0209274_10000368_pt1 | contig 29314 bp, 27 predicted proteins | sample HubBroMetageREF1_FD_188343 | JGI IMG/M metagenome (GOLD analysis project Ga0209274, IMG submission 188343) | Reference soil microbial communities from the Hubbard Brook experimental Forest, New Hampshire, USA - Hubbard Brook CCASE Soil... | ecosystem: Environmental > Terrestrial > Soil >...
CAAGATGTGCAGACGAGTAATGTCGATGTCAGGACCGATGAAGTAATCCTCTGCGTCCACCACACGCTCACCCTTGCGAGTGCGCAAGATGAACTTGGTGTCCAGCGCAATCAGGGCCGGGGCTGTGTCAGAGGGATTCACGGCGACACAGCGCTCCGCGTGCAGAATCGCGTGTTCGCGGTTGCGGCCCTCCGGCGTGTCGGCGTAACAAATGTTGCCACCGGCGCGGTAACAGGGCCAGCCGCCGCGGTAGTACCAGCAGCGCGTGTCTTGCGAAACGTTGCCGCCAATGGTTCCCTGGTTGCGGATCTGCGGCGATGCGACCAGTTCCGCGGCTTGGGCCAACAGGTCATACTTCTGCTGGATGATGGGATGATTCACCACTTCGGTCAGCGTGGTCATCGCTCCGATCTCGATGCCATCAGCAGTGGCGCGAACTCCGCGCAATTCCTCGATTCCGCTCAGATCGACCACGGCCTTGGGCTTCTTGATACGATCCTTCAGCCAGTCTAGGCTGTCGAGCCCTCCAGCCAGCACCCAGGCGTCGCTTCCGTGCAGTTCAAGGAGCTTCTGAGCATCGGCAACCGAGCTTGGCTGATACAGCTCAAAAGCGGCCATTACATCTCGTATGACGGCCATAAGTCTCCTTCCAATCTCATCCCAAGTCTCAAATATGCGCCATCAGCGGATGTTGCATCGGCCGGCCCGCTTCAAGCGACGTCAAAATTGTGTCGGCATTCACCGGAGCGCGCTGAAAAATCTCATCCCCGAGCGCATCCGAGAGCGCGTTCAAAATAGACGCGCAGCCGCCCGCAACCGGCGGCTCGCCCACGCCCCGGGCGCCCACAGGCGTCTCCGGATCTGGAATATCCAGCGCGCTCCATTGCATATCGACGGGAACATCGAGAATCGTCGGCGGCTTGTTCTGGTAGAAGCGTTTGGAAACCATCTGCCCATAATGCGGATCGAACACCCACTTCTGGCCTATCGCATGGCCGATGCCTAAGACCGAACGGCCGAGTACCTGGCCGCCGAGCGCCCGAGGATGAATCACCGTTCCCACATCCGCGGAGGCGAGAAAATCCACGATGTAGTACTTGCCGGTTTCGACATCGACTTCAACCTCGGCGAAGCTGGCGACGTAGGAAAATGTCGAGCCGTCGCGTGGATAGTTATCTTTCGCTGCCGCTACCAGGCCCTGACCCGCCAACGCCAGCACGGACGCCTTGGTCAATTTGTGGAGGTCGGCGGACGCCTCGTGGCCATCGTAGAGGCCGCCTAGTTGAATCGCGTATTTCGCGGCCTGTGCCAAAGTGATGCTTGCGCCGCCCTTGCGGAAGACGCGCTCGTTGCCAACTTCATATTGCTCTGGTTTGCCGCCAAGCTTTTTCGCGGCGATTTCCTGGAGCTGCTTCTTCGCCTGCATCGCCGCAGCATGAGCCGCTCTCGTCATCGCATGGGTGGTCTGGCTGCCGCCGGAAACGCAAGTAAAAGGAAGGTTCTTTGTCGTGTTTCCCCACACCACGTCGCATTTCTCCCACGGCACGCCGAGAACTTCTGCACCCGCGCGGTGTACGTCGATCACCGACTCGGTTCCGAGATTGCCGATTCCGGACTGAAAGATGACACGCCCTTCCGGCGTGATGACGAGAAGCCCGTCGAATCCGATGGTGCCGCCAACGTAACAGCTCAGCGACACGCCGACGCCCCGCACTTTCGTGCCCATCCTTTTCGGAGTGCGTGCGACTCGCTCGCTCCACTTAAATTGTTCCGCGCCGCGGTCGAGTGCTTCTTTAAGGAAAGCGCTGGTGGCATAGCCCCGTTTCCCTTGCACTACTGGCCCGAACGGTGCTTTACCCTCGGGACAATTGAGGCGGCGAATCGCTACCTGATCAACTCCCAGCCTGCGCGCAGCTTTTGCGATGATGGGTTCGAGAATGACAATCCCCTGAAGCCCGCCGGGTGAACTTTGCGCACTGCGCGGAGGCGTATTGGTCAACACCGTCACGCCGCGCCAGCGCATGGCCTGCGGTTGATACAACAGAGAGACGATCCTACCCGATGAAGGAGCATCACCCACCGCGTCATAAGGACCGTTGTCGCAAATCACGAACATGTCGAGAGCCGTGATGCGACCGTCTTTCGAAAACCCGACCTTCATCCTGCCTTGAAAACTAGGACGGGCGCGTCCGATGAAGGTTTCCTCCTCGCGGCTGATCCGCATCATAACCGGCGCATTGGTCTTCTTGGCCAGAAGAGCAGGGATAATCATCGACACACCGCCGGTGATCTTGCTACCAAACCCGCCTCCGGTGTACTCGCTGATGAAAACAACACTGTCAGCACTAATGTTCAACCAGCGCGCAATCGCGGGCAGCGTTTGTGCGGTGCTTTGCGTACCCGTGTAAATGTAGACCTTACCGTTCTGCCAGTAAGCCATGGCACTGCGGGTTTCAAGCGTTTGATGGCTGGTGTCGGGCGTAACGAAAGTCTCGTCAAGAACCAGGGCGGCATTCTTGAAGCCGGAGTCGACATCACCATAAGTCCATTCATCGGGGGCCTTCCCCATGGGAAGACGGCCTTTGTCGAGCTCAGCGAAATCAGCTTTCGTCCATTTGAGTTCTGTAACCACCGGCGGTCCGGGTTGCCCCGCAGGCCGCACCCACACATTGCCATCCGTCCGCGGGTTCGGTCCACCCGGCCGCAAAGTGTCGAGCGGATCGGTCACGAACGGCAAAGGTTCTAGATCGAGCTCAATTTTCTCGATGGCTTCGGCGGCCGTAAGTTCATCGACGGCGGCTACGGCGAGAATTGGCTCGCCTTGATAGACAGGCTCATTGGTAAGGCCGCGCTCGCCCCACTTGCTGGCCTTGATGACAGTACCGTTGTCGGTCAGAGTGTCGGCCGGGGCGGGAAGATCGTCCGCCGTAAGAATCCCTTTTACGCCAGGCATAGTGAGGGCCGCGTTCGTATGGATACGCTTTACCCGCGCATGCGGCATGGGACTGAGCAACAACTTGCAGAACAGCATTCCCTCCGCGCGAAAATCCTCGGCATATTTCGCCTGGCCGGTAACCTTCGCATACAGATCTGGTGTCGCATAGTTCTTGCCAATCAGCTTGTATCCGATACCGTACTCACGTTCAGAACCTCGTGGCATCGCTGCAGCTGTTTGGTTCCCCAGACTCTTGTTATCCAGATTTTCGTTATCCACGATTCGACCTCCGCAGATTCTCGGCGCCGCGCATCATCGAGGTCAGAATCTTGTCATAGTCCTGGCAACGGCATAGATTGCCTGAGATGCCCTGTGCTAATTCCTGCCGAGTGGGGTTGGGTTTGGTTTTCAGAAACCCCATGGTAGCCATAATGAAACCTGGCATGCAGAACGCACACTGAAACCCCTGTTCGTCGATCACGCCTTGCTGGACCGGATGTAAAGTTCCGTCGGGATTGGCCAGGCCTTCGATGGTCAACACCTTTCGTCCGCGTACCGTGTGGGTGAGCACAGAACACGCATAGTACGGAATATCGTCGATGAGGACCGTGCAGGATCCGCACTCCGCGCGGTCGCATCCCAGCTTGGTGCCAGTCAGGCCTAACTTGTAACGCAAAGTCGACGCCAACGTCTCCTGCTTCATGACATCGACGCGGCGCTGCTGACCGTTGACATTGAGGGTAATGAGCCGCCCGCCCACACCCGCAGCCACCTGCTGCCCGTTCAGCAGAGTGGAGGCCCGAAACAGATAGCTCGCCGAAGACACCGCCACACCGCTGGTGATGACTCCTTTAATGAAGTTGCGCCTGGAGACAGCCTTCGGCACGTCTTCGCTTGCATTGAAGTCTGCTTTGTCTGCCATGCTGGGTCACCTCTCAACCGTTGCGGGTCTTTTTAGCATTCTCGCGGGAAGAAGTCCATTGGCGGTTCCCGGTATAGCCGCTTGGATTACCCGAAATAATACTCGGATTCGGAAACTTCCGAAGTGCCGGCTGCCCGTCGAGACTGATCCGAATAACCGCTCAAGTCCGCAGAAGTTGCGTTAGCGCCAACGCAGGTAATCTACATCCGATTAGCGCAGTTCCGCTGTCTTCGGCAGCTCGGATGCAGTCCATCCACCTCCCAGGGCTTTGATCAGCAATACACTGGCATCCATGCGACGCCTCAGGATGTCGACATCATTGCGCTCATTTTGAAGAGCGATCGTTTGTGCCGTAAGAACCTGAAGGTAAGGATCCGCTCCTCCGATGTAGCGATCTGTGAAGATCTGCAGTGATTCTTGGGCGGAGACCGTCGCTTCCTTTTGTTGCTGCGCTTCCTGGCTGAGGACTCGCAATGCGACGAGATTGTCTTCCACTTGCTGAAATGCCGTCAGTGTGCTCTCGCGGTAATTGGCGACAGTGGCGTCATAGTTGGCCCGGGCGGCGGTTGAAGTCGCACGGCGGCGGCCACCATCAAAGAGAGTTTGTGCCATCGACGGCCCAACGGCCCAAAATCGGCTCGGCCAGGTCAACCAGTTAGTGATGGAATCACCTTCGAATCCAGCAGACGCGCTCAATGTGACCGTTGGGTAATATGCGGCGCGGGCAATTCCTATCTGGTCATTGGCTTCGGCGACTCGACGCTCAGCCGCGGCAATGTCGGGCCGGCGCTCGAGAAGCTGTGAAGGCAACCCGGCGGAAATATCCGGAGGCGCCAAATTGAGCGGCGATGCAGACAGGCTGAACGCCGCCGGTGGCTTGCCGATCAAAATGGCGATCGCATGCTCGAACTGCGCCCTCTGCACGGCAATATCCGTATCCTGCACCATCGTGGCTTGGAGTTGCGTTTGCGCCTGTGCTACGTCAGATTTCGGAGCGGCGCCTCCCTCGAAGCGATTGACGGTGAGCTGCAGAGCATCGTGGTAGGTTTTCGCCGTATCGTCGAGAAGTTTTTTCTGAGCATCCGCACTTCGCAATTCGAAATAGTCGTACGCCAGTTCGGCATGAAGACTCAGGTTTACCGTTGCGAGATCTCCTGCCGTGGCTTGAGCCTCTTCGCGCGACGCAGAAACGGTTCGGCGGACACGCCCCCAAACGTCCAGTTCGTATGAAACATCGAAAGGCAGTACAAAATCCTCAGTGGTCTTCGTAGCCGGAAGATAGGGTGCATTGCCCGAATCACGCAGGGATTCGATGCCAGGCGCGGTGGAAATAGTCGGAAATTGTGCGGCGCGATTGAAGTGGACCATCGCCCGCGCTTCCACGAATCGAGCGTTCGCCATTTTCAAGTCCTGGTTCGATACCGTCAGTTGGGTTTCCAGCGTGTTCAGCTCCGGATCGCCGAACATTTCCCACCAGTTTCCACGAAGGAACTGATCGCTCGGTTGCGCCGGTTTCCAGCCGTCCGTTTCCTTGAACGCATCTACCGGCGCATTTGGTACGTTGGGCCGCGTATACTTGGGACCTACTGTGCAACCCGCGAGCAACATCATCGAGAATGCTCCGAGAATAACAATGAGGCGTTTCATTCGCCGGCTCCTTCCATCTTCGAGCCGCTGATCTGGACGGGCGTGCCACTCGTCAGCGAGTCCGAAGGACTAAGAATTACTTCGTCGGTTGGTTCCAGGCCGGCAAGTATCTCCATACTGTCGCCATAGTCATGTCCGGGCGTCACCCGGACCAATTCCGCTTTTCCATCGCGCACCACGCCGACTTGCAAGCCTTCTCTGCGGAAAAGCAGTGCATTCGCAGGAACCACCAGCGAACGAGTACCCTCCGGCAGTTTCAAATGAACCTGAACATATGCGCCCGACTTGAGAAGGCCTCTAGCGTTGTCTACGTCTACTTCGACCAGTAAAGTTCGCGAGACGGGATCAATCGAATCGGAGTTGCGGACGAGAGAACCGCGGAACGTCTCTCCAGGATATTCATCGAGCGTCAGCTCCGCCGGCGCCTGCGTGCGCGCCGCGAGCGAGTAGACCTCCGGGACGGCGACGTAGACACGCAGTTTGGTGATGGAAGCAATGTGGAACAACTCTTTCGGTGCGTTCGCTCCGGCGTCGATAAGCGCCCCTACGTCTGTGTCGCGGGCCGTGATGATTCCATCAAAGGGCGCGTACACTTTCTCGAAAGACTGCAATTGTTCCAGCCGCGCGACGTTGGCCTGGTTTGACTGAACCATCGCCAGGTTGGCATCGTTTGCGTTGACCGCGTTGTCCCGCTCTTGCGTAGAAACGGAGTGTGTCTTCAGCAAATTCTCGTCTCGTGCCGCGGTGATTTGAGAGAGGTTGCGATTCGCTTCGGCTGTGGCCAACTCCGCTCGCGCTTGCCGCAATTGCTGATCGAGCTCCGGGGTTTCGATTTCTGCCAGCAACTGCCCTTTACTGACGCGGGCGCCGATATCGACATACCACTGTTTGAGGTACCCGTTCGTCCTGGCATAGATAGGAGAATCAATGAAGGCCTGTGTATTGCCCGGCAACACCAGATCCTGAGCGCGGTCTCCGGGTTTAGGATGCACGACGTTCACGCTCGGAATTGCGGCCTGGAAAGTTGCTTGCTGCAAGCGAGTCTCGGCCGCGACTCGAGAATGAATGCCAAAGACAACCGCAATCGCGACCACCAGCACCATGGCGGCAAGAACAACGAGGCCACCTCTGGGAAACTTCCCTTGCGGAGGTTTTGTTTCGGAGATCTCCGCCGAACCCCTTTCGGTTACCGTGGTCGAGTCGATCACAGTCGACTTCTGATCTGATTCCATTGCGATATCACCTTGGTTAAGCATGAGTTGGTTCTCCTTCCGTCTCGGTCTCTACGGTGGTTGGATCGGGTTCTGAGCGCTTCTTATGCAACAGACTGAAGACTGCGGGAACAAAGACCAGCGTGGCTACCGTGGCACAAAGCAGGCCTCCGATCACGGCACGCCCGAGCGGGGCGTTCTGCTCCCCTCCGTCGCCGAGACCGAGCGCCATCGGGATCATGCCGATAATCATGGCCAGAGCCGTCATCAGGACTGGCCGAAAGCGCGTGAATCCCGCCTCAATGGCTGCTTGGATCGGATCGCCGTGGTGCAGCAGGCGTTCCTTGGCGAAGGCGATGACCAGAATGCTGTTCGCTGTCGCGACCCCCATGCACATGATCGCGCCCATCAATGCCGGCACGCTGAGTGTCGTATGGGTGACGAAGAGAAAGAGGACAATCCCGGCCAGTGCAGCCGGCAGCGCGGTAATGATGATGAAGGGATCCAGCCACGATTGAAAATTCACCACGATCAGCAGATAAACCAGCACGACTGAGAACACCAGGCCGCCTAACAGTCCAATATAAGAACTCCGCATGGTTTGAATCTGTCCACGAATTGTGACAAAACTTCCCCGCGGCAGCCATTTTCGATTGGCGTCTACGATGCGGTTGATGTCACGTCCGGCAGACCCCAGATCGCGATCCTGGACCGCGCCGTAGATTTCTACGATGCGGCGAATGTTGTAGTGGCTGATCGCCTCCATTTCGGAGCCGCGTTGGATCGAAGCCACATCTGCCAGGATTCCAGGACGCGATGTGGAAGGCGCCGTGATGGGCGTATTTTGGAGATCCTGCAATGACTCAACCCGGTATTGCGGAGTTTGGGCGACCAGGTTGTAATTCACTCCATTCTTCCAGTTGAGAAAGAACAGCGGAGTAATCTGAAAACTTCCACTCAGCGAGTTCCGGACGCTGGTGGCGACATTGCGCTCGGTGAGGCCGCCTTCAGCCGCCTTGGTGCGATCGACGCTAATGTCGTAAGTGGGATAGTCGAACGGCTGCTGGATGCGTAAATCGGTAAGTCCTGGAACGCGCTGAAGCTCGGCGAGCATTTTCTCCGCTACCTGACGATTGCCCTCAATGTCATTTCCTTCAATCTGAATATCGATTGGCGCCGGCAGGCCGAAGTTCAAGACCTGCGTCACCATGTCCGCCGGAAGGAAATAAAATGTGGTTCCGGGAAAGTCACGCGGCAAAGTGCGCCGCAGTTCCCGAACGTAGTCCTCTGTGGGATGGTGCTTTTCCTTCAGGGACACCATGATGTCCGCATCGCCGGCCCCAATCAGACCAGAAGTCGCGTGCATGTAGTTGATGGTGCTGTAAGGGAGTCCAATATTGTCGAGGATGTTGTCCATCTCATTGGCCGGAATTTGCTGGAGGATGGAAGCCTCGACCAGGTCAGCGAGCCTGGCGGTTTCTTCAATGCGCGTTCCGCTCTTTACTCGCATATGCAAAATGAATTGCCCGTTATCGCTGGAGGGGAAGAAATTTTGACCGAGCCAGGGAATGAGGAGAAAAACCGCAAGGCAGGCACAAAGGAATACAGGAATGAAGACCCCTCTACGATGGACAACGGTATTAAGAAAAAGCTGGTACGACAACCGAAGCCGCTCGAAAAGCGTTTCAAAACTCCGCTGAAAACGCGACAAAAAGCCAGATTGCTTACCGTCCTGCTCGTTTCCCTTCAACAGATACATCGCCATGGTTGGGACAATTGTCCTGGAGAAGAAGTAGGACGCCAGCATTGCGAAAGCAACCGCTTCCGCAAGGGGCACGAAGAGAAATTTCGAAACGCCAGTGAGAAAAAACATCGGCAAAAACACAATGCAAATGCAGAGTGTGGAAACCAAGGCGGGAACTGCAATTTGCTGAGCGCTGTCGAGAATTACTTCTTTCAAATTCTTCTCGGGTTCTCGCTCGCGATTTCGATTTATGTTCTCGACCTCGACCGTAGCGTCGTCCACCAGAATGCCGACGGCGAGAGCCAATCCGCCCAACGTCATGATGTTGATGGTTTGTCCCAGTACACTGAGCAGGATTACCGACGTCAAAATCGATAGCGGAATCGAAACTGCGATGATGAGAGTACTGCGCCAGCTGCCGAGGAAGAGCAGGATCATCAAGGCCGTCAAACAGGCGGCGATTATGGCCTCGCGGATAACACCGCTGACGGCGGACTTCACAAAGAGTGACTGGTCGGCAAGCGGCTGTATTTTTAGTTGGGGTGGAAGTGTCTGTGCAACGCGCGGCAGGAGATTTCTGATGTCTTGCACGACGCTGATCGTCGATGCGGTGCCTGCTTTCATAATGCTCAGCAACACACCGCGATGTCCGTCCTGACGGACGATGTTGGTCTGCGGAGCAAAGCCGTCACGAATGTTGGCGACGTCGCGTAAGTACACAGTGGAGCTGCCGACTTGTTTGATCGGAAGGTCGTTAAGTTCGGCGACCGTTCTTGGACTAGAGTTCAAGCGCACGTCGTCCTCAAACTCTCCGATCTTTGCCGTACCGCCAGGGAGGACAAGATTCTGATCCGTTAGAGCATTGAGCACGTCCTGAGGAGACAGACCTTTCGATTGAAGCAGATTCGTATTGAGATCGATCATAATTTGGCGTTGTTTCCCGCCAAACGGCCAGGGAATGACCGCTCCCGGAACCGTCACCAATTGCGGTCTCATGAAGTTCTGCCCCATATCGTTCAACTGCTGCTCGGAGAGGCCCTGACCGCTGAGCCCGAGTTGCAGAATCGGCACGCTCGAAGCGCTGTAATTAATGATGAGCGGCGGCAAGGTTCCAGGCGGCAGCTGACGCAGGACCGTCTGGGAAATCGCCGTCACCTGGGCGTTCGCGGTATCGAGACTTGCAGTCGGTTGCAGGAAAATTTTGACGATCGCTTGACCGTTCACTGTAGTCGATTCGATGTGTTCGATGTTGTCGACCGTCGTGGTGAGGACGCGCTCATATACGCTGGTCAGCCGTCCTTCCATTTCCTCCGGATTAAGGCCCGTGTATTGCCATGCGACAGCAATGACGGGGATGTTGATATTCGGAAAGATGTCAGTCGGCGTGCGCAAAATTACGACCGGACTCAAAATCAGAATTAACAGAGCCAAAACAATGAACGTATACGGACGATTTAGCGCAACTCGAACGATCCACATGGAAATTCTCCTGGCAGGCCGCATGCGTGCAGCCCGAGCTATTAACTACTCGCCTCTCCGCGCGAAATTAGCCGGCACGCGCAGCGATTCCAATATGTCTTTCATGTAGGCCCGGCTGGCTAAGAGCAAGGCCCCTTCGACAAGCATCTGCAGCAGTACAGCTTCGCCAATTGTGTCCACCGAAATCACATCTTCGAGATCCACGATGCACTTCCGGCCCCCTCTCGCGCGATGTGTGCTTTCCCATCTTTCCTTCAGGTCGACCGCCCACTGCTTGCAGAGCCGGCCTTGCAAGACCCACTTCTGTTCAAACGGCGTGTCGGTGATCATGGTCCTTAGCATGGCTTGAAGCTACGGTCTCGCCGCTTCGTAGATGGAGAATGCAAAGGTCATGCCACCCTCACGGGGCTCTTGGAAATCACTGCATCTGATTGATTAGGGAGAGTTTGGAGGGAACAGCCCGGATGAAAATACGAATCACTGTGACAGTGTCACAGCCGCTATGACACTGTTACAAGAGTTACGACTGCTTTATGACAGTCTGCGGGTCGATGGCAAGTCTCTTCAAGTGCGCGATCAGCGTAGTTCGTTTCAAACCGAGCCGCGCGGCTGCGCCATCGGCACCGCCGACGCGTCCACCTGACTGTTGGAGGGCTTGTAAAACCTGGTCTCGGTTCAGAGGAGGAACGCTCACTCGAATCCGCTTACGGGCCTGCGCCACCGGTTCTTTGCTTTTCGACGCCGCATTTCCCTTTGCATTCAGCTCGGCAATCGACACGCGCAGCACGCCTCGCGTCGACAGAATCACGGCGCGCTCGATCACGTTCTGAAGCTCGCGAACGTTTCCAGGCCAGTCGTAGCGCATGAGTGCGTTCATCGTTTCTGGAGGGATTGCCTGAATCACCTTGTTCATGCGCCTGCTGAAGAGTTCGGCGAAATGGCGCACCAGCAAAGGAACATCTTCAGGACGCTCGCGTAGCGCCGGGACATACAGGGGAAAAACGTTCAGGCGATAGAACAGATCCGAACGGAATCTCTGCTCCGCTACCATTTCTGAAAGATCCCGGTTCGTCGCCGCTATCAAGCGTGCGTCCGTGCTTTGCGTGCGAGAGCTTCCAAGCCGTTCGAATTCTCTTTCCTGCAGCACGCGCAACAGTTTCGGCTGCAACTCGAGCGGGACCTCGCCGATCTCATCAAGAAAAACCGTTCCATGATTTGCCAGTTCAAAACGCCCGATACGCTGCGAGATCGCCCCCGTAAACGCGCCTCTCTCATGACCGAAGAGCTCACTCTCCAGTAAACCGGTGGGGATGGCGGCGCAATTGACCTTTACAAAGGCGTTCGAATGCCGCGAACTCAGATTGTGAATTGCCCGAGCAATCAATTCTTTGCCTGTGCCGGTTTCCCCATAAATCAGAACCGTGGAATCTGTTGGCCCCACGGTCTCTAGCTCCTTCAGCACTTTATGCAACGCACTGCTCTTGCCCACGATCTCCTCGAACATCGAAGTTTCTTCAATCTCCTGCCGCAGCGCGACATTTTCATGAAACAACTGCTCTTTCAGCGAGCTGATTTCCGCCAACGCATCCTCGAGCGCCTTGCGCGAAAGGTGCTGCTCGGTCACGTCCATGTGGGTTCCAACAAACTCGACTAGATTACCCGCAGCATTCTTCACCGGATGCGCCAGCACATGAATGTGCCGGATGCTTCCATCATCCCGAATGATTCGGTAATCGTCCTCATAGTCGCTGGCATCGCGGATCCCCTTCTGAACCCTTTCCGCAAACGAAGATCGATCGTCCGGGTGCACTCTGCTCAATATCGTTTCCAGGGTCATCCTCGTCGTTGGGTCCAGGCCGAAAATACGGAAGCTCTCCTGGCTCATGTAAACATCCCCGGTCGAAACGCTGCGCGCCCAGCTTCCCGTGTGGCTGAGCCGTTGCCCCTCGGAAAGATAAGCCTCGCTACGTTTCAACGCTGCTTCTGCCTGCTTCCGCTCCGTTATGTCGCGGTAGATTCCGTAGATCTCCGGCATCGCTCCATCAACGCAAACCGGCGCCGCCACAAAAGACACATTAAGATGGGATCCATCTTTTCGTTTGCGAATGAGTTCTGCATCTACGCGTTCGCCGCATTTCAGAGCCTGGCGCAGCGCTTCTGATTCTTTTAGCGATCCTTCGGGGAGGATCAAGTCGTCGATGTTGCGTCCAAGCGCCTCCTCAACTGTGTAGCCAAACAGCTCTGTGAATTCCCGATTCGCCCTCAAGACCCGGTTCTCGAGATCCCGCAAAACAATCGCTTCCGGCGCCAATTCAAACAGTCTTTCGAAATGCGCCTTTTGCTTGCGTAGTTCCTCTTCCCGCAACGCATTGTCCACCGCCAGTGCCACCTGATCTGCGACCAGACAGAGATAACGAATTTCATCCGGGGAATAAGCATTGGGGTGTCGGGCACCGAAACTCAAACTGCCCAAGCGCCGATAAGCTGTCGTTAATGGCAGGACACACACAGACTCCACACCGTAATGTTTGAGGAGTTCCATCATCCTGGGAAACCGCACCTCTCCGTCTCGCGACAATATAAGAACGGGTTCCTGGTGGTGGTGCACCCACCACGTGATCGTTTCTTCCGCAGGAAAATCAGAGGGGATTACGATTCCCGGCCCTTGCAGCGTTTCGAAAACGGCATTGTGGATCTTATTTGTCGACGGATCGTACAAAAATACAGCCACGTAGTCGAAGTCCACGACCTGCCGCAATCCGTTGGCAAGAACCTTAAATAGCTCCCTCGGATCGCGGTAAACATTGATGGCGCGGGACACACGAAAAAGGGCTTCGTGCCGCGCCAATAGAGATTTCTCCGGACCTGATTGTGTTTGTTGAGTCAAGTCTGTCACCCCAGCCACTGCGGATTCTGGTAAGTTCCGTCGAAATGGTGGCTTATTTTGTAAAGTTCGTACTCTCCCGATTGCGCGGCTTGAGCAGTCTTTGCCAGCAGTTTTGCAACCGTGTCCGCGCTCAGGGGCTGAAAACTGCGAGCCGCGTCGATGGCCTGCTGAAGTATGGCAACTGAATCACAACCGGTAATGACGACGCTGGTCGGCAGGTTCATCGAGTAGTGTAAGCACTCGATGGCCGTCACCGTCTTGCTGTGCAGGATGTACGGATCTCCCATTGGCTTCATTCCCAGTACGCCGATGTTGTGCTTCAACAGAACCGGAAGCACGTTTGCTTCGAAGCTGTTGAAGTGGGCGTCCATCACGTTAAGGGGCATCTGCACGCTATCAAAGGTGAACTGATGAGCTGATGCCGTGCTTAACATCTTCAAGTGGAAGTCGGGGCTCTTGTGGCCGGTGAATCCAATGTAGCGAACCTTCCCATCCTTTTGCGCTCGGAGCACGGCTTCCAGCGCACCGCCGGGAGCGAATATACGGTCGGCGTCGGTATCGCGAATGACTTCGTGAAATTGCAGGAGATCGATCCGATCAGTTTGCAGCCGCTTCAATGATTCATTGATCTGCTTTTCGGCAGTGTTTTTGTCCCGACCATCGATCTTTGTCATGAGAAACGCTTTCTTGCGATAGCCATCCCGCAGGGCGCGTCCCACTCTGATTTCGCTTTCGCCATCGTTGTAGTCCCAACAGTTGTCCAGAAAGTTGATCCCTTCGTCGAGAGCCTTGCGGACTATGCGAAGGCTTTCCTCTTCTGTGACTCCAGGCCTGCCTAAGTGGTAACCGCCGATGCCAACCACCGAAACTTTCTCACCCGTGCGGCCCAAAGTGCGGTACGGGATGTCTCGCTTCGGCTGATCACCCCACGCCTCTTGGCGAATCGTTGCGGCCACAATTCCTGCGCCAGCCAATTCCAGAAACTGTCGCCGGGTCGCAGCTGCCGATGCAACAGCGTGCCTTCCTGCCGGAAGGCGGTCGATTGTAGATACCATTGTGCTGCGTTCAATTTGTTGGCGCATACGATCCCTTCGATTCCAATGTTCTCAGCGCTGAAGGAGAATACTTCAGAGTTGATTTGAGCCGCCTCGGTCGTCGGCTTAGCTGCGCCAATGGACGAGGCGTCTCCAAAATTAGACGCGGATGGCCGACAATAAGCCGCAAAGGAATCGAGGGCCACAAGCCAGTTTGGAGAAAGCCGGTTTGCATAGGAGTTTGGCTGGATCAGTACCGGACAACGGTTGTTGGGGGATGGAACGAGGGATCGAGGGCAGCAGGTCGGCCAAAAGATCCGAAGATCGGCTTCGGCGGATGTCACTATTCCAGGCGCTCTCGAACGCTGACCTTGACCAATGGGAGCTACGGGTGTCAAACTATGCTTGGGAAGATCGGAACCACTTCAATGCGGTTATATTTTGCTGCAGTGCATTCTTCGTACAATAAAAGTACAATGGGAGTGGGATTGTCGGACATCTAGGCCCCTTGGCTCGATGTAGAATAAATAAGTTTCGTGCTATCAATGTGATAGCGCAGTTAAAATCCCCCTTCCGCACCGTGAATTTCCTTCGCTGGGCAGAATCAGGGCGACCCCTGACGACTTCCGGCCACGGAAATTTCGGTACGCGCGGTCAGGAAAACATAAAATCATGGCTTACGTCTACGGTTTAATCGTTGCAGTTCACATTCTGGTCTGTTTTTTCATCATCATTGTCGTTTTGCTGCAGAGCGGCAAGAGCGGCGACATTTCCGCGGCTTTTGGTGGGCAGGGCAGCCAGACGGCGTTCGGTCCGCGGGGCGCAGCCAGTGCACTGTCCAGGGCCACAACCTGGTCGGCCGTGGCGTTCATGATCACTTCCATCACTTTGTCGGTCTACGCATCGCGGCGGGGCGGCCCAAGCTCAGTGTTGCAGGGCCTGAAATCGCAACCCGTCAAGACGCAGCCCGCTCCCGCGCGAACTCCACCGCCCCCCCCCACCCAGCAGAAGTAAGCTGCGGTTGACAAGTTTATTGGGCTTCACCGGAAGCTGGAATTGGCCCAGGATATCGAGTGGAAGACCGACTTCAGCGCCTGGCCCGGTGCCGACCCCTGTCCGTCTACAGGCTCCCCGTAATTGTATTTGCCTGATAGAGGATGTACCATTCGTGATGATGCTCATTACTCGGAGGTAAGTTATGTCGGACCGTGACAGCAATAGTTTCGGTTGGTTCCTGGCAGGATTGGGTTTGGGAGCGCTGGTGGGAGTGCTTTATGCGCCCCGCTCGGGCAGCGAAACCCGTGAAGTGCTGCGCGCGCGCGCCGAGGAAGGCCGCGACTACGTACGCAACCGGGCACGTGAGGCGCGCGATCAGGCGGCGCAGTGGGCCGACCGCGGCCGCGACGTAGTCAATCAGCAAAAGGAGCAGTTCCGCGCTGCCTACGAAGCTGGACGTCAGGCCTATCAGGAAGCCACTACGGAAACGGGCGCGCCCAAGAATTTATAGGCGTTTTGCCGCGCCGGCTTCCCTCTTCGGGCGGGCGCTCATGAGATTTGCCGGAGCACGCTTATGGACAAATTCACTCCTCTGTTTATCTTCCTGACCGGGCTGGCGGTCATGCTCCAGGCAGGCATCTTGCTGGCCATGTATTTAGCCATGCGCAAGAGCACCGCACTCATCGAGAACCTGGCGACGGAAGTGAAAACCAAAGTCATGCCTGCAGTCGAGCAGGCTGAGGCGATGCTGACGGAAATCAGGCCGAAGCTGCAAGTGGTCGCCGACAACCTGGAGGAGTCGACCACCATGCTGCTCGACCAGGTGCAACGAGTGGATGCGACGGTGAAAGACGTCGTGGACCGCGGGCGCCTGCAGATTATTCGCGCCGACGAACTGCTCTCCCGCACTCTGGATCGTGTGGAGCAAACTTCCGATATGGTCCACAACACGGTGATCTCGCCAGTTCGCCAGCTTTCCGGACTGATGCAGGGACTCACGGTCGGCCTGGAGTTTCTGTTTGGTGGCCGCGGACGGAAGAATGGCAACAGCCGCGAAGAGCGCCGCCCGGTGCCGCAGGATGAAATGTTCATCTAAACCATTCGTATAAACTTAATCGTCTGGATTCCTCACGCCCCAGTATGCGTTATTTGGTTAGAGCCCGCGTGAAACCCGGTCGCGAGGCTGATCTGCTCGAGACCATCGAGCACGAGACCCTGGGCCGGGGATCGGTTGCCGAAGGCGAATACCTGCGCAACATGCAGGAGGCGCGGCTCTGCAATGATAAAGATAATGACCAGAATGGCGGCCAGACCGCACGCTGGGTGGAAGTCTGCTATTGTCCTACGCCGCTGCAGGAAGAGCGGCCGTACTGGGAACAATATTTGGATCTGACTCGTGTGCAGGATGCGCACGACCGCCGCAACTGCCGCGACGAGAACGGAACCGAGCCCTGGGCTTGCGGTGATTGCGATTGCACCGCCCGGCTGGAACAGAAACTGAAGCAATCCGGCGCGCCGTTCCTCGATTCACTCCGTAGAGACGTTGCTTGCAACGTTTCTTCCACCAACATTTCGAACGCCGCGCGCAAGACGTAGCGAGCTACGTCTCTACGACGTCTCGAGCTCGGGCAGCGTGGCTTCCAGTTGTTTCAAGTCCTGCGCCACTTCCCTCAAATTGAAAACGAGCGCCCAGAAGGGCAGCATGCGATCGAGCGCAAAGGGCGCGGTCGCCCGCTGCTCGCGGAGTTTCGCCAGATCAGCATCCAGTTCGCGGATGGCTGCATCGAGTTCTTCTGAATTCGAGGGACTGCTGTTGTTGCGGATCGCCTCCGACAGGGCCGCGAAATTCTGCGATGTCTTCTCCACGACATTCGCTAATGACGGCACCAGCCCGGGTTCCATCTGAGCGTGCACATAGAGGGATCGATCTTCTACCATGGCCGTCAGGCGTCTACGAACCTGGTCGGCCAACTCGACGACCTGCTGATACGCACTCGGATTGAAGCGAGAAAAAGTTACTTCGCTGCGCGCATCGTCCATCTGCTGAGTGATGTCGCGGCGCAAATCGTGCAACTGGCTGTCAAGCTGGCGAACTTGCTGTTCATTGTCGATTCCCTGCAGCGCGGCTGCGGTAACTGCGCGATAGAGCACACCCGCACCGTCGAGTATGTTGGCGATCTTACGGCGCAGACCTTCGCGGGCGCGCACCGGCCAAAGCAACGCCCCGACGGCGAAGGCGACGAAACGACCCCAGCAGCGTATAGAGCACTCGTAACCAGCCGATGTGGAAAGGTGTGCCTTCGAGCCGTCCAATCAGGAGGACAATGCCAGCGGTGAATCCCGCAGCGCTGAAGCTGGGATGCAGCACGGTGAGCGCCCCGAACAGGCTCGCTAGAACGAACAACATGACGCCGACGCGAACCGTCCCCGGCCCAAGCACCGTGAACAGGAGCATTGCTGCCAGCGCTCCTGAGGTTGAGCCGATGGTGCGGTACAGGGCCGGCTTCCACGAAGCACCCAGAGTTACCTGGGTGACGACCAGCGCCGTGAACACGGCCCAGTATCCCTGCGGCAGATGCCATCCCGCGTAGATGGCGTAGGTGATCGTGCCCGCCAGTCCGGTCTTGATTCCCTGCTTGAGCGGACCGGCTTGTCGGATCCAGAAAGATGGCGTCGGCGCGGGCGGCAGAACTTGAGGAAGTGGAAGTGAAGGATTTGCAGATGCCATGCGGGGGATTATATTGGGAGGCCCAATGTTTCGTACTCCTGGTTAGAGGCCACCTAACTTGATCTCGCGACCTCGCTGCTGCCAGAGATCCCAGATTTCGGAGGCGATTTTTCGGTAGCGACTTCGGGACCCGGCCGTTTCACCTTCAAACCAGCGAACGAATTCTTCGTGGACGACTTGGAGTACGTCATCGGCGGATTTACAGCTCTTCAATCGCGGCAATATTGTGCGAGGTTCCGGCTCGTACTCATCTGCATTGTCACCAAAATCCAGCCCAATTGGATCGGCTCGGAAAAGAAGAGCCGTGATCTCATCGAACAAATTGCCATATTCTGCCTTCGACCGCCTTTGTTCCTCGACGATCTTCTCTCGGGATTTCTTCATGGAGACTCGGCTTGTGAGGCCGTCACGCGATCCAGCCGCCGCCGACTACCACATCGCTGTCGTAGAAAACCGCTGCCTGCCCGGGAGTAATGGCACGCTGCGGCTCATCGAACGTGGCAAGGATTTCGTCGTCGCCGCTTCTCTCAATGACGGCCGCGGCGGGCTCATGCCGATGGCGAATCTTCACGGCGACGCGCATCGGCTCGCGCAATTCATCAACGGCGATCAGGTTCACGCGACGAGTGCGCAGGGTGCGCGAATAGAGATGCTCTTCGCCGCCCACAATGACCTGCTTGTTCGCGCCGCTGATCTGGATCACATAAAGCGGCGATCCCGTGGCCACGCCGAGTCCCTTGCGCTGGCCGACGGTAAAGTTGTGAACGCCGCCGTGCTCGCCGATCACTTCGCCGTTCGTAGTGACGAGGTCGCCGGCGGTGTCGGGCAAGGCCTCGCCCTGCTCGGCGAGGTAGGCATCGATGAAGCGCTTGTAATCACCGCCGGGGACGAAGCAAATTTCCTGTGAGTCCGGCTTCTCAGCGAGCGCGAGGCCGTGCTGGCGGGCCAGTTCGCGGACCTGGGGCTTGGTCATGTCGCCGAGAGGGAAGATAGTGCGGCTGAGCTGCTCCTGGGTTAGGCCGAAGAGAAAATAAGTCTGATCCTTGCTCGAGTCTGCGGGACGCTTGAGCAGCCAACGACCGCAAGCATCGTCGAAGCCCACGCGGGCGTAATGTCCGGTAGCCACGCGCTCAGCGCCAATCTGCTGGGCCACAATGAGCAGCTGATCGAACTTCAAGTGATTATTGCAGAGACTGCAAGGGATGGGCGTGCGCCCGGAAACGTACTCCTCGACAAAGGGACGAATCACGTCGCGCTCAAAACGCTCCTCGTGATTGACCACATAATAAGGGACGCCGATCTGCTGCGCCACGCGGCGCGCATCGTAGACATCGTCGAGCGAACAGCAACGTCCCTGCACGGATTCCGGCATGCCCTCGCGCCCGGCCAGCCGTCGCTGGTTCCAGAGCTGCATGGTCAGGCCGATCACGTCGTATCCGTCGGCGCGCAGCATAGCCGCGACGGTGGAAGAATCCACACCGCCCGACATCGCCACGGCAATCGTTTCGGTATTTAACATAAAGCGCTATTGGCTCTTGGCCTTTAGCCCTTCGCTTAGAGCCCGTGATCGAACGCTCTAAGCCAAGCGCCAAAAGCTAAGACCTAAGAGCGGTTCTCCTGTAAGCTGGCGACAACTCCCGCAGTCGCGCCACAACCTCCGGCACGAGCGCCAGAGCTAGATCAATATCTTCCGCGACCGTCTGCTTGCCCAGGCTGAAACGAATGCTCGACCGCGCCTGATCCGTGCGCAAGCCCATGGCAACCAGCACATGCGACGGCTCAATCGCCCCCGACGAACAGGCCGCGCCGGTCGAAACGGCCAGACCTTTCAAATCGAGGGCGATGACCATCGCCTCGCCGTCAATATGGTCGAAGTGAATGTTCGTAGTGTTGGGCACGCGCGCCTCGCCGTCGCCATTCACGCCAGCATCTTCGACCTGGGCGAGAATTCCCTGCTGCAATCGGTTACGCATCGCGGCCATCTTCTGGTCGTTGCCGCGGTCAAGGGCCTGCTTCGACAATTGAGCGGCCTTGCCCAGACCCACGATTCCCGGAACATTCTCCGTGCCCGCACGCCGCGAGCGCTCGTGCCGTCCACCGAAAAACAGCGGCCGCAGACGAGTTCCCTTCCGCACATAAAGCGCTCCAACACCCTGCGGAGCGTGCATCTTGTGGCCCGAAATCGAGAGAGCCTGACAAGCGATTCGCTTCACATCGATCGCAACTTTGCCCGCCGCCTGCACCGCGTCGCTGTGAAAGCAGACGCCCGCCTCGTTCGCGATTCGCCCAATCTCCTCGACCGGCTGCAAAACTCCGGTTTCATTGTTCGCCATCATGACAGAAATCAACTTCGTGTTCGGGCGCAGAGCGCGTCGCACGTCATCCGGGTCGACCAAGCCGCGGCCGTCCACAGGCAAAACTGTGACGTCGCAGCCAATCTCGTCCAAATGCTTGCAGGCCAGCAGCACCGCGTGATGCTCGATGCTCGACGTCATGACGTGGTCGCCCGCTGAAACCAGACCCGCAATCGCGAGATTGTCAGCCTCGGTACCCCCGCTGGTAAAAACGATCTCCGAAGCGCGGCAGCCCAGCAGCACAGCCACCGATTCCCGCGCATCCTCTACCGCCGCTCGCGTCTGCTGCCCATGATGGTGGATCGACGACGCGTTGCCGAACTGCTCTGCGAAGTATGGCCGCATAGCCTCAAACACTTCGGGCAGAACCGGCGTCGTGGCGTTGTTGTCGAGGTAAATACGGTGCATACAGAACCTGCCTCCATTCTATCCTGCCCCGCGCAGAGACGTAGCTTGCCACGCGTTGCCGGCGCCATTCGAGGCATTTGGAGGACGTTGGAAAACGTCTCACCACAGCCGTGGCGATTTGCGGGCAGTCTGCGCCCTTCCCCGACGGTCGAAGGCGAGCGTCGCCACACGAGCCGTGTCGCCGCTAGCGTTGGTCGATTGCGATGTACTGGTTAGGGTATTCGGGCCCTAGATATTCTGCGCGCGGGCGGATCAGTCGATTGTCGTTCAGTTGCTCAATCACGTGCGCGGCCCATCCGCTGACGCGGGACACGGCAAAGATGGGAGTGAAAAGATCCACGTCAATGCCCAACGTGTGATAAGTGGAAGCTGAATAAAAGTCCACATTGGCATTCAACTTCTTTTCTGCCTTCACGAACTCTTCGATCTTTTGTGACATCTCAAACCACTTGTCCTGTCCACTGGCCTTGCCAAGATCGCGAGACATGGCACGCAGGTGCGTGGCGCGCGGGTCTTCGGTGTGATAGACGCGATGACCGAAACCGGGAATCTTTTTCTTTTGAGCAAGCATGCCCCTGACGTAGTCAATCGGGTCGGACCCGGATGCGACAATCGCTTCGAGAATCAGGAACACAGCCTCGTTCGCGCCGCCGTGCAGCGGTCCTTTGAGGGCGCCAATCGCCGAAGTGATGGCAGAATGCATATCCGACAAGGTCGCAGCCGTCACCCGCGCGGCAAACGTTGAGGCGTTTAGTTCGTGGTCGGCATGCAGAATTAACGCGATGTCGAGGGCGCGTTCTGCCGTCGGCGACGGTTGTTTGCCGTTCAGCATGAGCAGAAAATTCGCGGCATGAGAAAGCGATCGGTCGGGCTCAACCACCGGATGCCCCTTGCGCATGCGATCATAGGCGGCAACGATCATGGCAATTTGCGAAGTAATGCGAATTGCCTTATCAAGGTTGGCCTTGCTGTCGTTGCTCTTCTCCTGCGGATCGTAGAACGACAACGCCGAGACCGCGGTACGCAACACGTCCATGGGCAGCGCGTGGCGGGGCGTGCTGCGTAACAGAGCGATAATCGCCGGGTCCAGCTTGCGCTCTTCCGCCAGGCGCTCGTGCAATTCGCGCAGTTCGCCGCGCGTCGGCAGTTTTCCGAACCACAACAGGTAGCAGGTCTCTTCAAAATTCGATTTCTGGGCCAATTCGTGGATATCGATGCCACGATATGCCAGAACGCCACGATCCCCGTCGATGTAGCAAATCTTGGAAGTGGTGGCAACGATGCCCTCGAGTCCTTTGGGGGCAGGAGTTGTGGTCACGCTGGACATTGGTCTCTCATTCCGGTCTGTCGCTTTGAATCGCAGACTTTAGCGTTGCCAAACCACGCGAGAAGGGACGCGGAAAACGCAACCTTGTTTTATACCTGAAAGGCTCCGAACTTTCCATCCGGTCCTCCTCGTAATCGGCAGTCAAGCCAATCCAGCGCAGCAATGAGCGCCTCTTGTCTCATGACACACCGCGCACGATTCCAATGGCATGATCAGCGGCATTTCTCTTGAAGGAGATGAACAAACATGGGTCAACCGGTAGTTCACTTTGAAATCGGATGCCGCGACGGAGGCAAGACGGCTGATTTCTTTTCCCGCCTTTTTGGCTGGCAAACCCAAGCCATGGGACCTGCGACCATGGTCGATACCGGCGCGGGCAGCGGCATTCAGGGCCACATTACCGCGCTCGGCCACGAGCCCTACAAATACACCACGTTCTACGTCCAGGTCGATGACGTGCAGGCCTATCTCGAAAAGGCGGCGACACTGGGGGGAAAAACGGTCGTGCCACCAGTAGAAATCCCAACCGGCACGTTCGCATGGTTCTCCGATCTGGATGGAAACACCATCGGACTGTGGAAACCGAAATAGAATCCGTCAGGCCGGCCAAATCGTCAGCGCAGTTTTACTGAGTATCTGCTGCTGAACGGCTTCGCCGAGAGGAAGCGCCCGGAACTCATCGAGATTCTTCTTGATGTCAGGCACGCCCGGCCCGGGCCAGTCGGTGCCGAACAGCGTTTTGTGCGCGATTTCTTCGAGACGGGGAAAATATTTCAGCAGCGTTTTGGGCGGGATACCGCTGATGTCGAGATACACGTTCGGATGCCGTCGCACTAGAAAGAATGCGGTCTGCATCCACAGAGGCCGTCCGCCATGGGCCAGCAGAATTTTCAACTTGGGGAAATCGACCGCAACATCGTCCACGTAAATCGGATCCCCATATTTATTGCGCGCCCCGGGGAAAATTGACGTCCCCGTGTGAAACATGACCGGCACACCATTGGCTTCCGCAGCGCGGTAGATAATTTCGAGTTCCTTTACCCCGCTCAGGTAGTCGTTGGGAAACAGCAACTGATGCGGGGGATGAATCTTGATCATCTGCAGCCCGAGGCGCAAAATCTGCTCCACGTCGGCCAGCACGTTTGTCGTGTGCCTGGGATGCAGGCTTCCGCAGGACAGCAGCCGCTTTGGATCTTCCTTCACATAATCGGCAACAAACTGATTTACTCCGTTCGTAAAGCCGATAACTTCCGGAGCGATATAGTTGATGAGCATGGCCCGGTCAACACCGCTGGCGTCGAGAAACTTGAGGAACGCCCTGGGCGAGCGGCAGAACTCGACGATCTGATCGAAATTCGGCCGCTTGGTCTTCATCAACTCCAGCGCCTGGGGCTTGAACATTTCCATCGGCTGGATGTGGATGTGGCAGTCTGTGATCATCGGTGACTATCGGTTATATCGTATCGGTTATATCGTATCGGTTAGGTCGTATGGGCAAGATCGTATCGTTTAGCAACCTGCGTTGCGGAAAGAACTAGTCGGAAAGTCATAATAGAGCGCCCTGCAGGCCGAACTGAAAGCTGATAGTTGACCGCTGACGGCTTCCTTCAATACATCGGCACTCTTCCATCCACATGTCGCGACCAGGCATCGATGCCGCCCCGCATGGATTGCGCCCTTTCGAATCCTTGCTGTCGCAGCCACACCGTCACATTCATCGAACGCACGCCATGATGGCAAACTACTACCACATGATCCTCAGGATCTAGTTCCTGATGTGCCCGCGACGGTACCTCGCCCATCGGCATCAATTGCGCTCCATCGATCCCGGCAGTTTCAAACTCCCAGGGCTCGCGCACGTCAAGCAGAGTGAAGGATTCCCCCGAATCGAGCTTACTCTTCACTTCTTCGGGTGTGATTTCATAGTCCATGGTTCCCGGTCCATTCGATCGTGCGAGCTAATTCCCAGTCCAGTGCGGCTCACGCTTTTCTGCAAAAGCGCGAATGCCTTCCTGCGCGTCTGAAGTCTTGATTAGCTCATCGAAATAAATCCGCTCCGCGAGCGCCAGCCCCTTATCGAAGTGCATTGCGTCCCAAGCATAAGACGCCTTCTTCGCGAGCCCCAGCGCCACCGGGCTGAGCTTGCTCAAGTCCCTGATCGATTCCTCCACGACGGTTCCAAGTTCGGTCTCGGGCACGGCGCGATTCGCCAAACCGATCTGAGCGGCCTCTTTGCCGTCGATTGTTCGCCCCGTCAAAATCAATTCCGCTGCTCGCTTCTGTCCCACAAGCGCGGCCAGCGCGGTGCACGCAACCGGCGGATAGCACCCCAGCTTGATCTCCGGAAACCCCCATTGTGCCGATTCGGCGGTGTAGACGATGTCGCACACCATAGCCAATTCCGCCCCACCACCAAGACAGTGACCATGCACTGCGGCAACGGTAACTTTCTTCGTCGCGACGAGTGCGCGAATCACCTCGTGGAACTTGGTCAACATCTCCTGCACACGATCGAGAGTGTGAGCAGCCACGTCCACCCCTGCCGAAAATGCCTTCCCATCTCCAGTAATCACAATCACCGAAATTTCCGGCCGCGCGTCGATCCCCGCCAGGGAATGTGCCAACTCTTCCATCAGGGCGACATCGATCACATTCAGCGGCGAATGGCGAAGCTCGATTCGAGCCACGGGAGCGTCCACCTCCAACGAGACCCGCCCGAGTTTGGCATCTACCGATGTGAGCGTCATGCACAAAACCAGCTATGCGACCTATATCCGTTAGCTACAGATTGATCTAACTACAGACTGATCTAACTAAAGATTGATCGCCGACTTCCGTACTTCGCCGATGGTCGAGAGCGGATCCCGTGCGCCGGTTTTCTCGGCAATCCACTTCTTCTCGTTGTTAATGATGTCGAGCAGCAGTTTCTTGTCTTCCGCCGACGGCATGTAATCTTTCATGTGCTCATCATAGGCGCGATTGTCAAGCGCCTCGCCCGTCCGCGCGTGGAATTTCTGTCCCGCCCATTTCCCAATCGCGCGATTAAACTTGATGTCCGGCGCATACAGCTTCGGCTCGCCCGCCCGCAGAGCGCTATTGAAGCGCTCGATCAATCCCGCAACTTCATCGCGATAAAGATTTCTGTTGTAGTCGTTCAAGTCATCGAGGTCCGGAGCCTTCTCATTCTTCGGCTCATCGTAACGGCCCTTTACGCCCCAAACGTATGCCCAGTGCGCCGACGAAGAATGATCCGTCCCGAACAGATCGTATGAACTCGAAATCCATTTGTTGAGATATTTCTGAATCAGCCACGCCGGAATCACACCGGCTTCCACAATGCGCCGCAGCCCGTCATTGCCCGTGCCCATGTGGAAGGCTTCTTCGCGCAGCATGTACGACATCGACCGTCCCAGCGGGGCGAACGCCGAATACTTCAGCATCTGCAGCTGGAATTTTCCGTCGCGGTCCACAAAATCTGTGTAGGTAAAAAAATCCATCCAGTTGTCGACATCAACGTTGAAGGCGCCCAACAACCGCTTGTTCTCGAACGCGCGCCGCTCCAGCATTTTCTGCGCCTCAACCTTACCCGAATAGCCAAAGTGATCGACCAGCAGAGCGCACATCTGCCAGCCATGCCGCATTTCTTCGATCATGACGCGTGTAATGGCCCGGCGATCCCACTCGGTAGGCGCGTTCGCAAGCAGGTTGCGCTGCTGTTCGACGCTCGCGAACTCGGTGTCGCCCTGGTAGACGATCATGTTCATCAAGGCATCGCGCATCTGTTGCGTGGGAATCTGCCGCAAATTCTCCCACTTCCGGCGGCCTTTGTAGGAGCCGAACTCGATCTCTTCGGTATCAATGGCGCCATAAAGCGTGTCGAAGTGAAAAGCATCAATGTCGTCGGTGTTGACGCCGATATCCTTGCGCCAATCGTTGAACAAACCGATCCAGTCGCTGAACGTTCCGATTTTCGCTACTTTTCCCGGCATTTGGACCTCATTATCAACAAACCCTTAGAAAGACCGATTCCTCAGGCTTCGTTTCGTCGTAGCGAACCATGATCTTGTCGCCAACATGTGGCTGTCGTTCGTTGGGAGAATCGAACCATAACCAATGGTAGCCGCTTTGATCTCCCCGCCGCGTCGTGAACGAATACCCGATTTCTTCGCGGGGCAATGAACTGTCCCACTGGACACTTTGGACAGTTCCCTCGGTCTCGGGCCATCCCGAACTGCGAGCGAGCAAACGTCGTCGTCGCATTCTGTACAGAAGCCTCTGAATGGTGATCGCAACAGTATGAAGCAGACGACCAAGCCACTTCTCCCACGGTAGAAAAGCCGCAGCCACTCGGACCTCCTCGTAGTCGTTAGGTGATCAAATCTCTACTACTTCGCCTTGAATACCGCTGGCCGTTTCTCCACGTACGCTGCCAACCCTTCTTTCGCATCCTCGCTCTGGAACAGCAACTGCTGGTTCTCGCGCTCCACGGCCAATGCCGATTCCATCGGAATCTCCCAGCCGGTCTGCACCGAGCGCTTGATGCGCCCAACCGCTTTTGACGCCTTGTTCGGCGGGCAAAACTGCCGGGCGTACTCCATGATGTTCTCCATGAAGTTGTCACGCTCGAAAACGTCATTGATGATGCCAAGTTCCTGCCCCTCTTCAAACGAGAACGTGTTGCCCGTCACCATCAGTTCGATCGCCTTACTTTTGCCGACCATGCGCGAGAGCCGCTGCGTGCCGCCAGTGCCCGGCAGCACTCCCAGATTTACTTCCGGCAAACCCATCTTGCCCGCCTCTTTGCGTGCGATGCGGAGATCGGCCGCCATCGCGATCTCAAGCCCGCCGCCCACGCAGTGGCCGTTGATGGCCGCAATCACCAGCTTCGGCGTGTCTTCCAGGCGCAGCAGCATCTCGTTCGCGTGCAGGCAAAAGTAATACTTGAAAGTCGGATCGACGCTCGCCAGCATCTTGATGTTGGCCCCCGCGGAGAAGAATTTCTCTCCCGCGCCGGTCAGCACGAGAACGTGGACATCGTTGTCCATGCGCGCCTTGAGGATCGCCTCGTCCAGCTGCCGGTTCATTTCGTAGGTGTAGGTATTCGCGGGCGGATCACACATCTCGATCAGCGCCACACCTCCATCGACGCTATAGTTCACAAGCGGTTTGCTGCTTTCGCCGGTTGCCGGCTGCACTGTCGTTGCCATGTTCGCCTCTCCTTGCTATCTCCGTAAGTTTTGTCATTCCGAGCGTAGCGAGGAATCTGCTTTCGCCCGTGCCTTCCGCGAATCTCAATCAACGCCCGTTCTTCCGACTCTTCCCGCCCGCCATCACGCCGAGCAGAAAGAAATCACCCATCTCGCACGCCATCGCCGCTGCGTCGGCGTCCACGCGCGGGTTATGCCACGTATAGATCCAGTTCATCATGCCGAACAGGCTGAGCACGGCGATGCGCGTGGAAAACTGCAGCCCGCACTCGGCCTTCAATTCGTCGAGCAGACCGACGCAGATCCGGTAGTACTCCCGCTTGATGCTAGCCACCTCCGACGCGAGGCCATTTTTCAGCGCCTCAGCCTCGTGCGTGAGCACCTTCATCGCCGCCTGATTTGCGAGAAAGTATTCCAGGTGATTGAGAATGAAAATCCGGATACGCTCTTCCGCTTCGTCTACCCCATCCAGCCGCACTTTCAGCCGCTGCACAATCGTGGTAAAGGTATGCTTCTGAATCAGGTACAGCAGCCGCTCTTTGGATTCGAAATAGTAGTAGAGTCCCGCCAGCGACATGCCGCTCGCGCGCGACAGGTCGCGCATCGAAGCCCCTTCGTATCCCTTTTCGCAAAATACTTCGGTGGCGTGAGCCAATATCTCCGCCAGTCGCCTGTCATAGCGCGTCGCCGGTCCAGCCGCGGCACGCTGCCGCCGCGTCGACACTCGGGTTGCGGTAGCAGAACTCCCCATAATTCTGAACTCGGCTGGCTAATTCGAACGTTCGTTCGAACTGAGTATACGCCGAGGTGATCCCCGTCACAAGTGAATACCCACCATGATCCCTCTACGGTTTCGGCTGTGCCGGCTCTGGTTGGGCAACAGCGGGCTGCTGCACCGTGTCGCGCTCGACAAGAATAATCTTCCGCACTTGATTGCGGTCGAAGGTTTGGTCCTTGCCGTCGACTCGCACCACAATCGACGTCATGGTCACGGAGAGGACGTCGCCCTGCAGCACTTTTCCATCCCGTAATTCCACGCTATCGCGGGACAGGCCCCCAAGCTCGAATGAAACGCTTCCTCCCGGACCCTCATCGGGTTTGATTTCTATCGGCGTGCTGCCCGAAGCGTAGCCCTCGTTGCTGAATGCCAGCGTGTGATTCCCGACGGTGAGGCGAACTGTTGCAGGTGTGTATCCTTCATCTCGACCATCCACTTTGAGGCTGGCCCCAGGCGGCACCGAGACAACCTTCACCGGCACGGTTCTCAGCGACGTCGGAATCCCGGCAGCATCGGTTCGGGCAACCAGGCTCAAACTCGCGGGAACTCCCAGAGAGCCTACCTGGAAGGCGAGTTTGGCCTGCTGTCCCGCATCGAGATCACTGATGTTCAGTGCGCCGTTGCCAATTCGCACTTTGTCCTTGTCCAGCAGGTAAACCGTGAACGAGGCCAGCGGGATGCGTTTCCCGGACGTATTTTCTACCATGACGTGCGATTCCAAACTCAATTGGCCATTGTAAGAGCCGAGTTGGGTGAACCTCTCGAAGGTAAGTTTGAGTGTGGGGTTGGTTTGGTCGGGCCAGAGCATCACGATCGACGGCTCAGGCTTGTCCTTATCCTTTTTGTCCTTGGCAGGAGCAAGGGATAAAGATAGGACCACACAACAGGCAACAGCTAGCGCTCGGCATGGCATTTGGCAGGGGTTTTAGCACAGAACCTGCTCTCCCGCAATTCAAAACTGAAATTTCACTAATTCCTTACGTCCGCCAGCAGGTGCTCAATCTCTGCCTTCAAATCCCCTGTTAGCGGGAGGAGCGGCAGCCGCGATGGCCCGCCGAAATAGCCGTTGAAATCCATGCCGTGCTTGATGCCGGGGACCCCGAGTTCTCCACCCACGCGCTGCGCCGCTCTGGCAATTCGTTCCTGCTTCAAACGCGCCAGCTCGGCGTCGCCTTCTTTCCATGCCGCGTAAATCTCGTAGCAGGCCGTGGGTGCCGGACAAGCAAACGCAAGAATCGCTCCGACCGCGCCAGCTTCGAGCGACGGATGCAGCTTCTGCGCCGCGCCGATCAGCACCTGAAATCCGACCTCTTTCTGGCGCGTCTTCAACTTGCCCACGACTGTCACGGCGGACGAGGAAGGCTTCGGGTCCGCTGCACCTGACAAGACGCCCACCGGCACTAACTGTCCGCCATCGCCGTTGGATCCAGCGGCCGCAGAGGCCAGCATTCGCGGCGTCACTGCCTCGAAGGTTTCGGTGACGGTGGCGCTGCGCTTGATGTGGCTCGTGCCCTCCACCATCCTGCGAACTTTTTCCACGTCGCCGCTTGATTCCTTGATGGCGACGATGTTCGGATGCCCTGCCAGTTCGATCACGACTTCAGCGGGAATGTCATACGCCGTGAATACTGGCACGTTGTAGATCATCACCGGGAGC